>Ga0224723_1000584_pt1 | contig 24802 bp, 21 predicted proteins | sample Balambano_FR2_Me_FD_161647 | JGI IMG/M metagenome (GOLD analysis project Ga0224723, IMG submission 161647) | Freshwater sediment microbial communities from Lake Towuti, South Sulawesi, Indonesia - Balambano_FR2_MetaG | ecosystem: Environmental > Aquatic > Freshwater > Lake > Sediment | place... | reverse complement strand
TTGATGTAGCGAATGCCCGAGCGAACGTTGATGGTCGTTCCTTTTGTAGAACTAAACACTTCAGCTGCTCCCGGAGTATTTCCGGTGAGGTAACCACTGCCACCCGTTGAAACCGTCACTCCCGTTATCTGCCCACCAGCAACCGTTGCTGTCGCGGCAGCACCACCTCCATTAGCAGAAGTGATGACAACGCGGGGAGCGCCTGCAAAGTTTCTTCCACCGTCTGTCACCGTGATGGCGGTGATGGCTCCATTCACAATTGTTGCAAATGCATTGGCCCCGTCTCCCGCTTCCAACTCAATGCTGGGCGCACTGGTATAGCCGCCACCACCGTTGGTGATGTTGATGCCGATTACCTTACCATTAGCCATAACCGCAGTACCTGTTGCACCTGCGCCACCCCCGCTAGCTGTTCTACCAATAACTACCGTAGGGGTGTAAGCATAGTTATCACCTTGTGCGGTGATGTTTGCCGAAATCACCGTGCCGCCCGTTAGAAATACCTGGGCTGCCGCACCGCTGCCACCATTGATGGTAACTGAGGGGGTAAAGATATATCCCGAGCCCGGATTAGTCACCAACACGCCCAGAATCGTTCGGGTGCCGGGATCAACGATAGCCTGGCCTTGGGCGCGCACGCCATTAGGAAAATCGGGAGCTGAAAACGTTACGGTCGGGGTATAGATGTGATTTGATCCGATGGCAACCATGTTGACCTGCGCCACTTGTTGGCCCATGGTCACGCTCGCAGTTGCGCCCGAGCCACCGCCACCGGTAATGGTAACTGTGGGAGCACCCGTGAATCCAGTTCCTCCGGATGTCAACACGATGGCGACCAGGCGACCATTGGCAATCTGAGCAGATGCAGAAGCGCCTGTTCCACCACCACCGGTAAAGCCAATCGTGGGCGCACTGGTATAGCCGGTTCCTTGTGCGGTCACATTGACGCGGAAAACTTGCTGGTTGTTTCCGTCCAACACAGCATTTGCAGTTGCTGAAGTACCGCCTGAAATGATGTTAACAGAGGGAGAAGATGTGTAACCAGTACCCGGGTTGGTGAGGGTAATACCGGTAACACGCCCGTTCGCGCCAACGGTGGCTGTAGCCGTGGCACCCGTACCGCCACCACCAACAATTTCCACCAGGGGAGGTGTAGCCGAAATATATCCCGTACCGCCATCAGTCACATTTATCCTATCCAAAGTGCCAGCGTTTGCCGATATAACCGCGGAGGCGGTTGCTGCGGAGATAAATGATTCAAAACCGATTGTCACCGTTGAGCTACCGGGAAGCGCCTGTGCACTTGTAGCTCCTCCCACGAAAATCGCGCGGGGGGTGATGGTGCGTTGACCATTGGTACCACTTTCAAACAAGGTTTGTGTAGCCGCGATGTCTGAGTATCTGATGGAAAGGGGTAACTCATCAATAGCAGCAGGAACAGTTACCGTGTAGTTACCGCCAGTGGTAGAGCCCACCACGCCCGTGGCGTAAGAAGCCTGCATAATGTTGCCGATGTACACAAACTGACAACCACAAGCAGAGGTGAAGCGGCCTTTATCTACAACGCTTCCAGTTAAGTATTTGGTATTAAAGGTTGCGTTCTTGGCATCAATGGCTACCGAAACAGGAGTACCGTCAGGTACATTCTCGCGCGTTTTATTGGTCAGGTCAGTTTCGATGGTGGCACGGCCGGAAATAGTTGCAGTGCCGGCACCCGTGGTGGGGAAAATGGGAATCAAATTACCTACGAAGCTGATAGTACCGGTGCGGGTCGAATCCTGGATATGCACAGCCGAGATGTAGCTCACCTTGGTGAAGTCGGCCGCTTCCACGGTAATGTTCACCGCGCTGCGGAAGAACCCGTTGAAAACCACCATACCCGAAGCATCCGTGGTATCGCGGAGGGTTTTGCCATACTGGCTGATGGTAATAATCGCACCATCTACGGCCGATGATGTTCTACCACCACTGTAGATGGAAGAGGTAGAGCCATTAACGACAGAGATGGCATAGTTCACCACACCGGCATTGTTGGTCAGGCGCAGCGAGTCGCTGATACGCAGCGAATCGGCAAGGAAAGCGAGTTTGTCCTCACGCAGTTGCTCCAGCGTAGGGTCGTCATCACCACACGACCACACAACGGCCGAGAAGATGGCCGCTGCAAGTACCAGCAGTGCGAAACGGGGTCTGTTTTTGGTTTTCATAATTGATTAGGGATTAATTGAATTTAAAATTGAAAATTGTTAGGTATCAGAAATTAAAAATTGTTACGGCCGCATTAAAGCTAACGGTGCCCACATACAGGATGTCGCCCCAGGTATCGAGCGTGTTTTGCAAATTCGGAAACGCGCGGTTATCGGGCAGAGAAACGGGTGTGGTGTGGTAATTGTAGCGGAACTCCAGCGCTACGGGGAACGAGAAAATCTTCACTTCGCCAGCCAGCCCCATCACTACTCCAAACTGGCCCCTCCTGAATTGGCTGGTTACATCAGTACTCCCTCTGTATTCAACCTGGTTGTAACCCGGAACCCTTACAATATTAAGGTAGGTTTCTCGTGCATATAAGTTGTAGGAGTAAAAAGCGCCTACTAATAATTTCGGCTGGATGGCAGCGTCACGCAATGACGGGAGCCCCAATTCGGCCATGACCGGGATCTGCAGGGTATGAAACGTTACGGTCGCATCCGTGCGCCTGAGTTCAGGCAACAGCACCGGATAGTCTATTATTTTTCCGCCCTGTCTGAAATAGAGCAACTCCGCACGCGCACTGAGAAAGTCCATGATCGGCATTTTGGCAAATCCGCCCAGGTTAAAGTCCGGAGTAACATCGAAAGCTTTGTTGCCCCGGAAGGAATTAAAATTGATTCCTGCCTTGGGCCCTACAATGATTTGGGCCTGCAAGGTGCTGGAAATCAAAACAAGTAGTAGGCAGTAAGGTAGATGTTGGGTTTTCATGTATGGAGGGGGTTACAGCACTTTGTTCTTTGTTGTGAGCGATATTTCGATGCGAAAGTAATACGTGCTGCTTTTTGGTGAAATACCTATAAAGTGGTATTTACAAGATCGGTACCTTTAACCTACTTTTACATGGCATTAAAAATCCATCCTTCACAACCCCAACAGAAAACAAACCCTATGAAAAAGCTTTTTCCAGTTATCATCGCAGCATTTGCACTGGCAGCATTCAATGCAAAGGCACAACAACAGGCCGGTGATCTCGCTATCCAATTTAGCGGAAACTATAATTCGCAAACCATAGAATTTGATGGAACCAGGATAAAATCATATTTCGGTAACGTGTACATCAAATTAGGCAAATTTTTCACGCCCAATCTTGAATTAGGCGTAAAGCCTAACGTTTTCTTCTCGCCTGAGGTTGAGCAGAACCCGCGCGATCCTAAAAAACCGAAAACCACATTAAAAACCAGAGCCGGGTTTGGCATTTATGGATCGTACTCCTTTCTAACGGCTGACGGGAAATTTATGCCTTACGCGGGCGCTGAGATTGGCTACCTGCCGGTAAGTGAAGATGCAACCGTTAACCTGGGTCCGTATGCAGGCATCAAATATTTTGTAACCGAGAAAATTAATGTCGATGCGAACGTTAACTATCTGATCAACCTTGCCAGCACATATGGCAATGAATTTACTGATGTGAGTATAAGCCCGTTGTTCCAATTCAATATTGGCGTGGGCGTAATAATTGGGAAACTTAATCCGTAGACTTGTGGCGTGTTTAGTTCGCGTTTTGTCCTTCTGCCTTTGCAGCTTTGTAGCAACTGCGCAAAGCGTTTACCTCACACCTCTCAAAAAATCTGTGGCATCAACGAAATCGATGGACGGTTTCGCGTTCTCCTCTAACTCCAAATTTTTTGCTGCGGCCTCGGCATTGGGAGAGGTGAAAATTTACAGTTTGGATGATTACGCTGCTATCGGCACGGTCGCATCGGGCGCCCCCATTGCCCTCTTTGATTTTATTGACCAGGACAAGTCGTTGCTGGTTTTGGATAGATCGGGTAAGCTGAGTCAGTTTGACATGGCCTCGAAATCCGTTTCAACCTCTCAGCCGGTGAAAGGGGTAAAACTCGCTTGTATCGATCCCAACCACCAGTTTCTGTGCATTCTCACAAAAGAGTCGCTGATTGAAATCATCGACCTGAAGGCAGGCATGACGTTTGGCCGCATTCCGGCACTTCCGGTTAATCAATCTGCCGTGTTTATGGGGTTTGACCGGTTTGGGCAACAACTCGCTCTGATCAACAAAACGGGCGATGCCGTTTCGTGGAATGTGATCAACCAGCAATTACTAAGGCAGATAAAACTCCAAAGCGGGGAGTTTGCGAATTCAAGATCAGTCATCAACTCAGCCTCTGCCAGCAGTGGGGCAGATCATTTCGTGATTGGCCTTCAGGAGATTTTCATACCGCAGGGCGGCATGCAAGGCCGGCCGCAGCCCGAACGCAGAAACATGCTCATCTCGTACGATTGGAATACGGGACAGGAATATAAGCGTGTGCCCCTTCGCTTTCGCACCGATGGCATGGCGCTGGGAACAGGATATGCCGCACTGTACTCAAACGACAGCCGTACCATCTCCATGCTGAACATCGATCGCGCGGAGGTAAGCAGCAGCGTGTCCATTGATGAGCGGCCAAGCACATTAGCGCTTTCTGATGACAACAACTATCTGGCGGTTGGCTCTGTTGCGGGCAACATGTATCTGTATGAGGTTGTGCGCAACAACCCGGCAGAGATAAAAATTGTAAAACCGTCACTCAGCAGAAACTATGGCGACCAAGTAATTGCCGAAAGCAAGGTAAACATCGAAGGCCTTATTGAAGGAGCCAGTTCGGTGGCACGCATACTGGTAAACGGCCAGCCGGTGCAAAACGTAGGCGCTTCTTTTTCTTCCGAGGTCACACTCGTGCCAGGCAAGAACCGCGTGAAAATAGAAGTCGAGAACACCGACCGATCATTTACACAGAAAGATATTTACCTCACCCATGAACCGGGCGCAGCGAAGCCGAAAGAAGCCAACGCCCCGAAGTTTGTCGGGCGAAGGTTGGCGCTTGTTATCGGCAATGCGAACTATGCGCAGGCGGCCAAACTGAACAACACCGTGAACGATGCCAAAACCATGGAAGGAGTGCTGAAGGAGATGAACTTCGAGGTACGCACGGTACTCAACGGAAGCTACGAAGAGATGAAAAATGCGATCTACACCTTTGGCGACATGATTAAGGATGTGGACATCTCGCTGTTCTACTATGCTGGTCACGGACTTGAAGTAGACGGCACAAATTACCTGGTACCCGTGGATGCCAATATACAATCGGCCCTGGATGTGAAGCTTAAAGCTATTCCGCTGCCGGGCATACTGCGCACCATGGAGTTTACTAACGATGAGGGCTTAAACCTGATCATCCTGGATGCTTGCCGCAACAATCCTTTCCCTACAGGCAAAAGAAGTGGCGGGGCGGGGCTTGCCCGCGTGCAGGCACCCAGCGGCACCCTGATTGCCTACGCCACCGACCCAGGCTCAACTGCCTCCGATGGCGATCAGGCCAACGGATTGTATACAGGTGAGTTGGCACGTCAGATGAGAATCTCTCAACGCATTGAAGATATTTTTATGAATACCCGCAATCACGTTGAGAAACTCTCCAATGGCTCGCAACGACCGTGGGAAGAAGCACGCTTAAAAGGCGTATTCTATCTAAAGTAACGAAGCTGCCTTCACGGTCGTTTACTTGAAGCGATATCTGAAACCGGCATACGCCATCCTTCCAAAAACAGGGCCCCACACCAGGCTGCTGTCGAAGTAAGGACCGAACGGGTCAGCAGCGCCAACGATCGGGTTGGATAGTCTGAAATTACCAAGGTTCTCCACGCCCACGTACGCGCTCCACGTCTCCGAGAAATCTTTTGTTACCTGACTATTCATCAACACGTAAGCTGGCGCTACGCCTTCCATTTGGTAGTCAACCGGGTTGGCAGCCGTGGATGGAATTCGCTGCTGCCCCAACCGCTGCACGGTAAAGTCGAATGACCAGTTGTTCTTGGTTTTATAAGCCAGGTTGGCGAAAGCGCGGCTGCGCGCAATCAAAGGCCGCTGAAGCCTGCCTTGCAAGTAATCGGTTTGCACGTCCAGCCAGCGATACGCCAAGCGCAGGTCGAAGCGCCTTACCAACTGGTAGTCTATTTGCGCCTGGGCACTATGCGAAAACGACCTGCCTGTAAGGGTGTAAAATTTTATGCGCTGCGGATCAGCATCATAGTCCACCACCACCTGGTTCTGAAAATCCGTGTAGTAATATTCAATCGTGAAATTGCCGGGGCGATAGTTAAGCGTAAACTCTTTGTTCAAACCCAGTCCGTAGTTCCACGCTTTGTCGGGTACAAAACCATAGGCATTGGCGGTCTGCTGGTTGAGCAGAATCAATACTCTGGACGAAGCCAGAAATCCCGTATTCTCAGTAATGAGATTGGCCAACCTGATGCCGCGGCCGGCCGAAGCCCGCAATGTGGCACTCTCATGGATGTGGTATTTGGCGTGAAGACGTGGAGTGAACAAGGTACCAAACAAATTATGTTGATCCAGCCGGGCCCCCACAATCACCGAAAAAGTCTCCAGGTTATCGTAAGTGTACTCACCGAAGGCGCCCGGCACTATTTCCCTCCTGCCAAAATCAAGAGCCGGGCCGCTAAATAGGGCGCTCCCCAGTTGTTCATCAACCTGGTCTGCCTTGAAACTGATACCGGTTTTGAACTTGTGCTTGGTATCGCCAATGATTGACTGATAGATGAGGTTGGCATACAGGGAGCGCTCAACAGCATCATGAAGGGTATAGCCGAAATAGCTGTTATGGCGGTGTTGCCAGGTAGCCACCTGCAGACCGACACTTTTGTAGGGCTTGCCTGCGAACTGGTAGCCCAGCTTGCCGGTCCACTCCCAACGCTCGGTGCCTATGTTAAAGCCAAACCGATTGTTGGTGAACTTGTCGGTTTCCGGATCAAAGTTTACTTGGCCGCCCAGCTTTTCATCGTTCAGGTACTTAAAGGCAAATTGACCCAGCCAGCCGTTACCGGGAAAGTATACCCAGCGGTTGATAATGTTCGACTGGCTTCCTGTAGGAAAGTCAAGAAAACCATCCTGGTTCTGGTCCATTTGCAGTGGCCGGGCGCTACCGTGCAGCAGCAAGGTACTGGCCCACTTCTTTCCCACAGGCAAAGTTAACACTGCATTGCCCTCCAAGCGCCCTGAGTTATTGACATAGCCGTTTAACAAGAGTCTATCGCTCTCTTCCGGCTTCTTTAGCTCTACATTAATCTGCCCCGATATGCTCTCCGAGCCGTTTACCACGGAGCCTGTGCCTTTGGTTACCTGAACAGCGTCAATCCACGTTCCTGGTAGCAATTGAATGCCCTGGCTGCTGGCCACGCCTCGCATGGTAGGCATGTTTTCTACCGTGATCGCGGTGTTTGGGCCTGCAAGCCCCAACATCTGAATTTGACGAGTGCCGGTGATGGCATCGCTGAAAGCCACATCGACTGACGGATTCGTCTCGAAACTTTCTGACAGGTTGCAACAGGCAGCCTTAAACAGCTCGCGCTCGTCCATCACAATTTTATTGAGTGCAGATGAGTGGTCGATGTGCGATGTGGACCGCCAGCCTTGCACTGTTATTTCCTGAAGTGTAGCGTCTGGTTGTAACTCCACTTGTAAATAGTTAACCGCGCCCACCGACAGCGTATCAGGCTTGAAGCCCACAAAACTAATCACCAGTTTATCGTACCCGGCCACCCGATCGATCATAAACAGCCCGTTGTCGCGTGTAGACGTGCCCTTGTCTACACCAAGCCAGTAGACGTTCGCGCCTGCCAGGGGCAACTGCTTGCCCTCTGCGCGTTCGAATACCACCCCGGTTATCTTTTGTGCATAACCCGACATGCTGCCCACTGTACATGCAGCGAACAACATAAAGCATCTCGTCATCATAGCGTGCTACTGATGCGGATCAGATTCGTCTTTTCCAGGATGGGCGTGATTCCGGTACAGGCAGCAAAAAGGCAGAGCCGCATACACCTCATCGTTGGCTTTTACCTTGTCGGTATCATGGCCAGTCCCGGCTACCCATTCGTGCACTTGCTTTTCGGTTACTTTAGAACTGTTGTAAACCACCTGCAGTTGCTTGGTTTTAGGACTCCAGGAGGCCATTTTGATGCCCGGGCGATCGAGCGCCTTTTCAATGCGCGCCTGGCACATCGAACAGTTTCCCGAAACCGGAATGATGGCCTTAATCGTGCCCGCATTTTGTGCCGACACGATAAAAGAACATAGAGATAAATATAAAACTAAGAATAGTGATTTCATGATAGTAAACTATTGTTAAACAAAAAGACCAGCAGCGCGAGGTTTCTCGCAAGACCCGTTTAACAATGTTCGTACAAGACGAGGCTGTGATGACGCAGGTACAGGGGCGTTCGCGTTAAGGCCTGTGGCCTACTGGTATTAGCCTCCCGCCCGCTGACCAACCGAGGCTCGCTAAGGCTTACATCGAAAATAGTACCGATTAGGGAATCTTGTACCTCAGTTAAGGTTACGACTGGTTGGGTGCTTTCATCTCCCTCAAGGGTAACCAACTCGATTTGGTCTTCGCAACACCCTTTTTCATCAACCATCCAAGGGCATTCACAACGGTTGCTGGAAAAACTGAAGTAGGAAGAGGAGATTTCCCTGCCCATACAGTAGTGGGTGGTGTGAGCCACTCCTACTGTCAGGGTCAGGTACACACAGTTGAACGCTATGGCAAAATAGTTTCGCACTGTGATTAGAGAACCCCAAAGTAGAAGGTTAGGTTTCACTTTTCCTAAAGAAATTCTGAAAGTTTATCCGCTTGGGAAAAAACGCTTTTTTTGGGACCAAAACGCGTATTTTTGAGTACGGTAGCTTTCCACAAATTATCCACAATTAATTGACAGTCAAAAGGTTCATTTACCTGGGCCTCGCAGCAGTGGTATGATAGAAGACAATTACAAACAACGCGGCCTTCGCAACCGGCTGGTAGCAAAACTTCGCGAAAAAGGCATAGCCGATGAGCGTGTGCTGGCGGCCATCAACAAAGTGCCGCGCCATGTCTTTTTTGATGAAGCCCTGCTTTCGCACGCTTACGAAGACAAAGCCTTCCCCATAGGTGAAGGGCAGACCATCTCGCAACCCTACACCGTGGCCTTTCAAACCGAAAAACTGGGTATAAAGCCGGGCGACAAAGTATTTGAGGTGGGGACGGGGTCCGGCTATCAGGCGTGCATCTTACTCGAGTTGGGCGCCAGGGTATACACCATCGAATACAATAAAAACTTATATGAGCGCACCCGTGCTTTGCTGCCGCGGCTTGGCTACAAACCGCACTTCCTGTTTGGCGATGGATCGAAGGGATATCCTGCCAAAGCTCCTTTCGATAAGATTGTAGTGACAGCCGGGGCACCGGTCGTTCCGAAACTGCTGGTGGAACAACTGGCACCCAACGGCTGCATGATCATTCCGGTTGGAGACCGGCAACGGCAGACGATGATTCGCATTCACATGAACCAAGGCAAAGCGGTGCAGGAAACTTTTGACGGCTTCGCCTTTGTTCCCCTCCTGGGCGAGCAGGGCTGGCGCAAGTAGTTGAGTTTTTGAACAATGAAAAATTCGCCTGAACCACCACGAGAGCAACCAAATTTTAGGTTTTAAACCTTTGAATTTGGAGCCTGCATTCAACACCTTTGCAGCATTCATTTTTCCACCACAAACGTGCCCCGCAAAAAGAAAACTCCGAAAGAATCGTTCGTCAGTATGACCGAACTGGTATTGCCCAACGATACCAATACACTCAACAACCTCATGGGCGGGCGGCTGATGCACTGGATGGACATTGTCTCAGCTATTGCGGCACAGAAACATTCTAATCGTATTGTGGTAACCGCTTCGGTGGACAATATCTCGTTTCGGCATCCCATTCGATTAGGTAACGTAGTTACCCTCAAAGCCAAGGTAACGAGGTCGTTCAATTCATCCATGGAGGTGCGCATTGATGTGGACGCTGAAGATGTGCCGGCAGGAAAGAAGATCGAAAGCAACAGCGCCTATTTTACGTTTGTAGCCGTTGACCAGAGTGGCAGCCCGATTGATGTGCCTGAAGTAGAGCCGGAAACACCTGAAGAAAAGGAGTTTTACAACGGAGCCTTGCGCAGGCGGCAATTGCGATTGATTCTCGCGGGACGCATGAAACCCCACGAAGCTAACGAACTCAAGTCCATTTTCGACATCAAAGAGTGACCGCGTACGCGCCATTTTTTTCAGACGGAGAAGTATACCAAATCCGGTTGGGCAACATCATGGTGCTCGACCGGCCCTGGCTATCGCTTGCCGATGCCGAACGGCAGCAGCTTGACAAAATCGCCAGTGCGCTAAAACAACGCATCGATCCCCGGTTCGGCCTCGAAGGTTTTCGTATTGTTGATCAACAGCCGGTAGAACCTCAAGCATGGCAAAACATCGGCAGGCGAGCAGTGTATTTTGGCGAGCCCTTAGCACAAGCAACCCTGTACGAAGTGTTGGCGTTGGGTAATTGCACAGCCGTCTTTTCCGAGCCCCTCGCGCAACTCGCGCACAATGAGGCAGCTAAGCAAAAGCTGTGGAAAGCTTTACAGCAGATGTTTGCACGAGATTAGGCAACAGGTTTTGCCAATCAAGGTCATCTTCTATATTTGCGGTGCTTTTTACGATTGCCTGGGCTTTCGGGCTTTTTTTGACCAACAAAACCTAAAACTTTTTATGCAAAACATTCTCTATTCCCTGCCGGTTCTCGGCCTGTTGGGACTTTTGTACGTGGTGTGGAAGACTTCCTGGATCAATAAGCAGGACGCGGGCACCGACAAAATGAAAAAAATCGCTGCACACATTGCGGAAGGGGCTATGGCTTTTTTGAAAGCTGAATACAAAGTACTGGTAGTGTTTGTTGCGTGCGTGGCCTTGCTACTGGCGTTTACGGCTGATAGCAAAACATCGCACCCCTTGGTGGGATTATCTTTTGTGCTGGGCGCCTTTTGTTCGGCCCTTGCCGGATTTATCGGGATGCGCGTGGCCACCAAGGCTAACGTGCGCACCACCAATGCCGCCCGCACCAGTTTGGGCAAAGCGCTTGAGGTTGCTTTTACCGGGGGCTCTGTGATGGGTATGGGTGTGGTAGGCATCGGGGTATTAGGCCTCAGTGTTTTGTTCATCATCTATGCCAATCAATTTGGCGTTGATACGCAGGAAAACCTAAATAAGGTCATCACGATTATTACCGGGTTCTCCTTCGGAGCCTCTTCGATAGCCTTGTTCGCCCGCGTGGGTGGCGGTATTTACACCAAGGCTGCTGATGTAGGCGCTGACCTCGTAGGAAAAGTAGAAGCCGGCATTCCGGAAGATCACCCCCTGAACCCCGCTACCATTGCCGACAACGTGGGTGACAATGTTGGCGATGTAGCCGGGATGGGTGCAGACTTGTTCGAATCGTACGTGGGCTCAATTGTCGGAACGATGGTACTGGGTGCCGCCTTTATGGGTATTGCCGAGTTTGCCACGCCAGAATTCATGAACGGGCTCTCGCCCGTGTTGCTGCCATTAGTGCTCTCAGGCGTGGGCATTATCATGTCATTTCTCGGCACCTTCTTCGTTCGTGTAAAAGAAGGCGGTGACCCTCAGAAGGCGCTTAACGCAGGCGAGATCGTCTCTTCAGTCGTGATGATTGCCGCCTCATGGTTCATTATCAAGGGCATGCTTCCGGAGACATGGCAATACAGCGATCCACTTTACAACGCCCCGGGCGAGTATACCACCTACACCTCCACGGGCATTTTTTATGCAACTATTATCGGTTTGGTAGCCGGTGTGGTTATTGGCTTGATTACCGAGTACTATACGGGTATGGGTAAGAAACCGGTTCTATCTATCGTCCGCCAGTCTTCCACGGGGGCCGCCACTAACATCATTGCCGGCCTGGGCGTTGGCATGATGTCAACCATGTATCCTATTCTCATTATAGCTGTAGCCATTATTGGCGCATTCAACTTTGGGGGTTTGTATGGCATCGCTATTGCCGCGGTAGGTATGCTATCGAACCTGGGCATCCAGTTGGCGGTAGATGCTTACGGACCTATCTCCGATAATGCCGGTGGCATTGCCGAGATGTCGGAGTTGCCGAAAGATGTGCGCTCGCGCACCGACAAACTCGATGCCGTGGGTAATACCACCGCTGCCATCGGCAAAGGCTTTGCCATCGCATCGGCAGCCCTTACCGCACTCGCTCTGTTTGGCGCGTTTATGACCACCGCTCAAGTTAAGACCATCGATGTTTCGAAAGCCAACGTGATGGCCGGACTGTTTATTGGCGGTATGTTGCCGTTCGTATTTTCCGCCTTGGCCATGGGGGCCGTAGGGCGCGCAGCCATGAGTATGATCGAGGAAGTTAGACGTCAGTTCACCACTATTCCCGCTCTTAAGGCCGCCCTTGAGGCCATGAGGCGCAATGGCGATAAGGATATGAAAGACTGGTCGGCAGACGATCAGAAAATCTTTCAAGATGCCGATGGCAAGGCGGAATATGGCAAATGTGTAGAGATATCTACCAAAGCAGCGATACGCGAAATGGTTATACCCGGTCTGATGGCCGTTATTGTGCCGGTGGTCATTGCCTTTTTGCCTGGTTTTGGTGTGGAGGCGCTGGGCGGTATGCTGGCAGGCGTGACCGTATCGGGCGTGCTGATGGCCATCTTTCAATCGAATGCAGGAGGTGCCTGGGACAATGCCAAAAAGAGCTTTGAAGAAGGGGTGGAAATCAACGGTCAGAAATATTATAAAAAGTCTGACCCGCACAAGGCTGCCGTGGTGGGCGATACGGTGGGCGACCCATTTAAAGATACTTCCGGCCCTTCGCTGAATATCCTTCTCAAACTTATGTCGGTCGTAGCGTTAGTGATCGCCCCGCTACTGGTAACTGACGATAAGACTGCCGCCAACAGCAAACCGGCCAAAGCAGTGATTGAAGAGGTCTCTGAAAATCGCGCAGCCGCAGAGGTGAGGTAACTTTGTTTGTCAAAATTTCTTCTCAAGACCGTGACAGCCTCACGGTCTTTTTCTTTTATCGCTATCTTTCGGTTGTGCAAAATAGCTACTGACAGGGCTTGACAACTGCCGACCTGGAATAAGAGCAGCTAAACGACTAATTTCGTATTTAAGCAATAACATAAGGTTACCCCCGTGGCATTACGTGTATTCAAATTGAGCGCTCAAATGGACGAAAAAGAACTTTTTGAAAGGGTTCAGAAAGGCGATGAGAAGGCTCTGGAGTTCATTTACAAGAAGTATTACCGGATGATGACCAAATTGGTGATCACCAACAGCGGAACCGAAGAAGAGGCGCGTGATGTTTTTCAGGATGCCCTGGTGGTGTTTTGGCAAAAAGCGCGATCGGGCAACCTGGTGATGACAGCCAAAATCAGTACTTACATTTACAGCGTTTGTCAGAACCTGTGGCGTAAGGAACTGGATCGAAAAAAACGGCTGTCGCACGAGGAGAAGGACGTGTCAGAGACCTTGGACATGGATCGGCCCGAGCGCGACAAGATCATAGCCAAGTGCATTGATCAACTCGGCGAAACTTGTAAGAAGGTTTTGATGTATTATTATTTTGACGAGATGTCGATGCAGGAAATAGCCGATAAACTAGGCTTTGCCAACACCGACACCGCCAAAACGAAAAAGTATAAGTGTAAACAGAAGCTCGATGAACTGGTTAAATCGCAGTACTCAGAGCAGGATTTTTTAGATTGACATGAGTAGAATAGAACAAATTGATGATTTCCTGAGCAACCAGCTGTCGGAAGCCGAGCGGGCCGCATTTGAACAGCAAATGGCCGGAGACAGCACCCTGCGCAGCGAGGTAGAGATGCAACGTGCCATCATAGAAGGCATAAAGAATGCACGCGTGGCTGAGTTGAAGGCCATGTTGAACAAGGTGCCCGTTGCGGGAGGCGGGGCTAGTTTCAACTTCTCCCCCATCCGGTTGGCTGCGGGCATTATGGCGGTTGGCGTTATCACGGTGGCCATGTACCACTACTTAAAACCGGAAACAATGCGAAAGGCGGCAGCCGATGTCGTAACGCAACCAGAGAAGCAGGTGCAACAGCTTGAGGTGCAAGAACAGCCGCAAGCGCCTGAGACCGCCCCCATCGCATCCGAAAAAGATGAGCAAGCACAGCCAAAAACAAGGCGTCAGCAACGTAAGGCGGAGCCCGCCCAGCAGCCGGCTATTCATGCAGTTGATCCTTCAGATGAATTATCCACCCCCGATGCTGAACGCCTGCCCGCCCCGGCCGAAGTAAGCGCCTCCATTGCCGTAGCAAAACTTGACGTGGTAGTGGATTCATCGCACAAAAAATTCGACAGGCACTATCGATTTTCTGATGGCAAACTTTTGCTATATGGAAACTTTAAGGATACGTACGAGATTTTAGAAGTACATGGTGCCAGTCGCAGCTTGTTCCTGGTATATCAAGAGCAGTATTACCTGCTTGACGAAGCCAAGCGCACCACTACACGCTTGCAGCCTGTAGCCGAAGGGCCATTACTGAACAAACTCCGTGAGTTTCAGAGACGCTGAGTAAATAAACACGGTTACGTTTGTGGGCCTCCAGCAGCGTTGCCCCAGTCAGTATAATTTATTTCGCTAACTGTTGCGCTGCGCGTATCTTTGGCGCATGGCATCTCCCCATAATAAACTTCGCAAGAAGAAGTTGGGCAGTTACCCGTTCCTTAGCGTGGTATTCAGCATCACCCTGGCACTTTTTGTAATCGGTGTGTTTGGTGCGCTCGTTATCTACTCCAGGGAGTTGGAACGCGCAGTTCGCCAAAACATTCGCATCCAGGTATATCTCAAAAACCAAATTACCCCAACGCAGCAAAAGCAGATTGAAAATGCCCTACGCGCGCGGTACTTCGTTCCACAGCAATCCCCCACCGAGGCCATTACTTTTATCTCCAAGGACGAAGCCGCCAGGCAGTTCCTGAAGGAAACGGGCGAGGACTTCAAAAAATTCTTAGGCGAAAATCCGCTGCGCGATGCCTTCCTGGTGCGCGTAGACGATCGCTACCAGGACGCCACCAGCCTCGCTAAAATAAAAGTCGAGGTAGAGAAGATGAACGGAGTTTTTCAGGTGCACTACGTGGAAAATGTGGTAGAGTCGATTAACAAAAACGTGACTAAAATTGCCTTGATTTTGATTGGCCTCGCTGGCCTGTTGCTGGCAGTGGTGGTGTTGCTCATCAACAATACGCTGCGGCTTGCGCTGTTCTCGCAACGCTTTCTCATTCGTAGCATGCAGTTGGTGGGCGCGCGCCACGGTTTTATTCAACGCCCGTTTCTGTTGCGCGCACTGTGGCATGGCGCCCTGTCGGGCCTGCTGGCAGGAGCCCTCCTGGCAGGAGCTCTCTACTTAGCCCACCAGCGCATAGAGGAGTTGGCGCTCATTCAAAACAATCGGCAACTCGTAATGCTGGTTGGCAGTTTGGTGGTAATGGGTATTTTTGTGGCCATTGTAAGCACGTGGCGTGCGGTGCACAAGTATTTGAAACTTTCATTAGACGAGTTGTATTAACATGAGCAAGCTTCCTTTCGGCCGAGAGAATTATAAATGGATGATTATTGGCCTCCTCATTATTACCACAGGCTTTGTGATCATGTCGCTCGACACGCAGCCGCACGGCTTCGGCTTCTTGGGCATCACGCTGAGCCCGATTGTAGTGGTAGCCGGCTTCGTAGTGGAGATCTACGCCATTCTGCACACGCCCCGCAATAAAGAAAACAAGTAAGGCATGTCAGTTGTCGAAGCTATCGCCCTGGCAGTGATCGAGGGCTTAACCGAATTCCTGCCCATTTCGTCTACCGGCCACATGATCATTGCCTCATCCGCCATGGGCATCGCGACCGATCCGTTCACCAAACTTTTTACCATCGCCATCCAACTGGGGGCAATTTTGTCGGTGGTTGTGTTGTACTACAAAAATTTTGCCCGGTCGTTCGAATTTTATTATAAACTACTGGTGGCTTTCATCCCGGCCGCAGTGCTGGGATTTTTACTTAACGATTGGATCGACAGCTTGCTGGAGCGAGTGGACGTGGTGGCCTATTCGCTGCTGGTGGGTGGAGTATTCTTTCTGTTTGTAGACAAGATTTTTTCTCCTGCGGCTGCAGATGCTGGCGACAAGCCCCTGCCCTACCGCGTAGCCCTCAAAATAGGGATGTTTCAAACATTGGCCCTGGTACCCGGAGTGTCCAGGTCGGCTGCCACCATTATTGGCGGTCTCACGCAAAAGCTTGATCGGAAAGCAGCTGCAGAATTTTCATTCTTTCTGGCCGTGCCTACCATGTTGGCCGCAACGGGGTATAAACTTTTAAGGTACTTCATAGATGGTGAAAGTTGGACCTCAGCGGAGTTGACGCTGCTGATGGTGGGCAACGCGGTGGCTTTTGTGGTAGCCATACTGGCCATCCGGGCTTTTGTGAGTTATCTCACCCGCTACGGCTTTCGCATTTTCGGCTACTACCGAATTGTACTGGGCATTGTGATATTAGTGTTGTACTACCTGGATATTGGCTTAACCGTAATATAGGCCATGAACTCGCCCGACCGGGTTCTGCTGGTAAACAAGCCGCTGCGCTGGACATCATTTGATGTGGTGAACAAACTCCGGCATAAATTGAAAATGAGAAAGATCGGGCATGCTGGAACACTCGACCCCCTGGCAACGGGCCTTTTGATTATTTGTACCGGAAAGATGACTAAACGCATGGAAGAGTTTCAGGGCCTTGAGAAGGAATACACAGGCACTTTTCACTTGGGGCAATCGCGGCCCTCGCACGACATGGAAACCGAAGTGGACGAAACTTTCGATATCTCGCATCTGGACGATCATGCGATCAGGGCTGCCGCACTAAACTTTACGGGTGTTATCTCGCAAGTCCCGCCCTTGCACTCGGCTATTTGGGTAAATGGCAAACGTGCCTATGAATTGGCGCGAAAGGGCAAGGAGATGGAACTGCCGGCCCGCGAGGTAACCATTCATGCCTTTGACGTCACCCATATCGCTTTGCCGGAGGTGGCCTTCAGAATTATATGCTCGAAAGGCACGTACATCAGAAGTGTGGCGCGCGACTTTGGCAAAGCCCTGGGCAGTGCAGCTTACCTGGCGTCATTGTGCCGCACGCGCATCGGAAATTTTTACTTGCAAGATGCGCAAACACCTGATTCCATCGAATGAAAATCTATCCGTCTGTTGATGATTTCTCTCCCTTGCCGCTGGCAGTCGTTACCAGCGGCACATTCGATGGTGTGCACGTTGGGCATCAAAAAATTTTATCGCGCTTAAAAGAGGTTGCACAGCGTGCCGGAGGCGAAACCGTGGTGATCACGTTTTGGCCTCACCCGCGCATGGTGGTAAAACCCGAATCAGAGCCGATTCAGTTGCTCAGTACATTCGAGGAGAAAGCCGCGCTGCTCAAGCAGCAGGGCATTCAGCACCTCTTACGCATACCTTTTACCCGTGAGTTTTCCCAAATTTCCTCACTCGACTTTATCCAGGAGATTCTGGTAAAGAGAATCGGAACCAAAAAGTTGGTGATCGGCTACGACCACCGGTTTGGCCACAACCGCGAAGGAAGCTTTGAACAACTGCGGCACAATGCCGCCACCTACGGTTTCGAGGTGGAAGAAATTCCACCACAGGATGTTGATCATGTTACGGTTAGCTCAACCAAGATAAGGAAGGCACTGGCTGAAGCCGACCTCGCCACTGCGAACCACCTGCTCGGCCGCCCCTACTCGATTGAAGGGCAAGTGGTGAAAGGCGACAAACTGGGCCGTATGCTGGGCTTCCCAACAGCCAACATCGAGTTGGACGACCACCATAAACTAATTCCGCAAGACGGCATTTATGCCGTTACTGTAGAGTATGCTCAACAGCTCTTGCAAGGCATGCTCTACATCGGGTTGCGCCCCACCGTAAACGGCCGGCAGCGTGTGATTGAGGTAAACCTGTTCGACTTTAGCCGGGACATATACGGGGAGCGGCTAAAAGTAAATCTGGTGGCCGCCCTGCGGGCCGATGCGCACTTCAACGATTTGGAAGCCTTGAAACTTCAATTACAAAAAGATAAACTTGCAGCCATACAGGAACTGGGCAAACAACATACGCTATGATAAATAAGGTGGTGAGCAGTGCCGATGAGGCTGTGGCAGACATTGGCAACGGCTCGGTACTGATGCTGGGCGGATTCGGACTGTGCGGCATACCAGAAAACCTGATTGCCGCCTTGCTGAAAAAGGGAGTGAACAATCTGACTTGTATATCCAATAATGCCGGTGTAGATGATTTTGGCATTGGGCTGATGCTCAAAACACGGCAGGTAGCCAAGATGATATCCTCATATGTAGGCGAAAACGAGGAGTTCGAGCGCCAACTGCTGTCGGGCGAGTTAGAAGTAGAGTTGATTCCGCAGGGCACGCTGGCCGAGCGGATACGCGCAGGCGGTGCGGGCATACCTGCCTTCTTTACACCCGCGGGCGTGGGTACCGAGGTTGCTGAAGGAAAGGAAACGCGGGTTTTTGATGGAAAGACTTACCTGTTAGAACGCTGGCTGAAGGCCGACTTTGCGCTGGTGAAAGCCTGGAAAGGCGACACGGCAGGCAATCTGATCTACAAAGGTACAGCCCGCAACTTCAATCCTATGATGGCGGCCGCGGGCAACATAACCATTGCCGAAGTTGAGCATCTGGTGCCGGCAGGTGAACTGGACCCTAACCACATTCACACGCCCGGCATCTATGTACACCGCATTTTTGAAGGAAGTAATTATAAGAAAAGAATTGAGCAACGAACCGTTTCAAAAGGGTAAGATGTTGATAAAGCCAGCCAATTGCTTCTCAGTCATCAAAAAATATAAACCAAAGTATGCTCGATAAAACAGGCATCGCCAAGCGCATCGCACAAGAAGTAAAAGATGGCATGTACATCAACCTGGGTATTGGCATACCTACGTTGGTGGCCAATTACATTCCGCCCGACATACAAGTGGTACTGCAATCTGAAAACGGTTTGTTGGGTATCGGCCCCTTTCCCACCGAAGCGCAGGTAGATCCTGATCTGATCAATGCAGGTAAGCAGACCATCACCATGATGCCAGGTTCTGCGTTGTTCAGTTCAGCCGAAAGCTTTGCCATGATCAGGGGTGGAAAAATAAACCTCACCATCCTGGGCGCGATGGAAGTAAGCGAGCAAGGCGACATCGCCAATTGGAAAGTGCCCGGTAAGATGGTGAAGGGCATGGGCGGTGCCATGGACCTCGTTGCCTCAGCAAAAAACATAATCGTGGCCATGCAACATAGCAGCAAAGACGGTACCTCGAAGCTTCTGAAAAAGTGCACGCTGCCAATCACGGGATTAAAGTGTGTTAAGCGCATCGTAACTGACATGGCGGTACTTGATGTGCTGCCACAGGGCGGCTTCAATCTGCTGGAACGCGCGCCCGGGGTTTCGGCAGAACAGATCAAAAACGCTACCGAAGGAAAGCTGGTGATAGAAGGCGAAGTGCCGGAAATGCAATTTGACTAACAAAGACCTTGAATTGGTTTTCCTTCCGGAAATTGCGGCTAACCAAAGATTAGCCCCGCAATGAAGGATATCGTTATTTAATCACCATCCATGAAAACTTCTGACATCAATTTTAAAGTCACACTCGATAGCAACAACGTACCCGATCGGATTGAGTGGCAAGCTGCTGATAAGCCTGAACCCGGCTTTAGCGAGACCAAATCAGTCAGCATTGCTCTGTGGGATCATGAGCAAAAAAATACCCTGCGCATCGACCTGTGGTCGAAGGATATGCCGGTGGAAGACATGAAACGGTTCTACATCGACTGCATCGGGGGGCTTGCGCAGAGCGCACTTACCGCTACCGGTGACGAGTATATGGCCACTGAGATGCAGCAGCTTTGCGAGCGGCTGGTGGCGCATTTGAAAAAAGGGTAACGGCTGTCAAAAAAGCCAACGTAATCGTTTGCCTTTGGGCAAAATCTTGTAGCTTTATGTAATCCTAACTGTTCAACCTTATGAAGAGACTCTATCTGTTTAGCTTACTGGTACTTTTGCTGACTGCCGCTGCCGCACAGGCGCAGACCAAAATTTCGGGCACGGTAAAAGATGTTACTGGCGAGACCTTGTCTGGCGTTAACATCATCATTAAAGGCCGCGTGATCGGTACCGTGTCGGACATCAATGGGAAATTTAGTCTTAGTGTAAACGATTCGCCTCCCCTCACGATGGTCTTGTCGTTTATTGGATTTGCCACACAAGAGGTACAAATCACTGATGCCAACACCAGCAATCTTGAAATAGTATTAGAGGAGCAAAGCCTGTTGGGCCAGGAAATTGTGGTATCGGCCTCGCGCGTAGAAGAAAAGATTATGGAGTCGCCCGTTTCGATAGAGAAAATGGACATTTTGGGCGTGCAGACAACACCTGCCGATAATTATTACAAAGGCCTGGCCAACATGAAAGGCGTGGACGTGACCACCAGCAGCATCAACTTTCAGATCATCAACACGCGGGGTTTTGGCTCGACCGGCAACACACGCTTTGTGCAACTTACCGATGGTATGGATACCCAGGCACCTGCACTCAACTTCCCCATAGGCAACCTTAATGGCCCCTCCGAGCTGGATGTGGAAAGCGTGGAATTGATACCAGGTGCATCGTCAGCCCTCTATGGCCCCAACGCGTTTAACGGAGTATTGCTGGTAAACAGCAAGAGCGCCTTCGACTACCAGGGTTTAAGCGCTTTTGCCAAGGCTGGTGTGAACCACGTGGGGAGTCAGGCCGATGCCCCTACATCGCCCGTATGGGAAGGGGCCCTGCGTTATGCCAAATCGTTTAACAACAAGTTTGCCTTCAAACTCAATGTAGCCTATATGCAGGCGCTGGACTGGCACGGTACAGATGATACCGATAGAGAAATTGCGCGCACGCCCACCGGCTTTAGTTTCAACCCGGGAGCCGATCGCCTCCATTATCAAGGAGACGAAGCATCTGTTAACCTGGGCTTTTTGAATTTCGCGGCACAAAACGCTTACGCGGCTTCTGCCGGTGCTATTCCCGACAATGCCAGCTTTCAAAGTCTGCGCGCTGCTTTTAATGGCATTCTTGGCCCCTCGGCCGCGGCCAGAGGGTTTTCCGTAACCGATTATCTACCGGCCATTCCGGGGCACACCGTATCGCGCACTCCCTATCGCGAACAGGAACTCATCGACTACAATGCAAAAAATTTTAAGGTTAACGCAGGCTTATACTATCGCATCAACGACAAAATGGAGTTAAGCTATCTCTTCAATTCCGGCTCGGGCACGAGTATATACACGGGTGCGCAGCGCTACTCGCTAAAGAACTTTGGCATTGACCAGCACCGCTTACAATTACGAGGCGACAACTTTTACCTTCGCGGCTACACCACGATCGAAGACTCGGGCGATTCTTACATCACCGAGTTCCTGGGGATAACCATCAACCAGGCCTGGCAAAGTAACAACGGATACTTCGCTACCTACACGGCCAACTACCTGAAATGGTTTGCCGACAACAACCTTACGCCTGCCCAAGCCGGGCAAGCCACGGTGGCGCAAATGGAGGCAGCCCACAATTTCGCACGCCAGCAAGTAGATATTCCGCGCTACCAGCCCGGCTCGCCTTCGTTTGAAAATGAGAAAACCAAACAGATCAATGGTGCCACCATCCCCATTGGTCCGCGTTTTAACGATCAGTCAGCCCTTTACCATGGCGAGGGCCAATACGATTTTAAGAACGAGATCAAGTTCATGGAACTCCAGGTTGGCGGCAGTTTTCGTCAATTCAAGTTGGTTTCGAATGGAACCATCTTCGATGACAGAGAAGGGCCCATTGCCATCAATGAATACGGGGCCTATGCTGTGTTTGGCAAATGGTTGGGCGATCGGAAGGTGAAAATTTCCGGCTCGGGCCGCTATGACAAAAATCAGAATTTCAAAGGCCGATTTAACCCGCGTTTGTCTGCACTTTGGAAGTTGGGAGAGAACACCAACTTACGGGTATCTTACCAAACAGGGTTCCGCGTTCCTACCACGCAGGGTCAGTACATCGACCTCAACATTATCTCTACAACGTTGCTGGGCGGCTTGCCGCGTTTTGCAGATAAGTACAACATTTTCCGGGCGGCTGATGTAACGAGCAACAACCTGTCGTTTGACGGATTTTCTGTGGAACGGTACACCAAGCGCGTATACGATGCCGGTGCGAAATCGTCTGACATCTTTAATCCCGCCAACATCGCTGAGTTACGACCTTTTGAGTGGACACCGGTAAAACCGGAGACCGTGCAAAACATTGAAGTCGGTTTCAAAAGCCTGATCGAGAATAAGCTGCTGGTCGACTTTGCCTATTACTACAACATCTACAATGATTTCATTACACAGGTGCGCGTGCGCATTGCCGACCAGTTTACCACCAACCCTGCCAACAACGGGCGGCCCGGCTATACGTTTACCACCAACGCTGCCCTGAACGGAACGCCTAACTACGCCTCGCTGCTCAGCGCAAACGCGTTAGCACGCGCATCGGATGGTACCATCACGGGCAATACCGGGCAGATTTACACCAACTATAATGGAGAGATCACCTCGCAGGGCGCAGTGCTGGGGCTAACCTACAATTTGCCCAAAGGCTACACCGTGGGAGGTAATTACAATTGGAATGTTATTCAAAATACCCCACCCTCCGATGAGTTCCTGGCGGAATTTAATACCCCCGAACACAAGGTGAATCTCAATTTTGGCAACCGGAAACTTACCGATAACCTGGGCTTCAATCTCAACATGAGGTATCAGAGCGAGTTTGAGTGGCAGTCGAGTTTCACTGTGCCGGCCAATGGCATGGTGCCGGCTTATACCACGGTGGATGCCCAGCTTACTTATAAACTCAGCGGTTTGAAGTCGATGTTAAAGGTGGGCGGTTCTAATATTCTGAACCAGCGTTATATCCAGAGTTTGGGCGGGCCCAACATTGGCGCGCTGTACTATGTGTCGTTAACCTTTGATGAGCTCATGCGCTAAGAAGAGTAATAAAATTTGAAAAGGCCGGCCCGTAAGCCGGCCTTTTTTACTTTCAATTCATGAAAAAAAATAAGATGAGAAATATGAAATACGGGTTTGGTCGCTGGTCTATTCTGTTAGTAGTCTTTGTTTGTATCCTGTCGTGCATAGACGATGCCCCGAGAGGTCCGGTAGTATTGGTTAGGTCAGAAAAGCTGCTCGACAGAGTTGGCAGCGAGCTGCAGACTTTTTTGCGAGCGGGGAATTTCAAAATCGACTTTTCGCAGTTGAAGTATGATGTAGAACTGCACAAAATCGTTTACAAACGACCTATAAAGGCGAAGATATCACAGCATCTGCCTTGGTAGGGCTGCCGAAGAAAATAGATGCCGCAGTGCCTATGATCAGCTTTCAACACGGTACGATTGCTGCGCATAGCCAGGCTCCTACAGCCGTACCGCTTAACAGCACAGAACTCATTCTGTACACAGCGCTGGCCTCGCCCGGCTTCATCAGCGTTGTGCCCGACTTTATCGGGTTTGGAGAATCAAAGAGTATTTTGCACCCTTACTATGTAGAGCAGTACACCGCCAGCGCCATTGCTGACGCCCTTGTGGCTGCCGCAGAACTGGCAGCCGAAAAAGGTGTTGACTTTAACTCGAAACTATTTTTAGCCGGCTATTCGCAGGGCGGTTATGCCACCATGGCGACCCATAAGTTTATTGAGCAGGAGGGCCTGCCGGGGTTCGACCTAGTGGCGTCCTTCCCTGCCTCAGGCGGATATGATGTAAAGGCGATGCAGGAGTATTTTTTCAGCCTCGCCACTTACGATCAACCCTTCTTTCTGGGATATGTGGCCATGGCTTATCGAACTACGTACAACTGGACGCAGCCGCTAACTGATTTCTTTCAGGAGCCGTATGCCAGCCGGATGCCCGCGCTCTTTAATGGTGCTAATGATGGCAACCAAATCAATGCGCAACTCACCACGTCTATCCCCAACCTGGTGAACTCCGACCTGCTAAAAAATATCGATTCAGATGCGAGATATAAATATATCGTTGATGCTTTCGAGGAAAACAGCCTGGTGGTTTGGGCACCCAAGGTAAAGTTATATCTGTACCATGGTGATGCGGACGTTACTGTTCCTTTCAACAATTCGGTCATCAGCTACAACAAACTGCTTGCAAACGGAGCCAGTCAGGACGTGGTGAGTTTTACCGTGTTGCCCGGCAAGGATCACTTTACAGGAGTAGTGCCCTACATCGAAAATTTCTTGCCCACCATGTTGGCATTGAAAGAGCAATAAAAAAAGCCCGGAAATTTTTTCCGGGCTTTTTGTTTGTCAAATAAACTTACTGGAGAATACCACCAATTACCTGAACGACACCGTTGGTATGCGGCAGGTCTTTCGACACGATAGGCGCGAAGCTATTTGCAACCGTTGGCGTGGTAGAAACCGCTACACCAAAGGGATTTTGGGTAGACGCAGTGCTGATGCTCACCGTTACCGACTTACCGCCCAGATTAACGTTTGCTGAAATCGATCCGGTGCCGGTAGTGGAACCCGCAGGCAAAAGTGTGGAGAAAGCCGTGGAGCCGG
>Ga0224723_1000583_pt1 | contig 24810 bp, 21 predicted proteins | sample Balambano_FR2_Me_FD_161647 | JGI IMG/M metagenome (GOLD analysis project Ga0224723, IMG submission 161647) | Freshwater sediment microbial communities from Lake Towuti, South Sulawesi, Indonesia - Balambano_FR2_MetaG | ecosystem: Environmental > Aquatic > Freshwater > Lake > Sediment | place... | reverse complement strand
TGATCATCCCTCAGTTCTCTGGTTACGCCACGGGCATCGATAGGTTGAACAGGCTGAACCTGATGCACCACTCACTGTGCAAATCGTCTGTATATCTAGCCTCCTTTTTAGATGCGCTTACCCTGCTCCGGGGGGAACTGTTAACTTTGTGACGAAGCAGCCCTTGAGTGATCCGTATTACTTCATTGAGGGGACTGTTGGAAGCTTCAACTTTTACCGTGGCGAAGTCGATTTATCAGGGCCATTAGATGATGCTGAAAGAGTTTTATATCGGCTTAATGCGTCCTACAGAGATCAAGAATTTTTTACAGATTTCAGTGAAACGAGCAATTTGGTAATTGCACCCGTCGTTCGTTTTGAAATTGGAGAAAATACTCGCCTAACAATTGAGGGCATCTATAGAAACCTCTATCAAAATTCCTACAATTTGGGCTTACCAGCGATCGGAACGATTCTCTCAGATCCGAATGGCGATATTCCTCGCACCCGAATTACCAATGAAGGAAATCTTGAGGCTGTTAACACGAGAATTGGATATACGCTGGAACATCAATTTAATGAAAATTGGTCTCTGAACAACACGTTTCGATATTCATTTCTTAATTTTGAGGCTGACGATATCACCATTGGGACAGCACTTTTACCCGACAACCGTACCTTACTTAGAGATTCTTTTGATTTAGAGGATCAGTACCTTGACTATAGGCTACAGACGAACGTTGTTGGTGGGTTTTCAACGGGTTCGATTGATCACCAGCTACTCTTTGGCATTGATCTTGGCCGCTTGGATAATAGTTTGATATTTATTAATCGACCAGGCGCACCAATTGATTTGTTTAATCCAATTTATGGTCAGCCGCCAGGGGCGGTTGATTTTGAGCTGGATAGCAACACTGTAATCGATAGACTGGGTTTCTTGTTGCAGGATCAAATCACCATTTCGGATAATTTGAAGTTTCTTCTAAGTGGACGATTTGGCCTTTTCAGGCAAACTAGTCAGGATCGTCTTGCCGGTACTGAAACAAGTCAATCCGGAAGTGCATTCAGCCCACGAGCCGGAATTGTGTATGAGCCGATTCCCGCGATCGCGCTTTATGCCAGTTATGGTCGCTCATTCGAGCCTGCAATCGGGGTTTCCTTTAGTGGCGAAGAATTTGAGCCGACTCGGGGCACTCAATTTGAAATTGGTGCGAAAGCCGATATCACTAACAATCTCTCAGCAACGTTAGCACTGTACGACATTACCCAATCTAATGTCTTAACCAGTGATCCCGACAATCCAGGATTTTCTATTCAAACTGGAGAGCAAAGTAGCCAAGGGGTTGAGCTGAGCCTGACCGGAGAAATTTTGCCCGGATGGAATGTGTTTGCCAGCTATGCCTACAATGATGCGCGTGTGACCCAAGACAACTCAATTCCAGTTGGCAATCGAGTTTTACAAACTGCGCCCCATGCTGCTAGCTTGTGGACAACTTATGAAATTCAGCAAGGAAATTTACAAGGTTTAGGGTTTGGTTTGGGTCTTTTTTATGTGGGCGATCGCGCTGGAGATACTGCCAATTCGTTTGAGGTTCCCAGCTACTTAACCACAGATGCCGCAATTTTCTATGAAAGAGACAGGTTCCGTGCCGCTCTCAATTTCAACAATATCTTCGATATAAACTATTTTGAGAACGCCTTTAGTCAATTGCGAGTTTCTCCTGGAGCGCCGTTCACATTACAAGGAACTATTTCTTGGACATTTTGATGTTTCTCCTGTTAATTGATGCTGGCAGCTAAAACACTGGGATCAGCCTGGTTTATGAAACGTTCTGTGCGCCGTATTCTGTCCCTGGTTTTGTTAGGAACCTTGGTATTTTTGCTCATCTCAGCGTGTACTCAACGTGTTCCTCAGACTTCTACAGATTCAAAGTCCAAGCAGGTAGCAACCGATTGTCGTATGGTCAAACACGTGAGAGGGGAAGCCTGTATCCCTCTCAATCCACAGCGAATCGTGACATTGACTTTAATAGTTTTGCGGCGGCTCTCGCGTTGGATATTGAACCCATTGCAACCTGGATCACGACTGAGATTGAAGATAATTTCGATTACTTTGAAGCTGAATCAAACGGAGTTGAAATTTTTCGTAGTCCAACGGGTCAACCTAGTTTGGAGAAGCTTGTAGCACTCAGTCCTGATTTGATCATCGTCATTTCTCATTCGGCATTTGAAATGGTTTATCAATATCTGCCAAGCATTGCACCAACCGTAATTTTGCCTTGGGAAGAGATCATGGGTGATTGGCAACAACAAACAGAGGAACTGGCAAGAATCCTGGAGAAGTCAGATATTTTTACGCAGAAAATAGGTGACTACCATCAACGAATCAGTGAGTTAAAACAGCGCATCAATCAAGACCAGGAAATTAAAGCATCATTTATATTTGTTGCTGCACGGCAGTTGGTCATAGCCCGTGAGAAATCCTTTGTAGGTGAAATCTTAAAAGACCTTGACATTCTAAATCCACTGTTTGAAGGATCAGGAGAGCTAACTATTTCTGAGGAAGTTCTACCTGAGATTAATAGTGATGTCATTTTTATTGCACCTTTGCAGCAAGGCGATCGCACCATCATCGATAAATTTCGGAAAGATCCCCTTTGGTCACAGATCAAAGCTGAAGAGAAAGATCAGGTATATTTAGTCGATTTTTCTGTGTGGCGCGGCTTGAATTTTTTTGCTGCCCATGCTGTGCTAGATGACATTGAAAAGTACTTAATGAATAACCCTTAAATCCCATGAGTAAACACATCCTCTTCGTCTGCCAATCCTGCCACCGTTCCTCTGAGGAGCGTCCCAAACATCAACCTGCCGATGGCACTCGGTTACTCGAACAACTCCAGCCATTATGCACCGACCAGTTGCAATCTAATGATCTTGAAATTCAACCTGTCGGTTGCCTATGGACATGCGACAAACCCTGTGCTGTTGCCTTCTCCGCTCCTCACAAACCAATCTATCTGTTCACCAACTTGCCAATCGATGAAACTGCCTCTGCTCTCCTGCAATTTGGCAAACGCTACCTCGATAGCAACACAGGCGATATCCCCTGGAAGCAGTTTCCTGAAATGTTGCAATCTGCTAGTATTGCCAAGATTCCAGCGACGGGCGGATGAGTAGATGGGGAGCTAGGAAGGGGCGATTCTCTACGAGACGGCAAAGCCGAACGGGCTTTGTGTAGAGAGGGTGATTAGAACATAGTGGGAAGGGGCGATCGCACCTAACAAGTATTGGAGAAAATAAAAAGAATTTCTACCAATGAATAACACTTAAACTATTCACTTTGGAAAACTCCTGGTCAGCCGTCACTAAACTGGCTGAATGATGAATCGTCATTGCAGCAATCACTGCATCTGGCAACTTCAAACGATGTTGTTGACGAATTTCAATAATCCTATGGATCAAAGCTACATCTGTTGCGGTCAAAATCAGTTGAATCAGTTGAGCATTACCCTGCAAGAGCGCCACGATCGCATTAGTGTCAAAAACGTAACGACTACCACTCATCCCGTAGCGTCCTTTGTACCGTTACAGCATCGCCTTGCCAGGTCAATCGTCCTGCCAAATCAGAAAAATCGTAGCCTGGTTTGTCCAAACCCGTTTCAGGCGAATGAGCGGGCATTACCTCAGAAGACTGCTGTCGCTGCATCACCCGCAGCAGTTCCAACAGTGCCCGAACCAACTCATCAAGAGATTGCTCGATCACTTGAATAAGTTCCTCTTTAGGAGTCATTGCCATGTTGCCCCTTGTCAATGAAGTTATGTCCTCAGTCCTCAGCCATAGCCTTTCCAAGGTGGTGAGTATCCACCCAGATAGGAGAGAGATTGCGATCGCCTCATCACGCTTTTATCGCTCATTATAACTTTCCTAATAAACAGCACCGATGTCACCTTCTACTCAACCACTCCTGCGTCTCCTCCGCTACGGTAAACCCTATCGTGTACAAGTCTGGGCGGCAGTTGTCTGCTCCATCCTTCGCACCCTGTTTGACCTCGCACCCCCCTATCTCATCGGCGTTGCCATTGATGTTGTAGTTGAGCGAGAAGCCTCGTTGCTCGCTCGATTGGGCATTCAAGATCCGCTGACCCAGTTGCTCGTGCTGTCCATTTTGACCATCACCGTCTGGGGCTTAGAATCCCTCAGTCAGTATGCAGCCGACAAGCTGTGGCAAAATCTTGCACAGACCTTGCAGCACGAACTGCGGGTCGATACCTACAATCACCTGCAAGAGCTAGACCTGGCTTACTTTGAAGACCGCAGTACGGGAACCCTGCTATCCATTCTCAACGATGACATCAACCAGCTAGAGCGTTTCCTCAACTTTGGTGCCAAGTTTTTAATCGACTTTTTTACACGAGTATCTGCTATTGGCATCACCTTTATGCTGCTGGCTCCTGGCATTGCCTGGTTAGCAATGGTGCCCATTCCCTTCATTTTGTGGGGCACCTTTGCCTTTCAATCTCGCTTAGCTCCTCGTTATGATGCCGTGCGCGATCAAGTCGGACTGATTTCGGACTGATTAGCGATCGCCTCTCCAACAACATTTCTGGTATCGCTACGATCAAAAGTTTTACCGCTGAAGCCTATGAGAGCGATCGCGTGTATCAAGAAAGTGAAGCATATCGTCGGGGGAATCAACGGGCGATCACCCTCAGTGTTGCGTTTCAGCCTGTGCTGCGGGTCTTCATCCTATCGGGATTTGTGCTGACGCTGTACTTAGGTGGTCGAGAAGTGCTTCAGGGAAATCTCACTGTTGGAACGTATGGTTTTATGGTGTTCATTGTGCAAAATTTGCTGTGGCCCTTCACCGAGTTGAGCGAAATCATGGATGAATATCAGCGGGCGATGGCATCAGTGCGGCGGGTGATGAGTTTGCTGGATACACCTGTTACGATTCCACATGGTCATCACTCGTTACCGCTCGAAACGGTACGTGGTGAAGTGCAATTTGATGACATTACCTTTGCTTACACCAATCGCAATCCCGTTCTCAAACATCTATCCTTGCACGTTCCAGCCGAAGCGACGATCGGAATTGTAGGAGCAACCGGATCAGGAAAAAGTACGCTTGTGAAACTCTTACTGCGCTTTTACGAAGTACAAAGTGGGTGTATTTTAATTGACGGCGTAGATATCCGCGAACTCAACTTGTTGGACTTGCGACAGTGTATTGGATGGGTGAGTCAAGATGTGTTTTTGTTTCACGGTACTGTGGCAGGAAACATTCGCTACGGTAGTTTCGATGCAACTCGTGAGCAAATCATTCACGCGGCAAAGTTAGCGGAGGCACATGAGTTCATTGAGCAACTGCCGCAAGGCTATGACACGATCGTAGGTGAACGCGGACAGAAACTCTCCGGAGGGCAGCGGCAACGACTGGCGATTGCTCGTGCCATTCTCAAAGACCCACCGATTTTGATTCTCGATGAAGCGACCTCAGCGGTTGATAACGAAACGGAGGCAGCGATTCAGAAATCCCTGGCAAAAATTACGCAGAACCGGACGACCATTGCGATCGCCCATCGCCTTTCCACGATTCGCAGTGCAGATTGTATCTATGTGATGGATAAGGGGCAGATTGTTGAGCAAGGGACACATGAAGAGTTGCTGGCTATCGCTGGAATTTATGCCGGACTTTGGTTCGTGCAGTCTGGGCTGGGCAATGTATTTTCTAAGACCTCATAATCCAGAGAGATTGACGATCATAAAAATCACCTTGTTGGCTTAACGAGTATCCTCCCATCAACAAACCGAGCCACAACTCCACCATTGGCATCTTTAGTGCTTGCTGCAAATCAGGTAGACAGATGTTTGAGTGAAGATGTTGAAGATATTGTGCGATCGCCCTCGACCATTCCTCAACATCCTCCCCATACGCCAGTTCCCGAACCTGCTCTGCCATCTGAGCTTCATCGAGAGATTGTTCCGCTGCCAGCTGATCAACCCAGTTCAATAGGGCATCTTTATCCACTTCCCCAACAACGGAGCCATCTGCCTGGGCAGATGATCTTTTCTTGCGGTTGGCAGGGTACTGTATTGACTCTGGTTCTTCAAATAGATCGGTGACATCCAGCGGTAGCGATTGGACGAACAGATCGACACACTCCTCCAGATTCACTACTGGCTCTGTTGGGTTATGCCGACGCTCCCATCGGGAAATTAGGAGGTTGGCCCGTGCGGCATGAACCTCCGAAAGCTGCACCAACACATCCCCTGCTACCGTCAACTGTTCTGCTAAAGACTGAGCAGAGAGGGTTTGCTCTAGCGCATCACAGAGCGATCGCAAATCTGCCGTCTCTGGAAACCGAGATGCCGTCTCCAGGGATTGCCACAGGTTCAACTCTAACTGCTGCACTTCCATCACAGCTTGACCTCCGGATAGAGTGGGCAAGGTCGAATCGGGCAATTGTGGGGATGCAATTCCACGGATGATCGGAAGCGTTCTACCTTGATTCCACTGTGCTGAGAAAAGACATCTAAAATCCGAACCAACAGCGTTTTGACTTGCTGTTCGGTCAATCCCAGACAGTGAACTGGTTCAATTTTGGCAACCCGATCGTTGCCCATCCAGAGTTCTGCACCCAAAGCATGGAGGGGTGCATCCTTCGTGATACGGTACCAGTGAACGATCGCAGCGGGAACAGCAGGAGCTAACACCTCCAGGGTCGCAACCCGTTCAGATGGGGAACCTCCAGATTCTGATAACCCCGATTCGGCTGGATGTTCCCGTCGTCGCTGCTTGCGAATATGGTTCCGTACTCCCCGATGGCGATAGTAGGAACGGCGATTATGGCAAACCTTCGGATTCCAGCAGCCGTCACCATCCAGTCCATGACGCTGTTGAGCTTCCTGGGAGTCAAGCTTGGAGCAAAGCCGACATTTTTCCTGATCGGGACGTGCCATCACGCACCTCGAATCGGAGCCACTAACTCATCCACCCACTGTTGATCAGCCTCCGATAGCTTGGGCGGTGGTACAGGCTGACGATAGTCGATGCGTTCGTTATACCCCGCCCGATCGCACACGCCCTGTACAATTGCCTGTAATTCTACCCACGGCTCCTCATCTTCGGGTCTTAGCGGCAGCGGCACACTGGGAATGGGTTCACGCAAGTCAAAGTCATACAGGTCAGCTTGAGGACGTTGTGAACGACGACTGACAATCAGGCGATAATCACTCGGCTGTACCTCTCCGATCATCGTCATTGGGATGCCAGCCCGGATCAGGTCAATTTCAACGAGATTGGAGAGACTGCCTAGAATTCGCCTGCGCTTGTTTTCATAAGCTGTTCTGCCTCTTCCCTTCTGTTTGTTTTTAGGTGACAGCACCTCAATCACTGTAATGACCGTATCTGTGCCGACTTCACGAACTTCTAGATAGCGCTCTTTAATCGTGGTTGGCTGGGGCAAGACAATGGAGCGGGGTCGCTTCTGAGTTAGCGTTGCACCCGGTTCAACGCGCAACGGCTCCAACTGATCGATTGATCGAGCTGCTAAGACAGCAGCATCTGGAATACCCACGAGGATTTCTTCTGGCTCTTCTTGATCCTGGTAGGTGCGAGTTTCAACCTCAATGTAATAGTTGGGGCGCAGTTGAGGGGCTACTGTATCGGCGATCGCCACCATCAGCCGGGTATGAAACGACGACCAAAAGGCTGGCTGTTCCAGATAAGGGTTCATGCCAGGGAAGGGCGAGGGCATCCGTGAAACTCCCACAGAGCAAGGATTTTCATTCAGTATACCCTAGCCCGTCTGAATCTAGTCGTAGTTTAGTCGTATAACAGATATTGGTCAAATATCTGGGATAGAAGTTTGAGGGATAAGTAGAAATGCTTATTCTAGATATGACTTTACTCATAAGTTGACCAATTGGACAGGTTTTGCCTACAAGAACGCTTGGACAACTTATGCCATACCGTCGCGATCGCCCAAAAGAACAGCATTGAATCGGGATAATTGACGCAGTTTGCTGCTACAGATCGATCTTGTCTAGCATTTTTGCTCAAAACCCTTGTCTTGTTCGCCATTGCTAGCGGTTGGTCATAAGATCCAACAGACTCATTCCTGCAAAGTAACTAAATGTTAGGAGTGACGTTAGCTCTAGCACCTTTTGAGGATGGCACTGACCTGTCAGTAGCTTCTGATGAGCGCGAGTCCGAGCAATAAACTGAGCTTGCTGCTCCGGTGTTAATTCACTCAAATAACAAAACATGTTAGCCGCAATGGTTGGCCCCAAGACATGTGGGTCACCAAACTGTTGAGGCATCTGGGAAGCTACTGCTAGCACAGCCGCAAGGGATCTAGAAACCCAAATTCGCCAGTCTAGATCTTGTTCTATCACGGTGTTCCCGTTGTTGCAAGCTATAACAGCTGCCCCCAACCACTGATGACACTTGGAGCAATAACCTGGGCGATAAATACGAGTCAATTGGCGCTGAGAGTACTGACACTGCGGACAGTGGGTGTGCAGCAAGCTGTGGTGGTGCTGACAAACAGTCACATCCCGAAACATCCAAAGTAAGGGGTCATAGAAAGGTTGCCCTGATGCTTGCCACTGCTGGTAACACAGTGGACACCAAGCCCGAACTGGGTTAAGCAGTCTACGGTTTGCATGTAAACCATTCAGAAGCAGTAGTGTTAAGCAATACAGGTTACTTTGACCGGTGAGCGCTTCCAAGGCAAGGACATATTTGCGTGCTTTTTTACCCTTGCCATTCGGCGAATCTGGACCTGAAACAGAGGGGTTCTTAAACCGAATCGCAAAGTCTAATCGTTGCTTCAGCAGCGGTTCTATCTCTTGATGAATCAAGGTTGACGGATGCACACAATGTGCGATTGCTAAACGCGCGACATAACTGGTCAGGCTTTCAACCTCTGCCGTGCCAACTCCAATCGGTTGCAGTCCATAGAGGCGACTGCGCTCTGGAATTGTGGGTAAATCAAACTGCCAGGATCTATAGGTTTCCATCACGTCAGTTATCCTGTGGAGCACCCACAGTACGCCGTTTAGGAAAGGGCTGTCCCACCTGATTGGGTTGCGGTGACTCAGACGCTGCAACGGAAGCAGGGAGATGCTGATGCGCCGTTGGCTGTAATCCGAGTGCCAAGCGCAAATCAGCACTCGCAGTGTCTCGTTCCAACAGTAGGCGTTCATGCTCTCTGGCTTCTGCTAGCATCAGCAAGCATTGTTCTGCAGACCAAGCCTGGGACTCCAGTTGACGCATCGTGCAGGTTCTGGCAGTGGGATTGCTATCTAAAACGGTACACAAGGTGCGGACTAACCAGTCCTTCAAAATCCCAACGCAGCCAATACTACGCTCATAAAAAAACTCCCAAGCGGGCAGTAAGGCTGGAGCTTCAGGAAAGGGCAAGTGCTGTTGGAAGGTTTGAACCACGCTTTGAAACACTTTGAGATCCGCTTCCGACTCGGCTCGATACCGGCAGAGGTGGATATCAATACTCCGACGACACAACTGAGCGCTGAGATTGCGGAGCATCAGGAGTTCGTAGGTGCCACACAGCAGAAATGGCACCCCAGAAAGACTAGCCAAAGACTTGATACAATCCGTTTGATCACGTAGCCTGCGCCCACTGGCAACCTTTGCCAGGTTTTGGGCTTCATCAATGTAGAAAGCGTTGAGTTGGCGATAGTGGAGTGTGTGTTCCAATGCCATCCGCAGCTTCAGTTTCGTGTCAGTCGGGCTGACTTTGTGCTCCAGCATTGGCTCTTGTAACGCTTTCAGTGCCCGCAAGTAAAACTCTTTCCAACTAAAGTCACTGAACTCTGGCGCAATCACTTCTATCCCAGCGATGGGAATGCGGCTAGGATCATTTTCGAGATCAGGCAGAGCATCTGCAATGATTTTCTGGCAAATGCGCCGCAAGAGTGTAGATTTGCCGACTCCAGTTGGACCAAAGATAAAAATCAACGAAGCACCAGATGGCTGGTAGATGGCGTGCATGAGTTGATGTGCTGTATCTACCAAGCGCGGGTGTGCCATTGTGTAGCCCTGGAAATAAGCCAGACGTTGCGATACGGGTTGCTCCAATAGTGCTAGAGGGAATCGATCTGGAGGCATGATTAGAACTCTCCATAGTATTCAAGCGCGTCAAAGCCAGTTGTCGTTGGGTCTAAAATCTCCGTTGCTACCAGCACTGGGGTTGCCAGAATAGGCTCTACAGCTACTTCTGTTGTAGGGCTTAATGGTCCGCTCTCTGCTGCTTTGACAACGGCTTTGTTCTCGGTTGCTCGTAAGCGTTGTGTTAGAAATTGCTCTTCTTTGGCGGCAACTGAGTTCAAAAATTGCACCAACTCTCTATCGGAGCGAGATGCATTACGTCCCTGGTCGCGCTTCCGTTTGTTGAGTTCTGCACTCACCAGTGCGATCTCCTTTTCAGATCGTCCTTGGAGGTATTGGTAATAAGTGGAAATGCACTGCATCCATTGACCGCGCACCAAGGCATAGGCAATGCCAGCGTCAAAGGGGTCATATTTTACTTCAACCACTGACCGTTCAATATCAGGATGCCTAAACTCATTACACCAATAGTAGATGTTGTGGATCTTCACGCCCCGCCCGGGCTGGACGGTACGTTGCCCTCGTTCGGGTGAGGGTAGGGTCAGTATCCGAAAAGCTTCATCGTACTCAATTCGCAAATGGAGGCGATTGCCACCCAAAATTAAGCCACTTGCAAACGTTTGCTGCGGACTGTTCCCCAAGGTGGGGTGGGGGCGCTGGTCATAAACCGTGTATGCCCACTCACACAGACACTCATATAGTTCACCCAGAGTCCAAATCGCGTGCCTTTCTGGGCGAACGGCTTTTGTCACCTGGCGCTGCTTACGATTAATCTGGGTATTGCCTTGCACTTCATGAATGAATTGGGTATTGGCGGTGCCAAACAGCCGTTCAATCACGCCGCCAAATCGAGCGGCGGCTGGAGGACGATACTTTTTGGTGCAGTGAAAGTGAGCCAGCAGTTGCTCAAAATAGTGGCTGTGGAATTCGGAGCCGTTGTCTACTACGATGGTTTGCGGAAATCGCTGAAAGCGTTGTACACAAATCCGCAGCACCATCATGCAGGAGCGGTAGCTGGGTTCTTCATAGCTCAGATAAACAGCAAGGAGTCGGCGGCTGTAGGCATCTACCATAAGGGTTGCCCAAGGGCGACCGAGATTCTGTCGCCCAATGGCTGAGTCGGTGTTGAGTACACAATCAGTTAGTGTTACGAGAGAACTGACCAGTTCAACATCTAACTGGGTGTGGTTAATATGAGTAATCTCAAAGGGACGACTGCCGTGCTGGGGAGTTGTCAATTCCAGTTGCCAGTAAAACGCTTCTTTGGCAGCAGCAGCCCGATGTCCTTCTCGTTTTTGGGTTTGACTATACCCTGAGCGGCGCTTGATTTCTAACAGAAAGCGCCGGTAGCTGGGTGGAGTCAAGAGTGGATTGTGGGTTTCACAGGCATGGATGAACGCCTGATAAACTCGTGCAGCACGTCGGTTTTTGGAGGTTTCATAGTGCTCTGCTATGAACTTTCCCATGAAGTCCATTACACTTGGCTCTAAGCGAGCGGCACGATTGCCTTTTGCCTGGTGCTGAGGCAGAAGTCCAACATACCCGCTGCCATAGATTTCGGCAGCAGTTTGGTACTGCTTGCGCCAGCGCCGAATCGACCGAGAGGGCGGTGCAGGACTATCGCTATCCAGATAGGGTTGAAGCTGTTCATAGCGGTGATTGGCGATGATGATATCTTGGGGGCGAGCATGGCGTAGCAGGTCGGTGACTTTCGCCTGTGCCTCTGACTGAATGGTCGCTTGATCTCGTTGAATCGTGCCCATTCCAATCAGATCCGCAAGTGTTGCATTGGGCAACTCTACGAATTTGCCGTCTGTCTGTAGGAGTCCTGTTGCGGTCATCCCTGTGTTGACAATCGTCCAGGGTTCTCTGTCCCACAACAAGGTACTGCCAACGGAAATGGGTAGCTGCTGCATTGGACAACTGACTACTGGCGGCGGAATTTGAACCACCCGTTCATACACAAAAGCAATGGATGAATCAGCAAATACGCGAACTTGTTGAGGGTCGGTTAATGGATCTGTATGCAAGTTAACGTAGAGTTGTTCTGTTGCAATCAGGCGGTAGAAGTCGTCAGCAGTGGCATATTCAACGCCTTGGAACAATGCTGCTAAGGTGATTCCAGGTTGGGTTTGAACCATTGCACTAATGGTGGACACCCGTTCGCTATCAACAGCACTCTTCGTGGCGTGAAAGTAGTCTTCCAACCAGATCATGTTTTGCTGGAACACCCAACTGGTTTGGGCATTCGACCAGACCTGAAACGTCAAACCAAATCGAGCTGCATAAATTCGCCCGGGCGGGCAGCACCACTCGCCTTCATCAGTTTTGGTGTAACGATTAGGACTGCGCTCACTCAGCTTGAATAGGTCTTCTTCAGTTTTGCATTCTTCCCATCCGGCACTATCAGTTCTCAGGATGAAAAAGTCAGATGTGTACGAATGTCGATTCGTCCGTCCAGTTTTGCTGGGATATACTAACTCAATTGCAGGGGGTTGGTCGTAGTATTCTAATACGGCACTATCGTGCTCTAGTTCGTAGATTCGTGCTAACTCGTTGCGATGAGACTCGAACTGAATGGTCATCCCCATTTTACGACTCGGGTAGCTTCCTGCAACGTTCTGTCGGTTGCCCTGTACTCGGCGGGAGGGATTGGATGAGCGAATTTATTCAATCGTCTGGCACGCTAAGGTGGTCAAATTCAGCGTAAGGCACCATTCATTAAATGCTTTGTCATTTAGCATCACTCGCTATGAGGCAAAGGGATTGTCTTGGACTTTGCCGATGTTGTCTCCAACCTCATAGTCAATCAGTCTATTTTCTCAATCAGCTTACGATTCTTAACTAGAGCACCAGGTTGGTGAACGTTTGGACAGCTTATGAGTCAATTGCGAACGATTGGACAACTTATGGATTAAATTTGGTTTACTGCTGTCTGATCCGACAACGGTAAAATGGGCATTGTAGCTGTCAGCGTGGACAACTTATGCGTTCAGCTTTGGTCAACTTATGAGTAAAGTCACACTAGATTGCTTGAAATAGAGTATTTTCGTTCTCCTCGGCTCACGTTCTAATCGAAAGGGCAGGGATACCTTTCTATACCTTGTTGTTACCCAGCGATCGCTATGAGACGAGCTATTCCAGATCCTGTAATTGTGCCTCTGAGTGGCGGCAAGGAGGTTTCAAAAGTTCATGCTGCTAGGATGGCATCTCCTACGGATTTGAGACAACTCAAGGTGGATGAGTTTATTGCAGCGCGATCGCTCAAACCCAAGAGCGAACAAGCTTACCGGCGAGATTTGCAGTACTTCATGGAGTGGACGCAGCAGGCATGGGCAAATGTAAGCAGACGACAAGTAGCCCAGTTCAAGCAATATCTTTTGCAGGAACGGAAGCTTGCTCCCAATTCCGTTAATCGCATTTTGCGGACACTCAAGACTTTCTATAAATGGATGTTGGAGTCAGAGTATATCGCTAGTGACCCAACGACGGGGGTAAAGCAGGAAAAAGTGCCAGACGCTCAATCCCAGGAGCTTGAAGATGAAGAGGTCGAGCGAATTTATGCGGCGATCGCGGAAGTGAGCCGTGATCCGGTGCGCGATCGCGCCCTCTTCTCGGTGCTGTTGCATGGCTTGCGGGCAGAGGAAGCCATTAACCTCAATTTTGAGGACTACGATGGGCAGCAAGTGGTAATCCGAGCAGCAAAGCATGACAGTGTGGGGGAAGTGCCACTCACGCGACCAGCACGGGAAGATCTCAATGCTTATGTACAGCAGCGACAAACTCAGGCAGAGTCAACGGGACAAGAAGTCACGGACCAGAGTCCATTGTTTGTCTCCAACTCTAACCGCAGTCGAGGGCAACGGCTGACGTATTGGGGGGTGCAAGAGGTCATGAATCAGCTTGCCGAACATACGGGTATAGATTTGCACGCGCATCGAGGTCGGCATACGTTCTGCACTAATTTAATTGTCAAGTTGGAGATGGATACGGCTCTAGCGATGGAGTTGTCACGCCATCGAGATATTCGCAGCTTCAAACGTTATACCAACCGCAAGAACAAAGTAGCTGCGAAGCGAGCATTTCTCAAAGCAACCGACCAACTAAGGTAGAGACAAACACAGTAACACTTTAAATTCTCAAAGGATTTTGACCCCATAATCTAGTAACAGTTTTAGCAGGAATATATATTTACTATGCTAGAACTATCCAGCACTATTCGGTTTCTTGATCATGCCTAAAAAAGTCTGTGGCTTTGGTTTTGATTGCGATTCGATGCTACTTCAACCTGGTTTAGAGCCAGGTGAGTGCCCAAATTATGTTACCTGCGGTCGGGCAACTCGCCTAACACCGGATGAAGAAATCGAACTGATCCGAGTACGGCAAGTACAACAAGAAGAGATGGAACGACGATCGCGCCAAGCATGGCAAGAACAGGCACGACGGCAAGATGTTTGGAGAACCACACGGCGGCAGATTGCGCTGGAAATGCTAATGCAACGTGGCTGTCCGCAAACCGTCGAGCAATATATTCCTGGCGACACCTTTGAGCAGTTGAATCAGGCGATTGTCCAACTTCAGGCACAGCTTACTGAGTTTGAGGGCACGTACATCCCCCCAGAGGGGACGGTCGGGCATCGTTACTGGGTACATCGTCCGCATGGAAGCTATCCATACAACAAGCTGATGGCTCCAAGTGCGATGTTTGCTCCGGCTCAAGAGGAACAACCGGTGCGAATGATCCATTTAAGTCGAGACGATGACCCACGTAACATTGAAGCGCGTAAAGGAATTACACGGATGCACCGTCTAATGGAAATTCGTGAACAATTGCAGGTTGCCCAAGCTGCGGTCATAGAAGCGATCGCGTTAGCTCAAGCACTTATTGAGCCTTCTAGGTCAGAGCCAATCGAATCTACTATAAATAATAGTTCTAGCAACTCTAATTTATAAATTGCTAGAACTATTCTTGAAGGTAGCAATGATTAGAAGTGGAGAGGGTGAGGCAGTGAAATAGATAGAAATCACGCGCAAAAGAGCCTAAAGTTTGCACTTTTCCTTAAAGCAACAATCCTTCCAATTCATTGAGCAACTTTTCTAGTTTCTGTCTTTTCTTCGTATCTTCCCAAACTTTTGCGCGCTTAAGTTGTTTGGGGATACTTAGAAGCCTTTGCGAGATGTCAACTGGTTTTGGCGGTTGCTCTGAATCTCGCTGTGTTCGAAGGATCTCTTTGACCCTAGATCGAATTTTGTCCAGAGATAGCCCCTGCTGAACAACCTCGTTCGTTAACTTGGTTCGTAGTTCTGTTGCTGCTTCTTCATCAACATTCAAGTTCTTGCCAGAAATCTTCTTCAACTCAAGCACCTTACTTCCTTCTAACCCGTCAGTGCGAATCACGGATTGAAGATCATCTGGTAAGTTGAGCAAAGTAAATACATTGCTGTTGATGGACACTGGATTGAGTTGTTTGCTCAGAATAACCTCTAGAATCCAACGTTCTGTATCGGAAATACAAACTTTTTCAATCCACTCCTGCTGAGTATCTCGGTCTGCAATTGCAATTTCTTCTAACTCTGCAATTCCCTTAGAGCGTCGTAACCGTTGAATGATGGCGTTAAGAAGACTTGGAATTGCTCTAACTTGTTCATTCAATTGTGGATAACGTATTACCATCAATTTCACTAATCCATTTGCAAGATCAAAAGGATGGAGTTTTTCGGACTGTAGACTAGTCGTCAACTGACGATCGAAGATGGCAGCTTTATCTAACTTGTCCAGAGCTTCTTGGGTAAGAAATACTGCTCGCAATTTAGTCAATCCAGCTTGGGAAGCAGATCGCCAACGTAACTCTCCGTCAAATAGCTTGTAACTGTTCTCCGCTTGAGGAATCAAAATAATTGGAGAATGTTGACCTTTCTCGCGTAAGCTCTTAGCACGCGCTTGAATGACGGTTGCTGGAAAGACAGTTCTCGGTTGCTCAGGATCAGGTTGAATTTGCTCTAGAGGAACCTGATGTTCTCCTCCTTGTTGAGCAAGTTGTTGAGCTAACTCTTGAATCTGCTCTTCTAAAGCCTCTTTAATATTAGAGTCAAGTTCCTGTGAGCGCAGTTGCCGCAGTTCGTCTTCCAACTCCTCAACTCGATCTTGAAGCTGTAGAACTTCCTGGTTTTGAGAGGCGGGAGCAAACATTTGAGAAATTGAAGCGGGCTTCTTAGCTGGCATAAGTCTACTCCGTCATTAGTTTTTCAACAGCATCAACCAGGGGTTGAAAATCTTCAATAAAAGGGCAACCAGGACGATACAGATGAAGTGGTAGTCCTGCTCCTGAAGCCCATAAATAGTAGCTGGATTCTCGAATCAGCGGAAAACAATGAATCCCCATTTGCTCGATTTGAAAGGGTAAAGTTTCTTCAGGAGGAATCTTTTTATTTGGCTTTCCTTGCCTGGTTAAGCCTAAAAGATTTCTGTGTATAGCTTCTTCTCCAATATCAACCCGCGATGGGACAAAGCCTAAAATCTCTGGACGAGGTTTGAGTCGCAACTCTCGAATTTTTTCGTTGTACCAGTTCAGCAAGTCAACAAATGACCCTGTGTCTTTATACTCTGGTTTAATGGGTGCAAGCAAATGGGTACAGGCAGCCAGAGCAAGCAAGCCCATCGTATCGAGTGATGCAGGGGTATCAAAAATAACGAAGTCGCTTTCGAGCGGATAATCTTCCAGGCGATCTCTCAATGTTTGAGATTTTCGCTCAGAGTTATTGATTTCGACTACGCTCTCTCGTAAAGGAGCACCACCCTGTATCGCCCAAACATTGGAGACGTGTTCTGACCAGAGGGGAACCAATGGATAGTTGCCGTTAAAGTTCTTTTTAAGAACCGCTGCCAAAGACTTTTCAGAGGTAGCTGGCGGGAGTCCGGCAAAGGTCTGGATTGAGCCATTACTGTCTAGCTCAATTAATGTGACCTTATAGCCTCTTACTCCGACAATATAGGCAAGGTGAACTGCTGCTGTCGTTTTTCCACTCCCACCTGCATTGCTGAGAATGGCAAGGCGGATTTGTCGCTTTACTGCTTTTCTCGTCTTCATTCAGCTTGAGGTATGACTCAGTGATTTCTCGACACTAACGTTAGTGTTGTTTTATTTTACTGATTCGACACTAATGTTAGTGTCATCTTAGAATTCTACCCATATTCCATTCATCTGAGCCACAAAACTTAGCTTTTTTACTCCTGAGTTGGCTCTTTCATTTGACTCAATCGCTCCTGCTCTTCCCGAAGCCACTGTTTAAGTGTTGCTTCTGAGGGGAGGGCGATGAGATATCGAGAGACAAATAGTTGGTTGTCCAGTCCTGCGGTGGCGTACCGGACAGTTTCAGCGTCTCGCTCAGCACATAAGATAAGCCCGACTGGAGGGTTTTCGTGTGGATAAGCAACGTTCTCTCGCAAGTAATTGAGATAGAAGTTCATTTGTCCTGCGTAGTCATGCTTGAACTTACCCAGTTTAAGGTCGATCGCAATCAAGCACTGAAGCGCCCGATGGTAGAACAAGAGATCCAAAAAATGATGCTCACTCTCGACCGTCATGCGGAATTGTCGTTCAACAAAGCAGAAGTCTCGCCCTAACTCTTGCATAAATTCCTGTAGATGGTCAATCAGTGCTTGCTCCAGGTCGGTTTCGTTATAAACAGGACGTTCTGCCAGTCCTAAAAATTCCAGAATGTAGGGATCGCGGATAAGCGTTTGGGGACTGTCAACCAATTGTCCTTGTTGGCTAAGCGTAAGAACGGCTGCTTTGTCTTTAGACAATCCAATCCGCTCGTAAAGCATGTTATTCATCTGACGCTTCATTTCTCGGAAAGACCAATTGCTCTTGACGGCTTCCAATTCATAGAAAGCGCGTCTGAGGCGATCGCTGATCCGGCAAAGCTCTAACAAATGCGACCATGATAAAGTTGTGAAAAGCTTCTGGTAATATTTTGCATCCTGCCACTGTAAGGGTGGTTCAGCTTGGGCACGGCTTTGTAGAGATGGAAACGAGAGCAGGTTTAAGGTTGAAACCTCGATCTCGTCGATAGTCACCTCAACGATTTCTGATGTCAATTCACCAGACAGTGTCTGGTGAATTTCAGTGGGTGAAAGTCTAGCGGAAGACAGTAGCTGAGGCAGGATGGTGTTTTGGGATAGGTGAGAATACACAAGAGCGAACTGGCGGAAGTTCCTTAAGTTGCTAACTGCGAAGCCGGTTATTCCTTGTTTCTTTAAGTCTTTTGCCAGAGTTTCAATGAGTTGAGTGCCATAAGCAGCGCGATCAACTCCATTCTGCTCATATTCTATAACGTAAGCCCCGATCAACCAGTTGCGAAGGGTCAGTGTTTGATTAACCGCACGCGCAACGGCAATTTGGCTAAAACTGTTGATATGGTTAATCCCAGCTAAGAGGTGATTGTACTCCACTCACGAATTTCCTTGAACAAGTAGATCAGTAGGTCGGATGATACTATCACGTTGGAATAGAAGCAAGTATTGGTTAATCTGCGAAGTAGTCGCAGATTTGTGGATGACACTGTGATCAAACACGTTTGACCGCAAGCGAACAGTTGCATTTTCTGAAGAAGCAGCACCCAAAATTGTAAACACATTAGGATCATGAATTAAATAAAGTGTAATACTGCCAGTTGTATCTGTAAAAATGCTGTCTGTCAGGGAGACGGGATGGCGAACGTTGTGTTCATTAAAGGGTTGAAATAGTCAGTCTAAATCCCAACCGCTCAGCTTCTTCCAGAATCTTGCTACCCTGCACTGCCTGTTTGAGAGATGGGCTTTTGTTAGTGGCTGCAAGCCTGCCAAGGCTAACAGCAAGGCTTCGTTGCCAGGGTTGTAAATTACTGGTTTCTTTTGCCCAACTGGAAATCTGGAACCAGGTATCAGCAGAAATTTTAGCTACGTGTTCGATGAGTTGTTGATCAGCCAGATCAGGACCCTCAATTCCTTGATCGATCTGACGAGGTACTGCCTGCTCCTGAATCAGTGCTTCTTCCAGTTCGGGCGGCAATTCGACTTCAAGCTCCCGTACCTTCCGCCAGCAGGCTTCCTTTTTGCACCATTCCGTCACGTTACCCCCCGCCGGTGGATCGACAATAATCTGGTGGATTTTTCTCGACGTGACTCTGATGGCATCCTGTAAGACAGCAGAAATTCTCTGTTCCCGCCAGATTTTATCAAGATCAATGCACTGCGCGGTTTTATGAGCCAGGTAAGCCAGCGTGTAGGTCACGATGTTAGCGCGGTAGCCGCCAAACTGCTCATCCTGCACCAGTTTTTCGGCACGCTTGAATAGAATGGCTTTGGCAACCAGCCGCTTAAAATAGGTCTCATCCACATCAAACCCGCCTCGTGCAGCCAGTCGATCGGTGAATTTGCAAAAGCTCTTTTGAGCACCCAGACTGACGACATGGGGTAGCTGATCCCAGGTATTTTCGTACTTTGCCAGGTCGGTTTTGGTAAATTTCTGACTTGTTGGTTGAGTGACAGTAAATGCCTTCTGTTTTGCCGAAGACAATTCGCGGTTTTTAGCATCCAGGTATTGCCCCCGTGCCCTTTCATAAAACCATTTAGTTTGTCGCTGAGTACCATCTACAGCGGGTGCCCAGACGGTGCGAGATAGCTCCTCAACCTTAATGTGGAAGGGATCATTGGCTGAGAAATCAGCATCACTGACTTTGTTCTGGTTGTTGGCGTAACGAGAGATGAGGGGAACAATTTCGTCGATTTTCGCCTGATCAACAATTGTCAATTTCGCCTGAACATAAAGGCTGGAGACATCTGCTTTATCTCTGCGAACGGCATGATAAATGGATGCAGTCGTTTGTCCACCGTTGACGATCTGCAAGTCTCGTATCCAGGCAATTCCCTGACTGCCATCCGGTAACTGAACAAACTTCACCGCCTCGGCCGTCGCAGAAATTCCATTGTTATATGCCAGGAAACGCTCTGGCTCGTCCAGAATTGTTTTACGGATGCCTTTGTTGACTTTGCCTCGCGCCTGAAGGAAGGAGCGAACGTTGCGCTCCAGCAAACGGGAACCATATTCGGCATAGAGTTTGTAGAGGATTTCTCCGGGAAGAATGACCAGACAGGCGTTATAGTCTGCACTGGTTCTGGGCATCGTCAGACAGGGAATTGCAAGTCCGTATTGGGCTGCAAAATCAATTTCGATCGCCTCCCGCTTCTGCCCGGAACTGATGCACCGAAAGGTTCTCTGAATGTCCCAGATGTGAAAGGAGTAGATTCGCCCGTCCTTTTCCTGATTCTGCTTTACCTGTAATGTCGTTAGCCCATCCGTAAACAGAAATAAGCGGACGCGGGTTAGCTGATCCCTCAGGGAGTAAATCAACTGAGCGATATCAAAAACACAGGATGCTTCTTCGATCGACTGGTGGTAGCTTTTGAACGCTTTACCGAGGAACCCGATCAATCGTTTGAACGCAGTTTCCACATCAGTTTTGCCCACAGTAGCTGGGGGAACTTCCTGGGTACAGAACGACACAAACAAGTCCAGACGACCTTCGTCCTCCTGGATGTTGTAGCCGTTGACTTTAATGCCACGGGCACTGTGATAGCAGACGTGCCCATCCTCCAGTTCGCCTGCGTCGACCAGGGTCTCAATCATCAATCGTGTGAAAGCGTCTTCTCGAAAGGAGTCGCCTTCTTCATCGCCTGTTTCACAGGCATTAATAATTTCCTGCCTGAAATCTTCTGCAAACTGATGCAGGCCGGTCTTCTCATCACTCATTGCTGCCCTCCTATCAGAAGCAGAACATCAGCTTCAGACACAGAAAAACGTTTACACTCAGCAACGCTGATGGTGTAGCGCACGTCTCCAATTCCATTACGAAGATCCGCTTCTACGATTCGGGGGAAATCTCCCTCAACTCTGAAGTAATTCATTTCCCGAATAGTATACCCAGTGTGTTCATAACGTGAGGCGTGGCTGTCCAGATAGCCCGCTTCAAACAGACGATTCTCGAATTCTTCCCTGGCAGTTGAAGAGGTTTCCAGGAGCGATCGCACACTGTCAACCATTCCTAGCAGCGTTTCTCCTCCTCCCTGACGGGCATCCAGAGACAGATGCAGCAGAATCAGAGCACCCGTGCCCGTGCTGTCTAATTGTCGTTCGCTTGAAATCGTCAGCTTCTGGTGCTGTTTTGATGATGTTGTTTTAACTTCAACCACACAACCAGAGAATTGAAAATCCTGTTGAGTTGCTCCGGGACCAGACCACGACAGCACTCCTCTCAGGGTTCCCAATTGTGGTAGCACCGCCTGCCGTAAGAACCATAGCTCCCCATACAGTCCCTGCTGGGCAATCTCACCCAGACCTCCAGGATCATGCTGTTCAAGAAACATCTGCCACCGCTTCAAGCGGGTTAAAAAAGCTGCCACAGCCTTCTCTTCCTCCGAAATGGTGGCAATGTAATTGACAATATCCTGCACAAGGGTTGTGAAAATATCGCTGTATTTAACGTTTGTCAGGATCAACTGAAGGGCAATATGCTCCTTATCGTCCTTATCCAGAAGAACCCGTCTGACTTCAAAACTGCTGGATGCCGGATAAGCAGCAATACCCTTCTCAGCAGACCTGCGATGCACTCGCATCATCAACAGGTGCAGACCGGAGGGCTTTTCGATCGCAAGGAAAACGTCGTACTGAACATCAGTCAAAATGCGACGCATCAGGTACCCAGAGGATACTTCCCCTGTACCGTGTTCCAATAATTGCCACACTTCTTCGACTATCATGGCTCCTCGAATTCCTGTTCCTGGTAGACCGGGTTGACTCTGTATTCCACAGTTACTGCATTCAGACTGCCTGGAAAACTGATGACAAACCCAATAACTGGAATTTGGGAGTTGATTGCTTCAGGGTCAAGTGGGTAAAGCAAAAGCAAACCTTTTGTAGAGGGACGCTTTTCGCGCACAATTTTGCCGTCTGAGGTATTGCTCTTGCTCTCAGGTTTACCAGCTTCTCTTCTTCGTTCCCGTGTAAGTTCAAGAACTTCCTGGCGAGTCGCTTCAGACAGGTCTAACATTTCATCCAGTGGGCTGAGCAGGCGGGACTTCACCAGCCTGTACTCTGTAGAAGATTCTGGAGCAGCATCCTGACGTTTTGTGAGACCAACGTCAAGTCCAGCGATCATTAAATGGTTTTCAGCCTTAGCATTTGAGATCAAAGCGATCGTCCAGAATACCAGTTCATTCTGCCGAAGCTGCGCCTTGATGTAATCCAGCAGACGAGCCGTATTTGCCAGTCTTGCATTGGGATGAGTCTGATAACTGGACAGAAAATCGACTACTTTATCAGACGCGACGTTTTCCCAGATGTAGTTATCACGCTCCATTCTGGAGTGACTACCCATGCTGGCAATCAAGTCTTCTGTCGCACGAAAATTTTTCTGGTTGATACGATCGTCCTTTGAAAACAGGTATGTCTCACTGATGCTGCCGGCAAAGGACAGCTGCATCGTCACCCCAGATCTCATCTTGTTCGTTCCGGTGATGATCAATCCAGAAGGATGGGTACGTACTTTCAGTCCAAATTCTTCAGGTGTGGAACTCATCTTCGCCATATAGTCAAATTCCTGGCGGAGTTCCTCGCTGGCGACAGTAATGTGCTTGTACCATTCCACCAGTTCATCAGTCGTGTAAAGACGGCAGAGATCAAGGTAGCCCGGACGGTAGCCAAACCAGCGTCCCATTTGCATCAGAGTGTCATACATTTTAGATGCCCGCAAATAATAGCTGACGCTCAAGCCCTCAAGCGTTAAACCACGGGACAGCTTGTCACCTCCGATCGCAATCACATTCAAGCCATTCTTGTTCTCCCAGTAATCCAGTACATCTTTCGCAGTTCCGTTGATCTTCTTGACCTGAATTCTGGCGGCTGCCTGATAGATCAGAGAACTGATCTCCTCCCAGGATGGAATCACAGCATCTGGAAGCAGGTCAGTGCCAGCGATCGCAGCACTGGTCAGTGCATAGTCATTGTCCCAGAGGTATTTGAATTCATCTATAACCTGGTTCGGTGCGTTGCCATCGCCGTAGCGCAGATGTCGTTGCAGCGAGGTTAATTCATCCAGCACCATCTGGGCTACCCGCCCCTGCACATCGGTGTAACGAGTGACGTGTACCAGCATTGAGTTGTGAGCTGATGCCTGTCCTCTCCAGATTCTCACAGCGCAGGTGAGGATAAAGGCACGAATTGCCTCCTTCAGGGAAGCCGGTAAATAACCGGGTACAAGGTCTTTCTTATGCCCTGTGGGGAGACAGTTTTCATAATCATCAATGGTTCTGATGATATCCAGCCCGTCTGCTTTATCTAAATCGGCTGCTGAATCCGGATTCAGACCAAAGACCTGTACAGGACCGACATAGTTAGAGGGAGCGGGCAAATTGATGATGAAATGCCGGGGAAACAAGTCTTCACCGTGTTGATTGGTCTTTACCTGCGGGTGGATAAAAATGTTGGCGAATGGAGTAGCTGTGTAGCCAACGTAGGCGCTTTTCTCGAAGCTGTGAAGTAGCTTACGAATCAAACCGTTGATCGCAGTTGGATTCTGCTCATCATCCGGTTTGCCATTTTCGTCAAAAACAATCTGCCCAGTATTCACAGAAGCATTGTCTGCTTCGTCGTCAATTACGAACAATGGGACATCTCTGACTATTTTTCTTCCAAGCTGATCATCTTGTACCCCCCGAACACTCAATGCCCATTTAACCAGATTAGTCAAAACGGTCTTGTTCTTTTTAACTACCAGCAGCACTGGATCGTTACCACCTGGAACAACGCCATACTGATTGGCGACCCTTGTGCTGAAGTCTCCCTTCTCAGCGCTGCTGGTGCCAGAGTGAGCAACAAGTAATTTGCCAGTGGGAATTCTGCCTGCACCCAGGAAAGTATTGTCCTTATCGAACGCCCTGTTGATCTGAGAATCAAAACCCAGGAACCCTCATCCAGACGAAGTTGTGTCTGGCTGCGGAGACTGCTGTGCAAGCCCGCCAGCACAATAATCAACCTGTAGCCTGAGTCAGCCGCTTTGCAAACCAACCCGGTGTAGTTAGAGGTTTTTCCAGATTGTACCTGACCGACAACCATTCCACGCCGATCCCAAGCTCCTCGACGCTTTGGATACTCTAATCGCTCAAGAATTGAATCAGTCAGTTGTTCCAGTCGATCGACTGTGAAAGGTGACCATCCCTTCTCTTCCTCAAGATAGCGCCGGTATCGATTCCAGAAGTCCCAGTTGATATCCGCTCGATTCTCTGGCAGCCAGGGTTCGTGCCCCTGCTCGTCATCGAGAATCGTACTCTGACCAATCCAGATAGTGTAGAGTCCTTCCAGTTCCTTAATCAGTTTCTTTTCATCTATGCCGTCAGCCATGTTTTGAACCTGCAACATGGTGAGGACCATGCTAACTAAATTTCTGAGGTAAGCCACTGGTTTGACCAGTGTGACTCGACCAGCTTTGAGCGTTCCAGCAGTAAAGTAACTCCCACGGTGGCTTGATGAAGCGAAACCGTAGGAGGAAAGAACATGTCGGAATTGTATCAAAGCTTGTCTCATTCTAAGTGGGACTGCAAGTACCATCTCGTTTTCACGCCTAAATATCGGCGTAAGGTGATGTTTGGAGAAATTCG
>Ga0224723_1000582_pt1 | contig 24835 bp, 26 predicted proteins | sample Balambano_FR2_Me_FD_161647 | JGI IMG/M metagenome (GOLD analysis project Ga0224723, IMG submission 161647) | Freshwater sediment microbial communities from Lake Towuti, South Sulawesi, Indonesia - Balambano_FR2_MetaG | ecosystem: Environmental > Aquatic > Freshwater > Lake > Sediment | place... | reverse complement strand
GCAAGGGTTGTAACCCCTGTGCTGATGACCAACACATTACTAGAATAGCGGGTTAAGTTCTTCATGGGCATTAAGTTCAAGCAGCTTTTGGAGATTTTTAAGATCCCCATAAAAATCTAGCCGCTGTGGACTTTCAACGCTTTACATTAGCCGCCATTACCCTGTGATGAAAACGCTGTTTACATCACGGCCTCAGGCAAAATGAGCATGGCATCGCCAAAGGAATAGAAGCGGTACCCCTGCTGAATCGCTTCATTATAGAGGCCGAGCAGTCGCTCTCGGCCAATCAAAGCGCTGACTAGCATGAGTAGGCTTGATCCCGGTAGGTGGAAATTGGTAATTAGGCCATCAACTATCCGGAACTGGTAGCCAGGGTAGATATAGAGGTTAGTTTTATCTCGGTAGGGCTCTAGCACGCCACCTGAGGCTGCACCTTCCAATGCTCGTACTACCGTTGTGCCCACCGCAATCACTCGTCCACCCCTAGCTTTGGTAGCATTGATGTGTTCCACAGTTGTGGAAGGGACATCAATCCACTCCCCATGCATTTTATGTTCGCGGATGTTGTCAGCTTCTACCGGGCGAAAAGTGCCTACCCCAACATGTAGGGTAATCAGCGATCGCTGAATTCCTTTAGCCTCCAGTCGTTTAAACAACGAGTCAGTAAAATGCAGCCCCGCCGTGGGTGCAGCCACTGCACCCGGCAACTTTGCATAGATGGTCTGATATTGCTCTGCAGAGGCCTCGGTATCAGTAATGTAGGGCGGTAGGGGCACTTCGCCCAGGCGCTCAAACACAGCGTAGAGGGGCTCATTACTAGCGTGCTCAAACCGAAGAATGCGTCCGTTGGTGTCAGGATCAGTCTCTAGGACATGAGCCACCAAGTCAGGCGACTGGGGATTAGCTCCAAAATAGATAACTGCTCCTGGCTGCAGCCGCCGTCCCGGTCGTACCAGTGTCAACCACTGATCGCCAGTTTTTTCTTCTAGCAAAAAGACTTCAACCTTCGCGCCTTCTGGCTTTTGCCCCAGCAACCGAGCCGGGATCACGCGAGTGTTGTTGAGCACCAGCAAATCCCCAGGCTTGAGCCAATCCACCAAATCTCGAAAATAAGCATGGCGATGGCTAGCCGTAGAGTCCACCACCAGTAGCCGAGAGGCATCCCTTGGAGTAACGGGATTTTGGGCAATTTGGTCGGCAGGCAGTGCGTATTGATAGGCCGCCAGGGAATAATCTGCGGAGTCAGTATCGGGCATAGGCTCATCAGGTTGGGTGGATACACCCAGGTCAGGTCGGGGGAAATGCCCCTAATCGCCAAAGTGCCCAGGCATCACAATAGAAACTGTAGCACCTGGTTCCGATGTCAATGATGGAATACACCTACTATCTCGCTAACGCCAGCTTGACCCTCCGTGTGGTTGAGCATTTGTTGGGTACCCCAGGGCTGCCCCTGGAGTTTATGACGGTGATTCATCAAATTGATGGCTGGGTCATCCGCATCAAAATGGAGGACGCCATTGATGCCTCTGATGCTGAAGACTTTCGGGCATATATGAATGAGCTAGGGATCGCTTACGACCCCGGCATTCGCGTGCGCATGGCCCTGTGGGGGTTAGAAACGGGACAGTCTCCTGTGGATGTGATGCGCCGCTATCAAGTCGCCATTGTTTCCCACGGCAAACCTGACCGTGAAGAAATTGAAGCGTTTCGTCGCCAGTTTGTGATGGGGTTGGGCTACTGCCCTGAAACGCTCGCTTAAGCCTTTGTCCGGTTCAACCATGATGCAATCTCCGCTTGGGCAGCTCTAGGGCTGCCCTTTTTATTGAGCGATAGTTCGGTTGCCTGTCTAAAGAGTTGATAGTTTGCCCCTGGGAATATTGACAGATCCCCAGGCTATCCGCTTAATTAGCGGATACTCAACTCAGCTGCTGCCTATGACCACTGCTCACCTCAGACCAAACCGGGGCGTTGTTGCGGCAGGCCATGCCCTCACTGCTGAAGCTGGGGCAGAGATGCTGCGGCAGGGCGGTAATGCCTTTGATGCTGCGATCTCGGCAGCGTTTACGGCCTGCGTAACCGAGTCAACCCTAACCTCTCTCGGCGGGGGTGGTTTTTTGCTAGCCCATACAGCCGCAGGGCAAAATCGTTTGTTTGACTTTTTCTGCCAGACACCTCAGACCAATCGGTCGCCAGAGAACCTGCAGTTCTTCCCCATAGAAGCCAATTTTGGCGATACGGTGCAGGAGTTTCATATTGGGCTAGGGGCGATCGCGGTACCAGGGGCTGTCACCGGACTTTTGACGATTCATCAACAGCTTGGGCGCTTGCCCCTGAAAACCATCCTGGCGCCAGCCCAACATTGGGCCACCCAAGGTACAACAATCGAGCCGTTTCGCGCCTACTGTTTTCAAATTTTGTCCCCCATTCTCACGGCTACACCCGCGGCCAGAGCCATCTACGCCCCTGGCGGCAGACTGCTTAAGGAGGGAGATTCCTTTCAATTGGCAGATTTTGCCGTGTTTCTGGAAGAACTACTGCACCAGGGAGCCGATCTCGTCTATCAAGGTCGGCTGGCTCATCAACTCGTCCAGGATTGCCAAGCCCAAGGGGGCCATTTGCAGTTAGCCGACCTGCAAGACTATCGGATGATTGAGCGTCAGCCGCTCACCATACCCTACCGTAATGCCACCCTCCTGACCAACCCACCTCCAAGCTCTGGCGGCGCGTTGATTGCCTTTGCCCTTAACTTGCTGGCTACCGTCGGCTCAGATTTGGGGGGGCACGGTAGTCCTAGCCATGTTGCTGCATTACGAGAGGTGATGCACTTAACCAACTTGGCCCGACAAGACGACTACGACCAGCACCTCTACCAGCGCGACATTGCCCAACAATTTTTGAACACTGCCCACACCGAACCCTATCGCCAGCAATTGCACTCTGTGGTTCAAGGACGCTCCATTAACAAATGGGGTAGCACAACTCACATCAGCGCTATTGATGAAGAGGGCAACGCGGTCAGTATGACCACGTCCAATGGCGAAGGAGCCGCCTATGTGATGCCAGGAACAGGGGTAATGATGAACAACATGCTGGGTGAAGAAGACCTTAACCCTCACGGTTTTAACCAATGGCCGCCTAACCAGCGGATTTCCTCTATGATGGCTCCCACCATTGTGCTAGAAAACGGCCTGCCCCGGCTGGTGCTAGGTTCTGGAGGTTCTAACCGCATTCGCACGGCCATTTTGCAGGTAATTTCTAACGTGCTGGACTTTGGTATGACCCTTGACGTTGCCGTTAAGGCTCCTCGACTGCACTGGGAGCGGGGCGCCTTTCACCTGGAGCCAGGCTACGACCGCCATACTCTGGAAAGTCAGGGCATTGGCAGCACAGACGACTGTACCTGGTGGCAAGCTCCGAATATGTTCTTTGGTGGCGTCCATGCTGTTGGCCTCACCCCAAGCGGAGAATTTTCCGGAGTTGGCGACCCTCGCCGTAACGGAGTTTGCGTAGTAGTGAGTTAACCCCAAACCACTGCCGCCAAACTTCTATAGCTTTTTTTCTTCAATCCTTTAGTGGAATACCCCATTTGCAGCAAAGCCGTTTCAAACTGCTGGCGGCTAATGGTGTTTTCGCGAATCCACTGACGGCAGGATCCAAGCAGATAAGCCATAGTTACTGTCATCCCTATCCGTTCGGCCTCATCTTTACGGCCTTTTACATAGGTTGTCACCAGTGCTGCTTTGAACTGAGCAGCGCTTACACGGTTTTCTAAAACAGTATTTAAGGTCTTCAGTAAATCTACCTTTTGGGCCGTCATATCATCCAGAATGGCTGAACCATCCTGCAATTGACTAAGCCAGTGACGTAACTCTGGTTCCGTAATGGTGGGATACATGACATAACCTTGAAAGCACCCTAATTATTGACGTAGCTACCCCAGACTGATCCGGGAATTTCGTCAGGATGCTCAAAACTTAAAAGGGATGACTCAGTAGATTCACTGGATTTTTATAAAGATTTTGGGGGTGTTACCTTATCCCTGCGTGGATCCACAGCCAGTTCCGCATCACGATGGGGGCATTAATTGCCAGAATTAAAGAAACCTTGGCAAAAGCCTTATGACCCTTTCCGCATCCCTGCCAACTATCCCAACTGCCAGTTCTTGGGCCGGGGCGATCGCTACTCCCGCGGTTGAATTTGCTCCCACGGCCTTATCGGTTCTTACCGGTCAGCTTCCCCCTGGGCTGCGAGGCACTCTCTACCGCAATGGTCCCGCTCGTTTAGGGTGCAATGGGGTGCGGGTCGATCACTGGTTTGACGGCGATGGCGCAGTGCTAAAGGTGCATTTTAAGGAAGAGACTGCCTTTGCCACCTATCGCTATGTCCAATCAGCCGGGTACGTGGAAGAATCCGCGGTCAATAAATACCTCTATCGAGGCTATGGCAGCTTTGCCCCTGGCCCACTCTGGCAACGCTGGCAGACTCAAACTAAAAACGTCGCTAATACCTCGGTGCTGGCCCTTCCCGACCGCCTGCTCGCCCTGTGGGAAGGGGGTTTACCTCATCGACTAGATTTAGAGAGCCTGGACACTCAGGGGCTTGATACACTCCACAGCCTTCAACCCAACGATAACTTTTCGGCCCATCCTAAACGGCACCCTGTTACAGGAGAGATTTTCAATTTTGGCGTGGTGGCTGGGGGCAAGGCATTTCTCAAGCTCTACCGCTGCGCCCCCAGTGGTCAGGTGAACAAAACACAACGCATTGACCTGAACGGCATTCCGTTGATTCATGATTTTGTGCTGGCTGATCGCTATCTGGTATTCTGCGTGCCACCGGTGCGGCTCAATCCCCTGCCTGCTCTATTTGGCCTTCAAACTTTCAGCGATGCCCTCCAGTGGCAACCCAAATGGGGTACGCAGATCGTAGTGGTGGATGCTGACAGCTTTGAGCTGGTGGCCTGGAATCAGGTAGATCCCTGGTATCAGTGGCATTTTGGTCACGGTAGTTTGAACTCAGACGGCACCGTCACCTTTGATGTTGTGCGCTACCCGGACTTTGCTACGAATCAACAGCTTCAGGAAGTCGCCTCTGGCCAGGTATTTACCCCCGCCGATGCCCAGTTGTGGCAGTATCGAATTAATCCTCAAACGGCTGAAATTCTGGATAGTCATTGTCTAGTTGATCGTCACTGCGAGTTTCCGGTAACTTTTACTGGCGCAGATAGCCCCCTTACCTATCTAAACGTTCATCGAACGACTCCAACACCGACAGGAGAGTTGTTTGAGGCGATCGCCAAATACAACCCCACTACCCAAACCCTGACCCTAGCTGATGCGGGGGCAGGCTACTATCCCTCCGAGCCAATCCCGGTTCAGGATGCCGATGCCCACAGCCAGCACTGGGTACTGACCGTGGTGTACAACAGCCACGACCATTGCAGTGAGGTTTGGGTTTATGATGGCCACCATTTGGATGCAGAACCCACCTGCCGTCTGCTGTTGCCAGAAATCATTCCCCATAGTTTCCACGGCACTTGGGTAGCTGAGTAATTCAACCCAGCAGAGTTTAACCATTCAAAGGTCAGGGATTAGTCGTTAGCCTTATCCATTCGGCTACTCCCTCAGCCAGAGTTTCAGCCACTTGACGCTGCGCTTGCGGATCCATAATCCACTCGAACTCAACGGGATTGATCATAAAGCCTAGCTCCAGCAGCACCGAGGGAGCTACGTGGGGTCGGGTCAGCGCCAGGTTATTCCAGTACACGCCATAGGACGGTCGATTTAGCTCTGTTACCAAATAGTCGTGCAAAAACTGGGCCATGCCGTGGGCCTGAGTGTGAAACCAGAAAGCTCCAATTCCCGCGGTATTGAGTGCATCGCCATTGTCGGGGAGAGCGTTGTAGTGAATGCTGAGGGCCAGGGTAGGTTGGTCGCGGTTAATTTGGGTGGCTCGGTCGTTGGGGCCGCTTTCAGTATCGTCGGTACGGGTCATAATCACTGTCGCGCCGCGGGTTTCTAGAGCGGTTTGCAACAGTTTGGAAACCGCTAGGGCCACGATTTTTTCAGGCATACCGTCGGGACCTCTGGCCCCCAATTCATTACCGCCGTGGCCAGGATCCACCAAGATGGTAGTGCCTGCAAGGGGGAGAGCACCGGTCAATGCAGGCGGATGCCTGAGAGACAACACCAGCGTCGTCCCCTCATAGCGTAGTTTGTAGCCCCACTGCTGGGAAGCTTTGAAGTGAAACTGATACTGAACCTGATCTGGCCGTATCGGCTGCCAGTCAAGCCGTTCAATCAGCCCATCGTTACCGATAAAAATAGTATCTGTCTGGGGAATGGTGTTGTAGAGCGTCAGGGTAAAGGTATCAGACCCTTGGCTAACGCTCACAGGTACTGGCACTTGTAAAGGAAAGTACACCTCCGTCCAGCCTGAAATTTGTCGAGACCGCACCCCGCGAATCTGAGAGCGCGGCGGCGCGCCACTCGTCAGCACGCGGGTTTCGGCGGCGCGAATCCAGCCACCATAGTCAAGTCTGAGCCAGTCGCCTTCACGCCCGGTAATGGCAGCACGAGTGCCCTGGGGCAGCGGGGTCAGGCGAGAGTAGTCAGTACTGGGGCCAGTACGAGCTACCCCAGCTACTGCTGTGACCTCGGCCACCTCAAACTGGTTTGGCGACAGAATGCTAATTGACCCAGGGGCCGAAGCCGTTACCTTAGTACCGTTGTAGACCATTTGATAGATTGGACGACCCAACTCACCTGGCTGGGTAGCTTCAAAGCATCGTTCATACAGACTAGAACTACTGCCATTAAAGGGATCCACCTGGCTAGTTAAGACCGCTGAGTTAGGTGGCAACTGCTGGCGTTCTGGCTGCGGAATTAGAGAATAGGTTTGGCCGGCCAAGTCAGCAGTAATCGCAGCTCCTAAAGGAGCCAGCGCTCCCAGGCAGATTAGGTCTCCGCTCTGGCGGGCAAGATCTACTGCTGGCTGCAAGGATGATTCCACAAAGCCCGGAGGATCGGGCAAAACAGGCCCAGCCGTCAGGCGCATTACCGTTAGTGACAGGCTTTCACTACCTTGAGTCAACATGAAAACGTTAGGGCCGAGTTCTAGGGGTAAGCTAGGCGCAAAGTGCCCCGACTGGCTGCGGGGTTGAATCGGCACCCCGTTAATCAGCACTGGCTGCTCAGGATCAGCAGTGCCAATAAAAAAGATTTGAGCCGCTGTGGTTTGATGATCTGGAGGCGGATAAACCACTCTCAACCCTACCTCCGCTGATGCCGCCTGAATCATGGCTAGACTGCCAACACTGCCCCAAGCTAACCCCTGCCAACAAGACGGCTTCATAGACTAATCACCAATACCACCAACCTCTCTGATAGTCTACGTCCTTCCTGCCCTATTCAAAGGATTGCCCCTAATGTAAAGTGCGGGCTACCGTGCAAATGCCAGTCACAGTAATACCGCTGCTTCGGAGGGTCTGGGCAGCTACTTGGGCGGTTGAGCCGGTAGTGAAGATATCGTCTACCAGCCACACGGTCCTCTGACGCAGGCAACTGAGGCGATAGGGATTCACTCGAAACGCCTGGGCCAGGTTTTGCTGTCTCTGCTGACGATTGAGGCTGTGCTGCGCCTGAGTAGTCCGCACCCGCTGTAGACCATCTGCGATTAAGGCACCCTGAGCAGCCCGGTTCATCCAGCGAGCCAGCAGTTCAGCTTGATTGAAACCACGCTGCTGGAGTTTGGCAGCATGGAGAGGAATTGGCACCAGCGCAATAGGCTGTCTTCCTCTAATTTCGGTACTTTTTTGATAGTGACGCCAAGTTTGCCCCAGTTCGGTACCCAACCACTGGGCCAGATCAGTCTGCCCCTCGTACTTAAACCGGCTAATAGCTTGTCGCAAACTGTCTTCGTACCGCCCCCAGCTAATCACCACCAGGCCAGGATAGCTATCATCCAGGGGAGTGGCCAGTTGGCACTGGCGTACCTGTTTGAGACAAGCCGAGCAGAACACAGTTGGAGATGAGCGTTGACACAGAGAACACTGACCCGACAAAAACAAGCTCAGCAACTGCTGCTTTCCCCATTTCCAGAGCGTTACCGTCATCGACATACTCCATCCATCGTTTTTTGCCCTGCATTCAGATAAACAGGAGCCATCCCTACCTGAGATGAGGTTGCCCAGCTTTGTATCTTGAGTTGTTAGCTAGTGAGATAACTTGAGGTTTACCCATCATTCAGGCCATTTCGTTTAGATTTAGACTAAAGGTATAAGAATCCTGATTTTATAAGCTAAAAACGTCCGGCCAGAGTTCTAGACCTCATCAAATTGCTATCAAAATACCCGGTTTAAGTTATGGCCTAGTCGGGTCACACGCTGGCTTTTCTACTTGGAGACTGTGCTAAACCGCTGGGGTTTGGTCTGCTATAGACTTAGCTAATCTGCTTTTAATAGGGATTTAACCCAACCTATTTGAGGCATGCTGATGTGGCCTATCCCGAAAGAAGAGCAGCCCTGGCGTTGCTGCCTTCTTACACCTTGCATTGCCATCGGCCAACCGCCGTCAATGGTTTAGTCTGAGATGCATCCATGACCTGGCTCCAACCTCTGGATAAACTGAGCCTTGCTGACTTGCCCCAGGTCGGCTACAAAGCCTATTATCTGGCGTTGTTAAGTCAACATCAACTACCGGTAGCGGATGGGCAAGTCATCACTAGCGAGGCATGGCAAACCGTCCTAGAGCATTGCCATTGGCCCCCATTTTCGCCCGTGACATCACTGACAGGGTTAGATATCAGAGCTTACCAAGCATTGCAACGGGCCAGTCGGGAAGCGCAGCATTTATTTCAGGCGACTAGCCTGTCGCCCTCTCTGGTCACAGAGCTTCAGCAATGGCCTTACCCGGCTTGGATACTGCGCGCCTCGTTAGGACTAGAACCCACTCTGGAGAACACCTCAGATTTAGAAGAGAATAGTGTCTTACCGGCTTACATAGGGTCAGGGTCTGGTGCAGCACTTGAGCAAGCGGTTAAAGAATTTTGGCAGCAGGCTTTTACTGCCCGCAGCCTGGTTGTCTGGCATCACTACTGCCAACACATTAGGGACTTGAAGCTGGCGACGCTGATGATGCCCATCTACCCCGCCCAGGTATCGGGAACCCTTACTCTTCTGGATGGTTGGGCTAGCCTGGAGATAGTGCTGGGTTTGGGGCTACCGCTCAGCCAGGGCGAGGCCATTCCAGCCCGCTGCCGTTTTCCGTTGGTTCAACCAGAGGCCGCTAGTTGGGAGCTAGGCTTTCAAGAGCAGGTTTACCACGTCATCCCGGAGTTAAGCCACCTAACCTCCTCTCCATTTGCCCAACAACCCATTCAAACGGCCCGAAGAGACTTGCCAGAGTTGGCCCATCCTCTTAACCTAGACCAACTCCAGTGTTTAGCGGAGCTAGGTCAAACCGCACAAGGGACATTAGCTACCCATAGGGCACAAATCCAGGGGGAAACCAGTACCTTAGTACGTGGGATAACGTTAGAGTGGGTGCTTTGCCCGAGCTCAAATCATCCCGGTTGGCAGTTTTTAATTACCCAGGCTATCCCCCACGTCCGCCTAGCCCAGCCCCAGGCTCCTCAGCCCCAAGCCGAACTACCAGCCCGCTCTAGGGGATTATCCCCGCCCCCACTACCTGCCGTTAGCGTGGTGGTGCAGGGAATTGGCGCTTCATCTGGGCAAGTTCAGGGGACAGCAGTAGTGGCTGCACAGCCCAACGAGCTACCCCATCCGTTGCCTGCCAACGCCATTGTGGTACTGCCGGATTTACAGCCCGATGCTTTTTTGCAGCTAGACACCGTGGTTGGCATTGTCATCGAACGCGGCGGAGCCACTTGCCATGCCGCCATTCTAGCCAGAGAAATGGGTATTCCTGCCGTGGTTGGGGCACCACAGGCCACCCAATTGCTAGATGCCGAGACGGTACTCTGGCTGGATGGCGATCGCGGCATTGTCTACGGACTCAGCAACGAGGGATTACCTCCTCCACCCACCCAACGACACGCTATCTCCTCTCCAGCGGCCCTACCCACCCGCCTGTCGCCCGAGCAATCAACCCGCTATAGGGCGATGCGGACCAAGGTAATGGCTAACCTGAGCCAAATTCGCCGCCTGACAGACTTACCCATTGAGGACATCGCTGGGATTGGCCTGCTGCGCTCAGAATGGCTACTCTTGGATGTTCTGAAGGGCCGCCACCCCTGGGACTGGGTTAACCAGGGGGAAGAGGCCGAACTACAGAGCCACATCGTGCAGCAGTTAGAGCCTATCCTTCAAGCCCTTGGCCCTAAACCCCTGCGCTACCGTAGTTTGGATTTGCGATCGCACGAATGGCAAGCCCTGGCTGGCAGCCCACCTGTAGAACCCAACCCCATGCTGGGGCTGCGCGGCACCCTCAGTTACGATGTCGATGCTCGGTTATTTCAGATTGAGCTAGCGGCCCTGGCCAGCTTACAACGAGCAGGCTACACCAACCTCCAACTCATCCTGCCCTTTGTGCGCACTGTTGAAGAAGTACTGACCTGCCAACCCCTGATCCAACAGGCGGGCCTCAACGACTACAGCGACTTTTCCCTCTGGATTATGGCCGAAGTGCCCTCGGTGCTGTTTTTACTCCCCGCCTATGCCCAGGCTGGAGTCAAGGGCATTGCGATTGGCTCTAATGACCTAACGCAGCTATTACTGGCTGTAGATCGCGACCAGCCCATCATGGCCTCAGCCTACAATGAGCGCCATCCTGTCATTCAAATGGCACTAGCCTATCTGGTACGAGAGGCACGCCGCTGCGGGATAGCCTGTTCCATTTGTGGGCAAGCCCCGGTACGCTATCCCGATCTCATTGCAGATCTCGTGGCTTGGGGCATTAGCTCAATTTCCGTTGAGGCAGCGGCACTCCCCTTTACTCTAGAAGCCGTGTGGCAAGCTGAGCAGGATTAAGCAGTAGGCTACTGGACTGCTGATCATTTTGGATTTTAGATTGGCGATTTTGGATGGAACGATACTTGCGCAGTAAACGGTTGGCAGGGACTGGCCGTACTAGGAATGTCTATTTCAGTCGCTAGGCATTAATAACCTGATGTTTCAACTATAAAAAAGTATCAGCCCAGTTGCAGGTTACAACTGAGCTGATAGCTTTGGCAGATTGGTAACTTGAGACTTAGCAATCTCTATTGGTCAAAGGAGCACTGGACAGTAATTTTCAGGTTGCTTTCTGCGGTGCCTTTAGTAACGTAAGGAACTCCTGCCTCTCCGCCGACCTTTAGGCCGAACTCTAGGATGACTTTTTCAACATTGGCTGTGGCCATATCTTTGAAGGCATTCATGGTGTAGTTCGTGTAAGTGCGAATGGTGCCTTCAATCGCTTTGAAGCTTTGGGCCGCATGAACTTGAGCCGTTTGGCCGGTCATTCCCCAGTTCACCCCTTTAGAGGTGCGGGTAGTTTCGGCATCAAACTCGTTACCGCTGAGGGCTGGGGCCGAATCTGGAGCGACGACATCTGCCGTGGCTTCCATATAGATTTCGGTACCATCCTCTAAACGAATGGGAACTAATTGCGTCATAACAACACTCCGATGGTTGAGAGGCGTATTCTCTGGCCAGAATTCCCGAAATTCTGACATTTCCACCAAAGCGGGTCAGCCTCTCTGGATTCCCGTACTGTGACCACACCCCAATTGCTCAGATTTTGTCTATAAGGAAAGAGGAGATTTTGGTAGAGGTGGGTGGTAGTGGCTGAGCTTATGACGGATCCTGCAACCAAAAACGATGAGTTTTTATACCCAGCGGAAGATGCTCAGCAGATTTTGAGTCTCGCGATCGCCCGCCAAACCGACTCTGGCGCCCTCTCTCGTGCTCAACTTTTGGAAATTGCCGAAGAGTTGGGCATTTCTGCAGATGTTTTGGCCGCCGCCGAGCAGGAATGGGATCTTAAGAAGTACGAAATTGCCGACCAAAAGGTGTTTGATCGGCAGCGCAAGCAACGCTTTCAGCATGGGCTATCGCAGTTTGCTATTTTTGGCGGGTTTTTGCTGGTCTTCAATCTGTTGACCGGGGGCAGTCTAACCTGGCTGCTTTATTTAATCTTTGGCCCTTGGGCGCTACAGTTGACATGGGATGCCTGGCGCATCTATCGCCCTAACGAGTACAGCTATAGCCAGGAGTTTCAACGCTGGCGGCGCAAGCAGCAGATGCGTCGGGCCATGAATGGATTTATGCGACGGCTATTGGGGCCTTCTTAGACCCAGATAGCCGAATTTCTGAATACTGCATCTGCTGCTGCAATGCTCAGAATGTATCTTGGCCATAGCGGATTCATGCACTGTAGGGCTTTTAGTGTAGAACTCGTTACCTATACAGCTTGACCTAACACTAAGAACCCAGTGAGAGTTGGCTCTCACTGGGTATTTGAGACTTTAAACCACTTTCTGAACTAACTTAGCTACCCTCTCCGCTGACAGGGGTATCTTTGGCCTCCTCTACCCCTTCAGTTTCAGTGGCTTCCTCAGCGGCTTCGGGGGTTTCGATAGTTGGTTCAACGGCTTCGGGAGTTTCGGTAGATGGTTCTACCGCTTCCGGAGCCTCAATGACCTCTTCCACAACCTCTTCTACCGTCCCAGCTTCGGTAGGCTCCTCTACAACCTCAGGGGCTGCAGGAGTTTCCTCCACGACTTCAGGGGTTTCAGTCGTCTGCTCTATGGCTTCAGGAGTTTCGATCACGGCTTCAGGCTCAGTTGCCTCCTCAACAACTGGCTCTAAGGTTTCAGCCGCCTCCTCAGGGCTTTCTGGGGTTTCAATGCCAGCTTCTACAGTCTCAGATTCCGTGACTTCTTCCACTCCTTCAGAAGCTTCGGCTGGCTTTTCCGCGTCATCGGGGGTTTTAGCGGCTTCACCCTCCGCAGGCTCCAGTATTTCAAGAGTGTCAACCGCTTCGTCTTCCAAAGCTTCAACGGCACTATTGGGGCTCTCAGGGGTAGTGGTCTCAGCCTTAACCGGTAGTCCTAATGCCAAGGCAGCCAGGGTTAAACCGCTGGTAATTAAGGCTAATTTACGATTCATAGTCATCAGAATTGTCTCCTGAACGAGCGTCTTACCAGTACATAGCTACTTGGGAACCATAGGTAGCTAACTCGTCGGTGAGACTATCACGGTACTTACTGCCAAGTCACCAGGAGTTAAGCAAAAAGTATGAAGTTCAGGTTAAGTGATTGGAATAACTTTCGTAACACCAAGTTTAAGGAACCTTAAGACGATCACAAGAGTCTTAGGGAAATTTTGGTCAGCGTAAACCTTTAAATGTAACCACAAAAAAAGGGCACCCAAGAGAGTGCCCTAAGCTGCTCCAGCTACAGCAAAACTGAGATGATCAAGCTGGCCTAACGCCACATCCCTGTACTCGAGCAATCAGCCAACCTAGGCTTCCACCAATTGGTGCTTTTCTGCCTCCAATTGCTGCACCAGGGCATCATTACCCTGAGCCCTAGCCACCGCTAACCGATGATCCAGAGAGCGCTGGATATTGGTGCGATGGGCAACGGAGGCTTCCTGCAATAGATGCCGTCTGGCCCGCATACCAGAATTTTCAACCGACTGAATGGTTTGAAATACAGACCGCCGAGGCTCTTCAACAGGGGCCACAGGCTGCACACGACCTTCGGCCGTGGTGGTGTAGGGCACACCCCGGTAGATTAGCTGAGCCACGGGCTGAGGAACGGGCACATGGCTAACATAGGAAAAGTGAAATGTGCGACCCCGGTAGTAACCAAGAATTTCACTTTCTTTGACTTCCAAAGATGGGGGATTGTAATTGTATTCAACGCCGCGATAGCAAAGTTTCATAGAGCGACTCCTGTCTAACCAAGAATTGAACGACTGCTCAGGCAGGGCGCGTTCCTTCGGGAGAGAATCTCCTTACTTCCGTCTGGGAATTGAACCTAAGCCTTGGAGGCTGCGACAGAAAGCCCAGATGAACGTCAAGATATTTTCTGTATTTGATTTTACAGAATTTATTTGATGTCAACAAGTCATGGGATTTAATCTATTCCCTCTCTCAAGGGCCAAAGTCCTTATCCGACAGCACTTGTAGCCCTAAAGGTAGAGAGTTGAACGCTGCAAATCTTTACTAGAGGTGGAGATTTAGAGCAGGGAGTCCAAGTTCAAGGAATATCTCAAGTTTTTACGTTACCTGGCCATCTGCTTAGTTAACCTCAAAGCGTATAAATTTGGACTATGCTGAAGAGGGAATGAGTTACCGAACTTTATATTTCGCAATTTTCAGATACATTCCATGACGTGCATTATTAACCGCCGCGCACAGTTTTCTGCCAGTCATCGCTATTGGCTGCCTGAGCTAAGTGAAGCAACCAACCAAGAGCTATTTGGTCGCTGTGCTCAGGCTCCTGGGCATGGTCACAATTATGTTCTCTTTGTCTCTATGGCAGGAGAGCTAGACAACTACGGTATGGTGCTAAACCTGTCAGATGTTAAACACGTCATTAAGCGAGAAGTGACCAGCCAGCTTGATTTTTCCTATTTAAACGATGTCTGGCCAGAATTTAAGCACACTCTTCCTACTACCGAGTACCTGGCGAAGGTAATTTGGGATCGGCTGGCCCCCTATTTACCTATTGTCAAAATCCAATTGTTTGAACATCCAGAACTTTGGGCCGATTATCTAGGAAACAACATGGACGCTTATCTCACAATTAGCACCCACTTTAGTGCCGCCCATCGGCTAGCTTCCCCGCATCTGAGCTATGAAGAAAACTGCGAGATTTATGGCAAGTGCGCCCGTCCTCACGGTCACGGCCACAACTACCATCTAGAAGTGACTGTGAAAGGCACTATCGACCCTCGCACGGGCATGCTGGTCAATTTGGCTAAGCTCCAGGCTGTGATTGATGAGACTGTGGTTGAACCTTTTGATCACACCTTTTTGAATAAGGATATTCCTTACTTTTCAGAGGTAGTGCCCACCGCTGAAAACATTGCCGTGCATATCCGCAACTTACTGCAAGGCCCGATTCGGGAGTTGGGGGCCAGTTTGCACAAGGTCAAGCTAATTGAGAGCCCGAATAACTCAGCGGAGGTGTACAGCTCAGTAGAGCCTACCGCTGACATGGCAGCATCCGTTGCAATTCCTCAGTTGGCCACGGTCTAAATAAGAAACTGGGTTTCTAGACATAGTGTTGATTAACTGACCATGACGCTTTTGCCCCAGATTATGGCCTGGGGCGATTTGTCTTTGCGGTTTCATAGGTTTCGTAGGCGGCTACGATGCGCTGTACCAGCGGGTGACGCACAACATCGCCCTGCCCTAATTTGCAAAAGGCAATGCCATCTACCCGCTGCAAAATTTGCTGGGCTACCGCTAGACCAGAGGTTTGGGAATCAGGCAGGTCGGTCTGGGTAATGTCCCCAGTTACGACCATGCGGGAGTGAAACCCCAGCCGGGTCAGCACCATTTTCATTTGGGCGGGGGTGGTATTTTGGGCTTCATCCAAAATTACAAAGGCATTGCTCAAGGTGCGCCCTCGCATATAGGCCAGCGGCGCTACTTCAATAATGCCGCGTTCCATCAGGTTAGCAATCTTCTCAGGATCCACCAGTTCATGCAGGGCATCGTAGAGTGGGCGCAGGTAGGGATTGACCTTTTGCTGCAAATCACCCGGTAGAAACCCCAGTCGTTCTCCAGCTTCCACCGCCGGACGAGTGAGAATGAGCCGCTCATACTCGTTATTGAGAAGAGCTTGAACGCCTACCATCGTGGCCAGAAAAGTTTTTCCGGTACCTGCTGGGCCAATACAAAAGACTAAGTCGTGAGTTCGCAGCGCCTTAATGTACTGCTTTTGGCGAAAGGTTTTAGCGCGAATGACCTCGCCTCGGCGGGTGCGGGCCACAATATCTTGATGGATAGCCTGGAGTTCTTCGAGCTGGTTAGTATCTAGCGCATGGCGAGCCGTCATAATATCGGCGCTGGTGACGGTCTGACCCTGACCCCAAATTGGCTCTAGCGCATCTACCAGACGACGAGCTAAATCTGTGCTGGCTTCGGTTCCTGAAACCAACAACTCCTGACCCCGTAACACCAGAGAAGCCCCGGTTTGCTGAGTCAGGAGTTTAAGATTTTCATCCCGATAGCCTGAAAGCGCGATTGCCCCATCCGGCGTAGGAAGTTCAATACGAATAGAAGAGGGCATCAGCCAAATCGTAAACGGCCACTAACCAACCACCCTAGGTCTTAGGCCGCAGTTGCGGCTTGGGCTTGCCTGAGGAGGGTCCACGCGCCGGACGACCCGAATCCCCACCAGCCGAATCTGAGTCAGACGCTCCAAACACGTCGAAATAGGCTGACCAGCCCCACAGCGCAGCAGTAGACCGCACCACATTGCGAATGGCCTGAATATTTCGCCCACCCCGGCCAAAAACCTTACCGCGTTCATCGCCACTAAATGCAACCCGAATCCATACCTTAGATTGAACTGGGTTTTGTTCACAGTCAATCCGCAAAGAACTGGGAGAGTCTAAGAAAGGCTCTACCAAAAACTTGACCAGACCGGTAAAGTCAGGACTACTCATGCTGTCGATCTAATGGGCAAGAACAGTTAACCAGGGCCTAGGATTGGGCTTTGAGTTGCTCAAACACGTTGGCCTTTTCGAGGATGTGCTGAACCGTCTTGGTGGGCTGGGCTCCCTGCTGCAAGCGACGGATAATCGCCGGAATCTCTAGACGAGTTTCGTCTGTACGAGGGTTATAAAAGCCCAGCTCTTCCAGCGGACGACCATCGCGACGGGAATCACTGTTAATCGCAACAATCCGATAGCTAGCTTCTCTTTTCTTACCAAAACGCTTCAGGCGGAGCTTAATCATATGGATAAGGGCAGCAAAACTCTAGAAGTCAAACAAAACAAGCTCAAGCGTACACTTGAGACACAGGTTTCCTATGTTAACACTAAACACTAATTCTGCGTCATCTAAATCGCTCCTATCCATGCTCAGGGTAGCTAGGAAGGCTGGAGAGTTAGTCTTCGTGCTCGTCAAAGGGATCCGCTAGTTGCTTCGACGGAGGCCCAAACGAAGTGTATACAGCAAACCCAGTAACCGCGACCAAAATGGCCCCAACGGAAATAATAAGAACTGTTGCGGGTTCCATAAACTTTATGAGAATGGGAAACCTCTCCATCTTATAATATTACGAACTATTAAAGTATTGATTGCGGAAGGATCCATGGCACAACGGACTTGGTTGGGAGATATTCTGAAGCCTCTAAATTCTGAATACGGGAAGGTTGCCCCTGGTTGGGGAACTACTCCTTTAATGGCCGTTTTCATTGGGTTATTTTTCGTTTTTCTGTTGATTATTCTCCAGATTTACAATTCCACCATTGTTCTAGACAGTTTTGATGTTGACTGGCGCAGCATTGGGCAGTAGCTCAACCTTAGGTCAGGCACATTAGTTAAACCATCCATAGCTGGGGCTAGTGCCGTTGACTTTCTGCACTGGCCTCTTTTTTTAGCGAAAAGGCGTTTGAGTCGCTAGGCCATGTCCTCAGATTTCTCAGGCGGAATTTTAGGGCTTTGACACGGCCAGACGATCTACACTGTTAGGCAAGTCGCTGGTTGCTGAACAACAGCCATTGAACCAGTCAAAACTGTGCCGATTAGGAGTGGGTCATGAATGTTTTTGGGATAGGTCTGCCAGAAATGGCACTGATTTTAGTGCTAGCGCTACTGGTATTTGGGCCTAAAAAGCTGCCCGAAATTGGTCGCAGTCTGGGCAAAGCCATAAAAGGTTTCCAGGATGCCTCCAAAGAATTTGAAGAAGAATTCAAAAAAGAGGCCCAGCAACTTGAGAAGACTATCGCCAGCCCCATGAAAGCCTCCCTAGAGACAGACCCTCCCAAGGCCCTGTCTCCTCAAGAGACTGGTGCTCCGGTTGAAACTATAGTGGCATCGACCTCTGAACCTGAGAGTGTATCAACTGAAGATTCTCCTGTGGCCAGTTCTGAAGCCGCATCGGAACAGGGTGAAGCAGCACCGACCCCTGAGCCTGCGGTTGAAACCTCTAATCTTCAAGGATCTGAGTCGGATTCTGTGGCGTAGCTTCGACGTACCCATTTCCTATGGCTAATCCAGTCGCAACTGCTGCATCGACTCAGCCCGAGCCTGGTGTACCCATCAGCCTGATTGTAGGGCTGGGCAACCCCGGCCCCAAGTATGTTGGCACGCGCCACAACATTGGCTTTGAGGTAATCGATCAACTCTCTAAGCGCTGGGCTATCCTCCTTAAAGAAGAGCGCCGCTTTCAGGGAGATTATGGCGCGGGCATAGCGCTTGCCCAGCACAAGGTACATTTGCTTAAGCCACTGACGTTTATGAACCGCTCTGGCCAATCGATTCGGGCCGTGCTGGATTGGCTCAAGTTACCCCCGACTGCGGTGCTGATTGTCTACGACGACATGGACTTACCTGTCGGCAAGCTGCGACTGCGGCTGTCCGGTTCTGCCGGGGGGCACAATGGCATGAAGTCAGCGATCGCCCACCTCAAAACCCAGGATTTCTCCCGTTTACGCATTGGTATTGGGGCGGGGCATAGGGAGGACGAACGCGACCAGGCTGTTATTTCCCACGTGTTGGGCAATTTTTCTAAGGCAGAACGGCAGATTATGGATGAAGTCGTTAGTATAGCCGTACAAGCGCTCGAAAAAAGCCTGATCAACGGGGTCGAAAAAGCCATGAGTCTCTACAATGGCCTTGACATAACGACCTGAGAACTCATTAGCTAATTTACTGATCCCGATTTTACCAAAACTCCAACAGCAAAAGATTGTTGACAAAATAAAGTCATTATTTGCATCGAAGCTAAAATTCAAACAACTGCTAGAAATTGCTAAAACGGGAGTAGAACGGACGATAGAAGCGGATGAAGCGACGGCTATAACCTGGATTAATGAGCAGTTAGAAGGTTTGGGGGTAGAACTGATATGAAATTTAAAAATATTGAAGTTCCTGTTGATCAAATCTCAGCTCTCTGTAAACAGTGGCACATTTCTAAACTTTCGCTATTTGGCTCAGTTTTGCGAGATGATTTTACTCCCAATAGTGATATTGATGTTTTAGTTGAGTTTGAGCCTGGTTTCGCCCCTGGCTTCTTCAAGCTGTATCAAATCCAAGAAGAACTTTCAGCCTTATTCGACAACCGACCTATTGATTTGGTCACGCCTAAATTTCTCAATCAACGAATCCACGATCGCGTTTTAGCTACAGCCGAGGTCTGTTATGTCACAGCGAGATGACATTGCTAAAACAGGAGTAGAACGGGCAATCGAAATGAATGAAGCAACTCCTGTTTGGATATACTGCAATCCGCAGAATTGATTATGACCTACGACGCTACTGCCGCCGATAGTGCAGCCGTTGCCTCCCTCCTGACAGCGCTAGGGTATTCCCGTCAGCGCCCAAAACCCTGCCCTAGCTCATGTCTAGCCACTGGCTCCCAGCGACTGGGCTAGTTGTCACGTCATCGTCACCTTACCGTCACCTCAGCGTGACATAGGCTCGGTAGGGTGCCAGGCAAGGTTGCAACGGGGCTGATTTTCGACAGTTATCTGATTCATGGATTTCAGCCCTTGTACCCCGTCCGTTTTCTACCAAGACAACAGACCTGACGCTAGACGAGGACTTATCTTATGAAAACCTCTAGGTTGTTAACCGGTACCCTGGCCGCTGTACTGCTCATTGGTGCTCCAGTGGGAGTCGCGATGGCTCAAGCGCCCGAACCTGCCCCTACGTCCGAAACTGGGGCGTCTGACCCCGCCTCCGACGCCGAAACATCTAACCCCGTGCCTGAAGCCGGGGCATCTGACCCGGCCTCCGACGCTGAGGTTTCCGAAACCCAGCTTGACAGCTTTGCCAACGCCTACCGCTCAATTCAGGCCATTCAGGAATCTGCCCAGGCCGAGCTGATTGCGGCTGTCGAGGCCGAAGGGTTAACGGTGGATGACTATAATACGATCGCCGAAGCCCAGCAGTCCCCTGAAGCGGCAACCCAAATTTCCCCAGAGCAGTCTGAGCAATTTGCGGCAGCCGTTGAGCAAGTTAGCGCCATCCGCACCGAAGCCCAAGCTGAGATGGAGGCCGCTATTCAAGCTGAGAACCTCTCTGTAGAAGAGTTTGAGCAAATTCTGGCCCTAGCCCAGCAAGACCCAGAGATCCAGCAAGCCATTAGTGAGCGGCTGGCAGAGTGATAGCCATTTTGGATTTCCCCTCCTGGGAAGAGCAGGGGTGGGTTGCGCGATTTGGATTCTAAAGCCAACCCAATCCAGACAATCCTGTGGCTTTGATTCACGCACGTCTAAAGCCTAATGTCGTCAACTATACCTGTCAGAGTGCTTTTCTGGCAGGTATTTTTCGTTAGGCTGGCACCATGGCGGCTTTAATGGCGAAAATGCGCTCAATGGCCTCCTCTACGGAGCGATCGGGGGTAGACGCGCCGGAGGTGACGCCTACAGTGATGGGGCCATCGGGAAGCCAGGGCTCAGTTACAGCCATGTCTCCATGAAGTTGCTTGTGCTCAATGCGGTTGCCAGGGCCAATGCGATCAGCACTGTCGATATGGTAAGAGGGAATGTGGCGCTCCACAGCAATTTCCTGCAAGTGAGTGGTGTTTGAGGAGTTGTACCCACCAATTACTACCATCACATCCAGGGCCTCATCCACCAGCTTAAACATGGCATCTTGCCGCTCTTGAGTGGCGTCACAGATGGTGTTGAAGCTGAGGAAGTGGTCATTCAGCGCCTGGGGGCCATACTTTTTCAGCATCGTGTGCTCAAATAGTTTGCCGATTTGCTCGGTTTCGCCCTTGAGCATGGTGGTTTGGTTAGCAATACCAATGCGCTCCAGGTCAGTATCGGGGTTGAACCCGGCAGAACAGGCGTTGCCAAACTGGGCGATGAACTCGTCTCGGTTGCCGCCATTGAGAATATAGGCAGCCACATACTCAGCCTGTTGCAGATTTAGCACCACCAGGTACTTACCAGCAAAGGAGCTAGTCGCCACGGTTTCTTCGTGGTTGTACTTGCCGTGAATGATAGAGGTATGGTCTTTTTTCTTGTGCTTTTCGACGGTGTTCCACACTTTAGATACCCAGGGGCAGGTGGTATCCACAATGGTGCAACCTTTATCGTTAAGCAACTGCATTTCCTGCACGCTGGCCCCAAAAGCTGGCAAAATCACCACATCGCCCTGACCCACCACCGAGAAATCCTTCTGGCCGTTGCAAACCTCGATAAAGGCAACATTCATCTCCTTTAGCCGCTGGTTTACACCCGGATTGTGGATGATTTCGTTGGTAATCCAAATTCGTTCATTAGGAAAGTGCTGGCGAGTTTCGTAAGCCATAGCCACCGCTCGCTCTACCCCCCAGCAAAAGCCAAAGGCTTCAGCCAGTTTAATGGTGACATCGCCGCGGGTGAGAGTATAGTGGTGAGCGCGAATTTCCTGAATCAGACCACTGTTGTACTCAGTCTGCATCTGGCCTGCCACGTCCTCCCCGTGGCCAAAGCCCTGGCGAAAATACTTGTCGGACTGATGCAAAGAACGCTTAAAAGCTTTGGTATCCATCGAGTTTTCACGAATTGGCATACCCTACCTAGAATAACGGGTTGCGGCCAGGGTTTTGACCCAAACAGCCTAGGAAATTTTAATCGTTACAGCAGAGAAGCAGGTCAACCGACTAAGGCCTGTCAAGATTCGCCTTGGACTTTTCTCAAACTTACTCTGCCCCCATACATAGCCAACTAAAAAGTTGGTCTACCGTCAGCGCCAGCGGAAGATCTTGCAATACTGGCAACACATTAGCTAACCTAAACAGCTCTGGCTGCTGCTGGGGTTGGAAAACTAAAACCGAGCGATCATCCAGGTCAACCAACCCACCCAGTTGACAACCATACTTCAGGTCATGCAGCAGGTTGCCCGCCACCCGATTGGAGCTTTGGTTCGGGGAAAGAATCTCAATCGCCCAGTCTGGCGCAGTTAGCACATTATCTAGAGGTTCGCCGCTCTCATCCAGCGCGATGCGTGCCCAACGAAAACCGAGACATCTGGGATGAGCGAGCGCCCCCTAAACGTACACCGCAGTTCTGGAAAAGCGTAGGCTAGGCATTGGGCTTCTGCGACATCATTAATAGCCTCAATAGTTTTGCCCTGTAGCCGAGAATGACGACCCTTAGGCGTGGCTTTTTGCAGGATAACACCATCAACAAACTCGCTAGCTGGCTTAGTTTCTGGCTGTTGCAGAAACTCCTCAAGGGTAAGCGATGCTGGTTGAGCAGAAACCATAGCTCACGCAGCTAAAAATTAGCTAAGCATTGATTCCATCCTACTGTGTAGCCAACCGACCAAAACGTCAGGTTATTAAGTGAAGCACTTGCGTCGAAGGCTCTGGACGGAAAAATGCCGACGGAGCATCCAGCCTTCCGCCTGCCTCTACGCCAAAGCCGCAACCTAGATCCGAAAAAGTTCGCCTTCTACCTTTCAAACTCCCGACTGATGCTGGTCGCAACAGGAATCCTTACTCGGCACCGGGTCATACCCACCGGGATTGAAAGGATGACAACGGGCGATGCGGTGCATGGCCAGCCAACTGCCTCTTACAGGCCCAAATCGCTCCACTGCCGTGAGCGCATATTGGGAGCAGGTGGGTGTGAACCGGCAAGTGGGCGGAAACAGAGGCGAAATAAATTGTCGGTAGCCGCGAATGAAAAGTAGCAAAAACGCTTTCATGTGCCTATTCTAGGCCGATGAAGCACTAATTAGCCGTTTAGTTTAGGCCATATCCGCTAATACTCCAGCAAAACTGTGCTGTAGTCGCTGCGGGAATCAGAGGTCTGGCGGTCTGGCAGATAAACGTTGGCGGTTGGGGTGGCGGTTGGTAGGGGATGAGTTGTTTGAGGACGGTAGCGTTGCCCATCCTGTAGGCGCAGGGTGCCAGCCAGTTGTCCTAATCCATCCGCCTGCTGGTCAATTTCGGCTAGCCGGGTGTAGAGCCGTTGGCGGCGCTGCTCCAGGTTTTCGAGCTCTTGGTGGATGCGCGTTTTTTCTACCGTGAGTTTATACATATCCAAGTAATGGGCGGCCTCGGTCTGTCGACGCGGCAAGGTACTGACTCTAGGATAGATTTTGCTGGGGGAACGCTTACTAGCCATAGAACTCTCCTGGGGACTAACAGCAACCTACGGCGCTAGGTTGCCCAGGCGCTTACGCTAATTCTCACGATGGAGCTTTCATTAACAGACTGCGACGTAAAGGCAAATCTATGTCAAAACCTTAGAAATTAGCCAGCTACCACAAAGTTCACCAGCTTACCCGGCACAACAATGACCTTTTTGATTTCCTTGCCTTCCAGATATCGCTGAGCCACCTCAGATTCACGGGCATATTTCTCTAATGAGGCCCGGTCAGAGTCGGCAGGCACTTCCAGGGTGCCACGGGTTTTGCCCATGACCTGAATTACCAGGGTGATTTCGTCGGCGACTAAAGCCGCTGGGTCGTAGCTGGGCCACGTAACCCGGTGAACCGAGCCTTCATGCCCTAGCTGGTGCCAGAGTTCATCGGCAATGTGGGGGGCAAAGGGAGCTAACAACAGCACCAAGATCCGAATGCCCTCGGCATAAGCTGGCGAATCTTTGCAGGGGGCATCGCTGAGGGCGTTACTGAGCTTCATTAGTTCTGAAACTGCGGTATTAAACTGATAGTCGCCATCGATGTCTTCGGTTACATCCTTAATAGCCGTGTGAATGGCGCGGCGGAGAGTTTTCTCGTCTTTGGAGAGATCCGGCAAAGCCGCCGCATCCTTTTCCCCAGAAAAGTTTTGGGCAATAAACTCTGTCACCAACCGCCAAACGCGGTTAAGAAAGCGGAACTGACCTTCTACATCGGCATCATCCCACTCCAGGTCTTTTTCTGGGGGCGCTTTGAACAGGATAAACATACGTGCGGTATCAGCTCCGTACTTGGCCAGCACCGCCTGGGGATCGACACCGTTGTACTTGGACTTCGACATTTTTTCGTAAAAGACCTCCAGGGCATCCCCAGTGTCAGGATCGATAGGCTGAGCCGGATCAGCAATGTCGGCCAGAGGAACGTACTTGCCAGTCTTAGGGTTTTTGTAGGTAAGGTTCTGCACCATGCCCTGGGTCAGCAGGCGCTGAAAGGGTTCGTTGCAGTTGAGTAGGCCGCGATCGCGCAGCACCTTTGTCAAAAACCGCGAGTAGAGCAGATGCAGAATGGCGTGTTCAATGCCGCCTACGTATTGATCCACTGGCATCCAGCCGTTGACCTTAGCCGCTTCAAAGGCTTGGGTGGGATTTTTGGCATCGGTGTAGCGCAGGAAGTACCAGGACGAGTCGATGAAGGTGTCCATCGTATCGGTTTCGCGGCGGGCCGGTTTGCCGCAGGTGGGGCAGGGCACATTTACCCAGCTTTCCAACTGGGCCAAGGGAGAGGCCCCCCGACCTGAAAACTCCACATCCTCCGGCAGCATCACCGGCAACTGGGCATCGGGTACTGGCACAATCCCACAGGAGGGGCAATGTACCACCGGAATGGGCACCCCCCAGTAGCGCTGACGAGAAATCAGCCAGTCGCGCAGGCGATAGTTCGCCTCACCGTGGCCCTTGCCCTCGGCCTCTAGCCATTGGATGGCTGCCTCCACGCTCTGCCCAACCCCTTTACCCGCAGGTATCCCGTTCAGTGGGCCAGAGTTAGCCATCACCCCATCGCCAGGCCAG
>Ga0224723_1000581_pt1 | contig 24891 bp, 25 predicted proteins | sample Balambano_FR2_Me_FD_161647 | JGI IMG/M metagenome (GOLD analysis project Ga0224723, IMG submission 161647) | Freshwater sediment microbial communities from Lake Towuti, South Sulawesi, Indonesia - Balambano_FR2_MetaG | ecosystem: Environmental > Aquatic > Freshwater > Lake > Sediment | place... | reverse complement strand
CCTGTCGCTGTGGATGTCGCAGACGACGCAGCGCTGACCAGTTGCAGTTGGTCTTCTCGCCGTGCCGTCACGCTGTAATGCGGCAAATCTCGCTGCGCCGGACCAGACACCACTTGCCCATCTGCGGTCGTATACTGCGCCGTGACAGGGACAGTGAAACTCACCGTTGGCTTGTGGCTGCACCGTGCAGCCCTGATGCGTGCAGGTGAGCGAAATTGCCCGATCGCCCGACACCGCAAACAGCCGATCGCCCGCACCAAAATATTGGCGTTGATCCTCAGCAGCAGTCGATGCAGCGATCGTTGAATTGCGATCGACCCAAAATGGCACCGCAGCGCTCTCGCCAAGCTGATAGCTCAGCCCACACATCTGCGCGTCAGAGCACTGAATGCTGCTCACCGTCGCGCCTGTGATGATCTCACCCCCGTTGCGGAGAATCGCCTGGGCGATCGGCTGCACCAGCGATGTACCCATATCCTGGCGAGTGCCGTTAAAGGCGAGTCCTTCGGGATTGCCAAAAAAGTAGAAGTGAAAAAACTGCATCAGCTCGCCGACGCTCATGCGATCGGGCGCATTAAGGCTAGATTTAGCAAACGGCAGAAAATACAGGTCATACAGTCCGCGCGGAAAATCTTGCTTTACCCACTCGGCAACCGAGAGGTGATCGAGCCGCTGAAAGCTTTTTTGAGGGTGAAAGCCAGTGATTGCCCGAAACACCTGCCAGTGCGCCGGATGTGTCAAATTGATGCCCCAGCGCAAGCGATTTGGTGAAGTGATCGCCAGATCGACAATGTTCCAGGGAAACGCTGAATGACTGGGGCGAAACACTTCTGGCAGATATTGGTCTTTGCGAAACACCACCGAATAGAACTTCAGATCAACAAAGTTCTCCTGAAGGCTCAATTCCTGCACCAGACTCTTGAGGTTGTAGTACTGGGGGAAGAAGCCATGAAAGCCGTGTTCCATCATGAACCTGTCGTTGCCGACCTGAATCGCCCAACTGGCAATTTTGCCGCCCAACTGGGGCGATCGTTCCAGCAGCGTCACGGCAAATCCACGCTGACTCAGCTCATAAGCACATGCCAAGCCCGCCAGTCCACCCCCCACGACGACCACCCGCTTGGCGCGGTCGGTCAACGCTTGCGGCAGGATCAGCCGATCGGGCTGAAATACGGCAGGTTGGGGTTTCGTAAATCGGGAATATCCAACAGTTCCTCCGATCGCTCCGATTCCCAGCAGCTTTAGGGCACTGCGTCGAGACAGCGACGGCACCGACGAATTAAACGGACTCACTCAGCAGACCACTCCTCAATGAAACTCTGGGGCGAAACACTAGCTGTAGCACAGCGTATCTTAATCGAGTTGTTGCGACGACGACACAGCTTAATCTTTTGGGGAATCTTTCCGATTTCAGTCCTCCTGTTGAACAGTTTGATTTTGTCAGAAAGGGCACAGATGCGGATCGACCAGGCATTAGAGACGGCAGTTTTCGCCCTGCTGGTCGGCGCAGCGCTACTTTTTGGCTACCTGAGCGGCAGTGTCGCTATCGTTGTTGCCGAGTGCGAACAGCAAACCCTCAAACGTCTATTTACCTCACCTTTGAGGGGTATTCCTGATTTCTTAGGGATCTTTCTAGCTCATAGCCTGATTGGACTGGGGCAAACGCTGCGGATATATTACGATCGCCGCTTTTTGGCAAGCCCAATTTCAGGGTTCGCTGCTGCTGGCAGGCGACCGAGCCTCACTTCTGGATTCTGTGTATTTTTGCCGCCTCAATGGTCGCCGCCGGATGGCTCTCATATCGACGCGTGTTGAGCGTTGAAAGACGACTGTAAATCGATTTATGATTCGACGAGTTCGATCGCCACACCCGACCAATCGCTGATTTCTTGCGCTACCCAAGCTAACTCTTGATCTGTGAATGGGTAAAGTTGCTTATCTAAGCGATAGTCTACATCTCCTGATGAAAAGCAAACAAACCTTCCGGGTTGAAATCTTAAGTATTCTTGTTTTCCTACCTCTTTTTTAAGGATTTTTAGGTTAAGAGGTTGAACGTCCTTGTTGTTGAAAACATCTTCAAAGGCTGCCCATATGATTGCTATGAAAGTCATGATTGATGTGATGTTGGGAAAGAAAAGTAGCACAACTACCATCATTAATGCCATCACTATACCCTATGCAATCGGATTTTTAGTGTCATCTTTTATCTGATAAACCTCTAAAAGCGTACTATCCTTTTTGATAATTTGAAGTTTAGTATTTGGTGGTTTACGTTGAGTAGTTGAAGGAGCTGTTTTCATCAACTGAGACTGTTCTAAAGCTTGTAGTGACTGCTGTGCAGAAGTTAAACGTTTCTCTAAGCTGGGCGCTGTCATCTGCTGCAACCATTTGATTAAACCTGGACTCAGGTTAGCGGCAACTGGTTCAAATTGAATTCGCAGATCTTTTTGCGGCAGGTCTGCTGGGTGCTGTCCTGTGACCAAATAGATCAACGTTGCCCCCAAGCTGTAGAGGTCAGAAGCAGGGGTAGCGCGTCCGCCAAACTGCTCTGGCGGCATATAGCCGTAAGTTCCCACGATCGTGATCGTGCCGCCTTCTCTAGCGGCGATCGTTTGCACTGAGCCGAAATCAACCAGATACACCTGCCCGACGCTGTTGCCCGATCGATTGGTCAGCAGCACATTGCTGGGCTTGATGTCGCGGTGGATCACGGGCGGCTGGCGATCGTGCAGGTAAGTCAGAATCTCTAGCAGCGATGTTGCCAACTGTTTAACTTCGGTTTCAGAGAACGATCGCCCCGCTTTCAAATGCGCTTCCAGTGATAACGCATCGATATAGGTTTGAACCAAAGCAAAGCCTTTGGCATGGGGCAAATCGACCTCGAAGGAGTCTAGATAGCGGGGAATTGCCTCATGCGATAAGGATTGTAGGGTTGCAGCTTCGCGTTCAAACAGCTTCAGGTCATCCCACTCAATGCCGCTGTTAAATAGCAGCAGCTTGATGACCACGAGTTCCCCTCCATGCAAGTCACGCGCCAGGAAAGTTTGCCGTCCCGCTTTTTTGCTGAGCTGCCGCTGAATCTGGTAGCGATCGTGCAGCGGCTGACTGAGAGCATCCCCGAATTCCTGCACCATGTAGCCCCTGTAATCGACACAGCGATATCTGCGATTGTAAGCGACTACAACAGTGCGATCGTCGTTTTCGCAAATGTTATGATGCAGTCTCCAGCGGGGTAGGCAATTGCCTCGTGCCAGCAAATTTTTGTCTTGCAGTGCTGCGACTCGGGCAGCATTCGCCAGGGGTTTGGGAGGCACTCCCAAGGCTGTTCATCCAGGTCGAAACGGTTCTCGATCGCAAAAAACGCTGCAACGTTATAGAATCCAATGCTGAGACCGTTGTTCTATGACAAAATGAAGCACGAGCGATCGTCATGTTACGTCGCTGTACAGGTTTGATAAGGATTGTAAAGATGATAGGCTCATGACATAAACTCTCTGCGCCAGATCGGTGCTGAGAAGAGCGTATCAGTAAGGATGACTCAAAGGAGTAGAACGATGATGTCGGAGGCAGCCAAGCCCCTGACCGTGCCCAGAGAATTATTGGGTGCACCCACTGGTTTCAATCCGACGCTGCTGGTGTTTCTGGCAGCAGTCACGATCGCCATCGTCTCAAATGTCGGCTATTGGTGCTGGCACTGGGTCGATTGGTGCTGTTTCACACTCAACGTGCTAGCGCTGCACCTGTCTGGAACCGTTATTCACGATGCCTGCCATAACGTCGCGCACCGGAATCGCACTGTGAATGCAATTTTGGGTCACGGTAGCGCGCTGCTGCTGGCATTTTCCTTTCCAGTTTTCACGCGCGTGCACTTACAGCATCACGCCAACGTCAACGACCCAGACCACGACCCAGACCACTACGTTTCCACAGGAGGACCACTGCTGCTGATTGCCGTTCGCTTTCTGTACCACGAAGTATTTTTCTTTCAGCGACGCTTGTGGCGGAAATATGAACTGCTGGAGTGGTTTTTGGCGCGAGCGATCGTCGTCTCCATCTTTTATATCGGCATTCAAAACGGGTTTTTAGGCTATTTGCTTAACTTCTGGGGCATTCCTTCCGCGATCGTCGGCGTAACGCTGGGGTTATTTTTTGACTACCTGCCCCACCGTCCGTTTCAGGAGCGCGATCGTTGGAAGAATGCCAGAGTGTATCCCAACCCAGTTTTGAACCTGTTGATTCTAGGACAAAACTATCATCTGATTCATCATCTGTGGCCCTCAATTCCCTGGTATAACTATGAGCGGGCATACTTCGCCACACAGCCTTTGCTAGACGAGAAGGGCTGTCATCAGACCCTCGGCTTGCTGCAAGGCAACAACTTCTGGCGATTCCTTTACGATATTTTTATTGGCATCCACCCTCACCACGCCGCTGTTCCTCAGGTTCGGGAAGCGATGGACAATGAAGAAATCGTCACACCAATCTAAAAGAGCAGTTAAAAAATCTAACAGACTGTACATAGCGTTTAACTGTCTTGTTGCCCTGCACCTCCGGGAGTGGGGCAATTTTGTTTGAGCGCTTGGCAAAGCGTTATCACCCAGCAGCCTACCGTTCCAGCAAAAACAATGACTGCCATAGAGCAAATTGTTTTGTTACAGAGCAGTATCTGCTAGTAATAGAAGAGAAAAACGGTAGTGTGGCAAGCTCGACAGACGCAGGATAAAAAGTTTGGAGGTAGTGGCGTGAAGATTGTCTGGGAAAGAAGCGTCTACATCGGCAACGCCCCGGTTTTTTGTATAATTTGTGATCGTCGCTGCTATCCCCTTCAGGCAAATGGACAACTGCTGCTGGCAGTTCTCTACGACCGGCACGGCGTTATGTGTGGCGAAGCCTGCCGGAGCTGCGTCTCTGCCGGAACAGCAGGCATCAAAACGCGGCTGCAAGAGCGAATTCACTCCCTTCAGGCAAAAGCGGCTGAGCTAGAGCGGCTGGCACAAGAAGAGATTCAAACTCCAACGCTCGAACAGGAATTTCAGGTACACCGACAGGATACGCCCTAGCATCGCAGGTGCCCAGCAAAGTCCTGCTGCTATTTCTGGGTAAAGACGGTTGTAAACATCATCAGGAAAGCACCGATGCCGATGACGATCGCCAGTCCCGCGATGATCAAATTCAAGCTGTCCGTATCCATAAAATCAGTTGTACTCAAGTCAGTTGTACTCAAGCGGTCAGAACGATTTTTCTGTTGCAACTCTGTTCAGGCGACAGCGGAGGGCGGACGAGCCGTCCTCCGAAGATCAATTTGAAGGTTAAGCCGGGAAGAACAGGCGATCGGGCACGAAGTAAACAAAATAGCTGAGCAGCGTGGCAATCACAACCAGCGTAATGGTTGCCAATACAGGAGCGGTGGAAAGGTATCTCAGAAAATATTGCAGTTGCACGGATGCTTCTCCAGTCACTTGATAAGAATTTGGACACTGAAGCCGATCAAAGCTTCGTCGAAGCCGCCTCAGGGTTTGGAACAGTGATATGAGTCTGAACCATTTGATGCGACGGCATCTAGCAAGATTTTACCGGGATCAGACCCTTGCCAAAGTTTTCTGACTGTAACGATTCGTAACGGTGACGATTCGTGAGTAATGATTTGTAACAGAATGATTCGCAACAGTGCCAGCGCGAACCGTGTGAGCCATCTGCTACACGACCCGCCGCTCAACCGCCTGGGACTGGTAGTGAGCATAAGCAACTGCCGCCAAATTTGTGAGCAAACAACTGCTTCCTAGCCCCAGCAGCACATAAGTCGGAAGCATCACCACGCCGATCGCCAGCCAGGTGGCAACATGCAGTACCATCACCAGCGCGTAGAGGCTAGCCGTTCCAGCCATCAGCCAGACTTGTACCAGGGGACGACGAAACCAGGACATCAGCAGCGTCTGAGACGTTGCCAGCAAATTGGCAGGCACAAGAAACGCACAGATGGCAATGCAGTAAGCGCGGGAAAATTCACACAAAGCATTTAGATCGAGCATCCGCAGAGTTTGAAAGAGTTTGAAACAGCGTCATGACCAGAATAACCGCCTGTGAGCAAGCACTCCTGCTTTAGTAACGTATCTTTGCTTATTTGCAGGCGGGCAGACCGTCAGGATGCCTGCAAAATCTCTTCATCCACTGAAAAATCGACCTCGGCTGTGTCGCGTCCCGCTGACAGATAGTCATTTTGAAAGGAATCCTTTAGCCCCGCAGCTAAATCAAACTGGGGCTGCCAGTTTAAGTCTTGCATGGCTTTGTGAACGTCAGCAAAGAAGTGCTGTGGGCGCATCGGAAAGGCTTTGCGCTTGCCAAAATCAAACTGCCTGGGGTCATAGTGCACCAGCTTCACCGCATCCGGTGCCGTGCCCGCGGCAGTTGCACAAGCCCGCGCCAATCCATCAAAGCTGACAAATCGATCGCCTGCGACGTTGTAAGTCTGCCCGATCGCCCTGGCATTGCCCAACACTGCCACCATTGCGGCTGCCAGGTCTTTGACATGCCCCAACTGCGTCAGATGCAGTCCGTTGCCGGGAATCGGGATGGGACGATCGCGCACAACTCGGTCAAAAAACCACGCCTCCAGGTCGTTGTAGTTTTGCGGACCGTAGATGTAGACCGGACGAATTGAGGTGTAGGGGACGCCCTGTGCTGCCAGGTAAGCTTCGGTTTCATACTTGCCCCGATGCCGACTCTTGGGGTCAACCGGGTCGCCCTCACGGTGCGGCATCTGGTCAGATTTCAGGTAAACCCCTGCTGAACTGACATAAACAAAGTGCTGAATTCGGTCTTGAAAAATTTCAACGAGCGGCTGGGTGTCGCTCAGTTCCCGACCGTTGTTGTCAAACACCGCGTCAAATGATTCTCCAGACAGCTTTTCTTTGAGCTGAGCAGCATCCGTTCGATCGCCTTGAATTTGCTGCACCCCAGCAGGCGCAGGCTGGTTGCCCCGATTAAACAACACCACATCATGCCCCTGCTCCACTAGAATTTGCGTTAAATAAACGCCGATGAAGCGAGTGCCACCCATCACCAGAATTCGCATTTTGCCCTGTCCTTTGCATCTCTTCGGGTATTCTACCGGAACCGTAGACCCAGCTTAGAGACGAAGCAGCGTCACCGCAATGTTGCCTGAAAAGCAAACGTCAACATCGGCATTGGGATCGCGGGCACGCTGGCTATATTCGCCAATGTAGTAGAGGTGCTCACCTTCAACCCGATACTGGACGGGCAAGGGCTGACTACAGAGCAAACAAAATACGATTTCTGGCTCTGGTGAACCCGGAGTTAGGTGCGGCAGATTGACGTTCCAAAAACTCCCAGGTTCAAGCGGCTGGTGCAGCAGTTTGTCGATGACGCGCGCCGCTAAACGCGCTGCCAGGTTCCAATCGATCGCCATGCCTCGCTTGATGTAGTGGGAGATTGCCATACCGGGAACTCGATGCAGCGCTGCCTCACGCACGGCGGCAACCGTTCCCGAAACATAAACATCTGCGCCCAGATTGCCGCCAGCATTGATTCCTGAGAGCACGTAAGCTGTGTCAGGATGCAGATGGCTGAGAGCAATCCGGGTGCAGTCTCCAGGCGTGCCATCAACGGCATATGCGCGGTCTGACCGCTTTTGGACGTGAATCGGTCGATCGTTTGTGACCTGGTGGCTACAGCCAGAGTGATGACGCAGCGGAGCGACCATCACACCCCGCCCCTCGACTGCCTGCCACAGGGCGCGAATTCCAGGCGCGTCAATGCCGTCGTCGTTGGTCAGAATTAGGGTCATGGTGGCGATTACTGCACCGATCGCATCATTTCATCTGCAACACCCGACTCTTGAATGCAAATGGCGTAAAGCTGAATGGCGCTCAGCCCCGGCACAGTAGACTGCGCCTGCGAAACCGACATTCCCGGTGCGGTGCAGAAATTACTCACGACTTGAGCGTACTGTTCGGATGTGCCCAGCAGTGTAGTCAAGCTGTTCGGGTTGCTGAGCGTCGGCACCAATCGCTGCATTACTGCATCACTCAACAGCGTCACCGACTCAGTTGATTCAGCTGGAAATAGTTGATTTTGTTGAATTGCGGCTTCAATCACGTTTCGCAGCGTGGTGTTGCCTTCAGCGCTTGCCAGATAGGCAGTGATCATTTCTGGACTGACACGCGGGTCGTTAGAAATGGCTGCCCGCACGCCGACGAGGGCGCTCGCCGCCAAAATGTCAGAAACGGTATTGACGTAATTGGTGTAAGCAACGGCTGGCTCTGGTGAGCCATCGCCACAGACAACCGATCCATCAGGAGCCGCTCCGGCTGCCAGATTCACCTTGCCCTGTTCCACACAGGCGTTGACTGTGGCTTGAATTTCTGGCGAAAACATTTCCATCAGGCGCTGCGTCGCCGTGAACTGTGCGACCTGAAGCGGTTCTGCCACTGCAGCAAGTGGGCTAAACAGCGTGACAGCAAGACTCAGACCGAGGCGGCGGATGGCGCGACCTGCAAAGCTTGCACCTGATTGAATGACAGAATTGAGCAAAGTCATAGAAGCCAATGTGGGGTATTTCGCCGAATGAGATTGAATCAAAGAATCTGAAGCCAGGATAAGCGAAACTGCGGCTTACTGACCACTCAACGGCTCACTCAACGGCTCACTCAACAGCTCACTCAACGGCTCACCTAACTGTCGGGACCGCAAATGACCTGCCGCATCTTTCGCATGTTTGCAGGCAAATCTAACCGCATCGCTTCTTGCAGAATGCCGGTCGGCACTGGAATCAGCGGGGTTGCCTGCACCGCGTAGGTGAGCAGAGTGCCGCTCTGATAATCTTGCAGCGTCAGATGAGCAGAAAAATCTGTAAAGCTGCCTTTCTCAAGCTGAAACTGAATCTGCTGTTTGGCGCTGGAGGGTGTGCTTTCCAGGACATTCAGGTAGATCTCAACCTGAGCAGAAAACATGAGAAACGCTTTGCAGGCAACTTGATACAGCCGTTTTTTACCTTTGCTCAGCCCTGCTCCACAGGACAACACTTCACTGCGAACCATGTCTGGGAAGTAGTGTATCCAGCGGGAATAGTCAGTTACCTGTGACCAAACCTGCGATCGTTCCAGCGGCAGAAACATCCGCGCCGTCACTGCCCCACCCCAGAGCGAATGCGCTTGCGTTTGAATCAGCACTTCGCCATTCAGCAGGTCGGCGGTGCGACTGCTGCTCCAGCCGCTTTCTGATGCAAAATCGTCTCGATCGAATACAGCAGCTCCTACCATCTGCGTCCAGTCACTCCTGATTTCACCGATAGGAATCGTTTGACCTTGAAGCGTTCGTTCACCCTGAAAGACAAGGGTTACGATTGAGATTGGGTTGCTCCACCCATTAAACCTTAGCGGTGTCCAGTCAGAAAAATACAAGCGCGATATGAAGATTTTGAGAATTTGTGATGAGCCATGACTGCGTCTGCGATGGAATTCTGACAGCGATCGGGTCGCACAACAGAACCTTGCTGCCGTGGCACAATAGGGGCGGCAGCACCCAGCGACGAGGAGGAGTGTTTGTGAGGCAATCGCCAAACCTTGGGATCACCATTTTTTTATACGTGGCTGGCATTCTGCTGGTGATGATGGCAGTTGTCCTGTTGCTTCAGTCGTTTGGCGTGCTCACCACAATTCCGCGATCGGCAATTTGGGCGCTGGTGCTGCTGGCGATCGGTTCAGGCATCCTGGCAGGCATTCGCCGTCGAGCCTGAGGCGAAACTGCTCAACATCAAACGATTCCAGAGAGGCAATAAGGTGAAGCGATCGATCAGACCCGAAACAACCGTTTTTCTCACCTGTTTGGCGGTGACGCTGATCGTTTGGATCATGCGCGGGTTGGGCATTCTCACCTTTGTTCCTGGACTGGTAATCTGGCTCTTAATTTTCCTGACGATCGCCGCTGGTGTGATCGACATTTTGCAGCGCACCAGACGGTAGAAGTGATCTTTCATCCTTCGTCCTTCATCCTTCCCTTCATTGCTTCCCAAACAATGACATTGAGCTGATCCCCAATTAGCATCACCAGCGCGCTCAGGTAAAGCCACAGCAGCAGCACAATCACAGCACCCACCGCACCGTAGGCGCGATTGTAGTTGCCAAACTGACTCACATAGAATCGGAATAAGCTCGACAAAGCTGCCCAGCCGATCGCCGCCAAAACTGCTCCCGGTAAAATCGGCTGTCCGGGGTTCCAACGGCTGGGACCAAAACGATAGACAAAGGCAAAGGCGAGCGACACAATTCCCAGCGTCAACGGCAATGACAGCAAGCGCCACAGCGTTAGCAGCCCAGGTTCTAACAGGTCGCTGCGACTTGCAACCTGTCGAATGACCATATCACTGACAAAGATCAGGGTTGATGCCAGGATCAACAGCAGGATGGTGCCGATCGTCAGCCCCAGGGAAATCAATCGAGCTTTCCAGAACGGGCGCGCTTTGCTGGGCGGAATCCGGTGAATATGGTCGAGCGCCACCATTGCAGCGCTCAGTGCCCCCGACGAAGCCCAGAGCGCGATCGCAAAGCTGAGCGAAAACAAACCGCCGTTGCGGCTGCTGCTCAGCTCTTGAGCAAAATCTTGAATGATTGTCCAGGCTTCGATCGGTACGACTTCACTCAATTGACCTGCCAGCTCCAGGAAGGTGATTTTGAGCGGTTGAAACAGTCCGATCGCCGTTAACACTGCCAGAATTGCCGGAAATAGCGCCAGCATTGAGTTATAAGCCATTTCAGCCGCCAGCCCAGGCAGCCGCTGCTCGCCGACAGATGCAATAGTCCGACGAATTGTTTTCAGGTCGAGGTGTCGAAAGAACCGGAAGAAACGAGCAGATATCATGGTGGGGGTTCGCAGGGGATAGGTTCAAACCTCAAGCACACCAGACAGCGGTGCTCATGCAATCCTACTCCTCATTAATCTGTGTGGGTAGACAGACGGTAAACGTCGTCCAGCCGTTTTGACTTTCGACTGCGATCGTGCCATACAGCCGTTCTACAAGCTTTTGCACCAGCGCCAGCCCCAGTCCCGTTCCGCCCTGTTTCCAGGGATCAGCGTTGGGCACACGATAAAACTTTTCAAAGATGTTTGGCAACTCTGAGTGCGGAATATTTGCCTGATTGCTGAGCGTAAAGATCGTCACAGACCCGATCGAGTCAGCGTGCTGCTGAACGCTCAGCGTAATTTGATGACCGCCAGCCGTGTACTTGCAGGCATTATTGAGCAGCTCTGCCAGAATTCGCCGGAGAATGCTGAAGTCTGATTTGATCGGCAGCAGATCGGTTGAGTATTCAACTCGCAGCGTTTGATTGTGGTGTGTAATGCGCGATCGAAACGGCTGTACCAAATCAGGCAACCACTTCTGCAAAGGCAGAGTTTCCAGATGAATCGGACAAGAAGCTACCTCCAGGCGCTGCAAATCGAGGAGGTCGTCAATGAGTTCTGCTTCTCGCGTCGATTCAGTTTCTAAAATTTCCAGATACCGCTGGCGGCGCTCTTCAGTCGGAGCTGTTTTGAGCATGTGAATTGCCATCTTCACATTCGAGATGGGTGTCCGCAGTTCGTGAGACACCGTGCTGAGAAACTCATCTTTGAGCCGATTCAGTTTTTCTAGCTCTTGCACCTGCGCCTGGGCAGCTTGAAACAATCGGGCTTGCCGAATGGCGATTGCACACTGGTTTGCAACCTGCTGCACCAGCCGGATCTCAAACTCGTTGAACACATAGTCTTTGTGGTTAATCAACCAGAGATCGCCGAGCACAGCCTGGTCAATTCCCTGAGAAGAATTGAGATCAACAAAGATGGGGCAAGCCAGCATCGACACGCGACCCCGGACGGGATTTGGGATCAGCGAACAGAACTGAAAGTAAAGCCCTTGCTGAAGCTGACTGTAAATCTCTGGGAAGTGATCCATCTGCGCGACTCGACCCTGAGATGTAGGAATCGAGTTGGCGTAATCATAGCGGATAGTTGAGATGCCCTGATCTAAATCGTATAGGGCGGCATTACAGCCGCTCAAACCCAGAACAAGCGTTAATTCTTGCACTGCCGCTTGCAAAATCTGACTTTCGTCAAGCGAATCTCGGACTTTATCGGTGATGCGTTTCAGCATCGACTCAAACTTGAGCGCTTGCTGCACTTGCTCTGTGCGATTTTGCACCTGTTGCTCAAGATCGGCGTTGAGCTGCTGTGCCTGTTGATAAAGCTTAGACTGCTGCAAAGCAATGGCAACCTGGTCTGCAAGCTGCCTGAGCAAGTCTACTTCTGTAGATTGCCAGTCGCGCAGACTACTGCACTGGTGCGCGCAAATTAAACCTAACAGCTCGGTTTCATGAACGATCGGCACCACCAAAACAGCTTTCACCTGCTGTTGCAGCAGCAGCTTCACTAATTCAGCAGAGTAGGGAGCTTGCTGCACATCAGCAATTGCCTGATAGCCGCTGTGGCTGTAGAATGCCAGTCGCTCTGCGGTCAGGCGCGGATTTGAGGTAAAGCCCAGAATCGATCGCCATTCGGGTTCAACGGCTTCTGCCACAACGGTCGCTGATTTTGTTGCCTCTAGCTGATAAACCACGACGCGATCGGCTTGCAGGAATTGCCTGACCTCAGCCACAGCGTTGTTGAGAATCTCCTGAGGATTCAGAGATTGACGAATCCGCTGAGCGACCGCCCCAATCAACTGCTCTCGCTCGACTCGCTGCTGTAGCACCATCTCCGCCTGCTTGCGTTTGGTGATGTCGTGCAGAAGCCAGCGCAGCGCTGTTGGCGACTGGCTAGCGCCTGATGATGCCATCCCACTCAAGATGGCATGAAGTGGATTCGCGTCTGGCAATTTAAGGCTAATCTCTGCGGTTAGCGGCGCCGGACTCTGCTGAATCTGTAACAGCAGCCGCTCAAAAGCAGGCACTGATTCTGCTGCCATAAACGCAGCGATCGATTCACCCACCAGCGATTGAGGCGATCGATTTAACAAAGCGGCAGCAGCCTGGTTGGCGGCTTGAATCATACCCGCGCTGTCGGTTACCAGATAGCTGCCCGGTGCACCATCAAAAAGTTCCTGGTACTGCTGACCCTGAGCGATCGTTTTCTGGCAGCCGTCAATAAGCGCTTTGTTTTGCTGTAGCACGCTGGCTGTTGTCTGCTCTAGCTCTGACAACGTTGCTGCCAGTTCTGTCAGACGCTGACTCAAAGCGGTTTGCTGCGGCAAATCAGCATTCAGGCACTGCAAGAGGTCTTCCACCCGTTCATGGGCAGCTTGAAACTGTCGGGTAAGATCGCCTCTGTTCACAGTTTTGCCTCTCGCCCTAAACACGAGCCATACCACCGTCGAGTGGGAGTAGTGTCAGCAGAAAGTGGCACCTGAAAGCTGTGGATACCTGCGGGCACAAGGCTGAAGAGAACTGCTGCACAAGCGATTTCCATTGCTTGACGAGTGCGATGAGGGGTGCGATGAAATCCAAACTTTGGGCTACGTCATGACAATAACACTTACACCCAGTTGGCTGTTGCTGTTGCCTGCTACTGTTGGCTGTTACTGTTGTTTCCCAGCAGATCATCCAGCGATTACACATTCCCAAGGCGATTCATCAGTTGCCCAGCGTCTGGGACTATCTTGAAATTCAAGTTGCAGGATGGCAGGTGTGAATCGTCTTCTATCAGCAATACCCACAGTATCGATCAGAATAACGGCTGCACCAAGAAACTTCTTAATGAGAAATTTCTTGGTGCAGCCACAAATCAGGGCAAAAAAAAAGGAAGAGGCTGATGTCTCTTCCCGCTCAGGCTGTCTGTGTTTGGTGTTTGGCTTAAGCTTCTGTCGCAGAATTTGCTGTTGCTTGCGGAGCTGACGTTGACGGGCGCTGCCACCCTTACCCTTGGCATTCCTGCCTTGCCGACGGGGAGACTCCCATCGCTTAAGTTGTTGAGCCATGTTCTCCTAGAGATATTTTGAAGAATAATCAGCTGTGAGATTGGGAATGGGCAGAGTCGGACTCGAACCGACATGACCGAAGTCGCCACATTTTGAGTGTGGTGCGTCTACCAATTTCGCCATCCGCCCTGGTGTGCATCCCCTGATTGATCAGCTTCACTATTATAGTCGATCGGGCGCTTTTGCAGTAGGGCTTGGTACGTCTGGCTGCCTGCCCAGCGCTCGATCTCTCGCGCCCGCAGCACCGGCACCGGATGGGTGAGCTGACTGGTTTGTGCCTGCTTGAGCAGTTCTCCCAGTTCACTGCTGCTGACATTGTCGTAGGAGCGAGCCTGCTCTAGAAAAGCGTCTAGATTTAACTGCGGTGCCAGCGTAGGCGAACCACCCGTCAGCTTCATCAGCACTGAAGCGACCGTTCGGGGGTTTTGGGCAACCAGCAAAGCCGCTCGATCGCAGGTAAACTCAGCGCAGCGCACCCATTCTAGAATCTGGGACTGCAAGCTCTGAGCCAGCACTGCCCCAAACGGTGGTAGTTGAGTTGCTGCCAGCACCAGCAGATTTGCCAGTGTCAGATAAACGCCGTGGTCACACTTGAGATGTCCCAGCTCGTGGGCAATCACTGCCTGAATCTCATCAGGCGTAAGCAGTTCCAGCAGCGAGGTGTGGATGACGATGAACGGCTGCCTGCCCCGCATGGCGAACGTGTAGGCATTGGGGACTGGATGCTGACGCACATAAAGCTGTGGTGGCTCTAAATCCAGGATCTGACAGGCTTCGAGCAGCAGTTGGTGCAGATGCGGCAGTTGTTTCTCGCCAACCAGAACGCTAGAGGCAATGTTTTCCAGGTAAAAGAATTGCTCTGCGATCGGTCCCAGCAGATTTCGCACCAGCAGATCCATTCCTGGCAGTTGCTTGAGTGCTTGAGTTGCTTCTCGATCGAGCGGGTGGCGAAAGTGGTCTGATTTGAGACCCAACAGAAGCGTCTTGGAAAAGGACATAAGACCACGCTGGCGCAAGCTTGATTTAGTTGCAGGCACAGTGGAAACCGCGCCGCTAGCTTGATTGTAACGACAACCACCAGAAACTGGACAGGCAAGCTGGAGGGCTGACATGCTGCCTTGCAGAGCTTGCTGCCCATCTCTGGCAAGATAAACCGGCAACCGTCAGGATCAAGCAGGAGCAGGAGTAGCCGGAACGCTGCTGGGATCAGCTTCACTGGTAATGCGCTGGAGATTTGCGCCAATCTGCTGGAGCTTCCGTTCCAAATTATCGTAGCCGCGATCGAGGTGATGTAGCCCCTGGATGGTTGTTAGTCCTTCGGCTGCGAGTCCTGCCAGCACCAGCGCGGCTGAGGCACGCAGGTCAGTGGCGACCACGGGCGCGCCCGACAGCATCGATACGCCGCGCACGATCGCGTGCTGACCCTTGACGCGGATGTCAGCTCCCATGCGGTTTAGCTCAGCGACATGACGCAGTCGATTCTCAAACACCGTCTCCGTGATCACGCTATCGCCCTCGCTCAAGGTCAACAGCGCCATAAACTGCGCCTGCATGTCAGTTGGGAAACCCGGATAAGGCAGGGTTTCAATATCGGTAGCAAGGTGCGACTGTCGCGACACAATTCGCAGCCGATTTGGGGCTTCAGCAATAATTTCGGTGCCGATCGCTTGGAGTTTGGCAATGACGGCAGTCAGGTGATCAGGCACGACAGGCGCGATCGTGAGTTCTGAACGGGTAATTGCACCCGCCACCAGAAAGGTGCCCGCTTCAATGCGATCGGGAATGATTGAATAATCGGTGGAGTGGAGATTGGGCACACCGGAGATGACGATCGTGTTGGTGCCTGCACCGCGAATGCGTGCTCCCATCGCTCGACAGAAGTTTGCCAAATCGACAACTTCCGGTTCCTGGGCAGCGTTTTCCAAAATCGTTTCGCCGTCTGCCAGAGTTGCTGCCATCATCAGCGTCTCAGTCGCCCCAACGCTGGGATAGTCGAGATAAATTTTTGCGCCTTTCAGCCGCTGCTGCGTGCCTCTGACGTAGGCATGAACCGTGCCATGTTCGATTTGCACATCCGCTCCCATTGCCTGAAGTCCTCGGACATGCAGATCCACGGGGCGAGCGCCGATCGCACATCCGCCAGGAAGGGGAATGCGGGCGACCCCCAATCGTGCCAGCAGCGGACCGATGATAAAGAAGCTGGCACGCATCTGGCTGACCAACTCGTAGGGCGCTTTGGATTGCCCGATGTGCTGGGCGTTGATGTCAATCACATCGCCTTGCCGCTCCAGCGTGACGCCCAGCGCCATCAGCAGTTCGCTCATGCGCGCCACATCGACGACCGAAGGAATGTTACGAATGCGACAGTCCTGAGGACAAAGCAGAGCACCTGCCATGATCACCAGCGCAGAATTTTTAGCTCCACTGATCTTGACCTGTCCCTGTAAAGAAGATTTGCCCCAGATCTGAAGCACCGATTTGTCTTCTTCGGGTAGGGCAGGGGAACTTGATGAGGTGAGAGAAGTAATGGCTTTGTCCTCCGGGGTGAATTTATGCTTACACGACTGCAAATTTTGGTTCTGATTCTACAGGAAAGTTTTCAAATGTCCAGAATCTCGACCACAGGCGAGCGAAGCAGTCGAGCCAATCCAGTCGGCGTTCCAAATTTACCATCGTCTCTGCTTGACTGATAGAATTAATTGGGTAATGATGATAAATTGCAGTCGAAAAACGCGCTGGTGCGGAACTGGCGGAATTGGTAGACGCGCTAGATTCAGGTTCTAGTGTCTGCAAAGACTTCCGGGTTCAAGTCCCGGGTTCCGCATATTTCTTAAACCAAAATGCGTCTGGGTCACTTCTGCTGAAAGGTCAGGTCAAGACCCGTGGAAAAAGCTGAGCACACCTGGAGCAGGGCGGTGTTGTCAATCGTTCAGTTTTGCTGATAGGTCAGCTCATTTTCGTGAGAAAATCTTAACCTAAGCTGCAATCTTCAGCCTGTAAAAGATCAGCCTGCAGAAAAAATTTCGGCGGCTAAAAATTTTGGCGAACTAAAAATTCTGACAACCAGTCGGGCTGCGTTGATTCACGACGCTCATGTTGACGAGTCTGCAAAATCCTTTAGTCAAACAGATGCGAAAGCTGCATCGCCCCAAAGAGCGCCGATCGCAGCAGTTGTTTCTGCTTGAGGGTACGCACCTGCTGGAAGCAGCGCTGGCAGCCAATTGCGACTTAGCAGTTGTTTGCTACACTGCAACCTGGCAGGCGCAGCATGACACACTCTGTCAGCAAGCAATCGACCGATCGCAGCGTTCAGAATTAGTCAGCTCTGAGGTGCTAGCGGCAATCGCCACCACGGTTCACCCAGACGGGGTTGTGGCGGCTGCAATCCGTCGTGCTCCGCTGGCACCTCCAGCAGCGCCAACCTTGGGGGTTGCGCTAGAAACGCTGCAAGACCCAGGCAATTTGGGCACGCTGATTCGCACGGCGGCAGCGGCGGGGGTAGATGGCATGTGGCTCAGTGCTGACAGCGTTGATGTAGACCACCCCAAAGTGCTGCGCGCTTCAGCCGGACTGTGGTTTCGGCTACCGATGATTGTGAGTGATGATTTGCTGGCAGAAGTGTGCCGCCAGCGGACGCAGGGTATTCAGGTAATTGCGACCCTGCCTGCGGCTGAGCAGATTTACTGGGAAGTCGATCTCCGGAAGCCAACGCTGCTGCTGCTGGGAAATGAGGGAGCCGGACTGTCACCCGCTCTGGCGGCGATCGCAGATTTGCAGGTGAGAATTCCTTTGGCTCTAGGGGCAGAATCGCTGAATGTGTCGATCGCGGCTGCTCTGATTCTGTATGAAGCCCAACGACAGCGAAAATTCACAGGCTAGACTTCGGTCTGGGTGTTTTGCGCCTGCATGAACTGCTCAATGTCAGCGGCAGCTTCGGCAAAGGCTGTTTCTTCTGCTGTCGTCTCTTTTGCCGTTGTTTTTTCTGGCTCGTCTGCTGAATCAGGCAACTGTTTGGCTTCGACGGCTTCTGGCTCAGAAGTCTTGAGCTGCATTTCCAACTGGTTCAGCGATTCGATAAACGACTGAGCGGCGGTGTGGCGCAGTTCTCGCTGACTTTGACTCATAGTGCTTGGCTCCCAGATCGAGAAGCAAAAAACAGATAGGCTGGTGCCTCCATTAAAATACGGATGCTGACGTTTACAGTAGCGAAAGATTGCGGAGATACTGCTGCAATCTTTCAGTTGTCTAATTGACCGAATCCAGTTGAGAATTGAATCAGGGCAATCAAGACAACAACCCACGGGAAAACTGAAGTGAGCCACGGATTTGATTACGACCTGATCATCATTGGTGCGGGAGTTGGCGGTCATGGTGCTGCCCTCCACGCCGTTAGCTGCGGTCTTAAAACTGCCATTGTCGAAGCGGCAGAAATGGGCGGTACTTGCGTCAACCGGGGCTGCATTCCCTCAAAAGCACTTTTAGCAGCATCGGGTCGGGTGCGAGAACTCCGCAATGCCCATCACCTGAAGTCCTTTGGCATTCAGGTCGAGCATGTCGCGTTCGATCGACAAGCAATCGCTAATCATGCCAGCAATCTGGTTGCCAAGATTCGCGGCGATATGAGCAGCAGCCTCCGGCGCTTAGGAGTCGATGTGATTCAGGGCTGGGGCAAACTGGTTGACCAGCAAAAAGTTTCTGTCACCACCAGCGACGGTGAAACGCTTCTGACTGCTCAGGATATTCTGCTGTCTCCAGGTTCAGTTCCATTTGTGCCACCGGGGGTCGAGCTAGACGGCAAAACGGTTTTTACCAGCGACGACGGGCTGAAGCTAGACTGGCTGCCGCAGTGGATTGCCATTATCGGCAGCGGCTATATTGGGCTAGAGTTTTCTGACATCTACACGGCTTTGGGCTGCGAGGTGACGATCATTGAAGCCCTCGATCAGCTGATGCCGGGGTTTGATCCGGATATTGCCAAACAGGTACTGCGCGTTTTGATCGCGCCTCGCGACATCGAAACGAAAGTGGGAATGCTGGCAAGCAAAGTGACCCCAGGCTCACCCGTTGTCATTGAGTTAGCGGATGCCAAGACCAAAGAAGTGGTTGAGGTGCTGGAAGTCGATGCCTGTCTGGTCGCGACTGGTCGGATTCCGGCAACTCAAAATCTGGGCTTAGAAACCGTGGGCGTAGCACCCGATCGCCGGGGCTTCATTGCAGTTGATGACCGGATGGCAGTGCTGGTCAACGGTGAACCAGTGCCGCATCTGTGGGCGATCGGCGATGCCACTGGCAAAATGATGCTGGCGCACGCTGCCTCAGCTCAAGGCATCACAGCCGTCGAAAATATTTGCGGTCGATCGCGTCACATCGACTACCGCAGCATTCCTGCCGCAGCGTTTACTCACCCCGAAGTCAGCTTTGTGGGTATGACTGAGCCTGCCGCCAAAGCGCTTGGTCAAACCGCAGGGTTTGCAGTGGCAACGGTGCGCTCCTACTTCAAGGGAAACTCTAAGGCGATCGCCGAGGGTGAAACCGACGGTTTGGCAAAGGTAATTTATCGTCAAGACACCGGGGAAGTGCTGGGTGCCCATATCCTGGGGCTACATGCGTCAGACTTGATTCAAGAGGCGGCAAATGCGATCGCCCAAAGACGCACCGTTCACGACCTGGCATTCCTGGTGCACACACATCCCACGCTTTCAGAAGTGTTGGACGAAGCCTACAAACGTGCTGTCGCAGCCCACTAAATTTGGGGATGGAGGGCTACGTCGCGCATCGCGAACGGAGATCAGCAGTGAGAGGGTCTCCACGCTCGTGTTTTATCCTACCTTTATTTTTCACTCGTCTTGATCATGCAGATTCGTCGTCGTGCTCCAAATCCCGCTGTTGCGGTAGACACTTTGCGATATCAGGTTGCGGTGCCTGACGCAGAGCCTCAGCATATTTTGGAGGAAATTGTCTGGCACAAGGAAACTGAAGTTGAACAGATGCGAGAGCGGCTGCCGCTGCTTGAGCTACAGCAGCAGGTTCTCAAAGCTGCCCCTCCACAAGATTTTGTGGCAGCTTTGCGGCAGGCAGCCACCCAGCCTGCTTTAATTGCTGAAGTCAAAAAAGCCTCGCCCAGCAAAGGGGTGATTCAGGAAAACTTTGATCCAGTCGTGATTGCCCAAGCCTATCAGCAAGGCGGTGCTGCCTGCATCTCAGTTCTGACTGACAGGCGCTTCTTCCAGGGAAGTTTTGAGTACCTCCGCCAGATTCGCGATGCGATCGACCTGCCGCTGCTTTGCAAAGATTTTGTGATTTATCCGTACCAAATCTACCTGGCACGGGCATCTGGTGCTGATGCGGTGCTGCTGATTGCTGCCATTCTGTCTGATCAAGACCTGCAATACTTCCTCAAAATTGCCCATGCGATTGGAGTAACGGCGCTGATTGAAGTGCACACGCTGGCAGAACTCGATCGCGTTCTCGCGCTGCAAGGCGTAAAGTTAGTGGGCATTAACAACCGCAACCTCGAAGATTTCTCGGTCAATTTGCAAACATCCTGTGAACTTTTGGCAGAGAGACGACAACAGTTGCAGGCTCAAGGCATTCTGGTTGTAAGTGAGTCAGGGCTGCACACCCCAACTGAGATTTGTCAAGTCAGTCAAGCGGGTGCAGCAGCAGTGCTGGTGGGAGAGTCACTGGTCAAACAAGCTGACCCTGCCGCAGCCATTGCTGCCCTGTTTTCACCTGCGCCTGCAAATTAGAGTGAGTGTCAGCACTCTGCTGACCAACCGACTGAACCCACTACAAGCGTTAGATTTGAGCTTCATGGAGCCGATTCCTTTGCCCTCGCACATTCACTACGAACTCGTTTTGCAACTCTTGGAGCGTCAAACCGTGTTTGCGGTCGGTCAAAGCTCTCCTTATCAAGAGCAACTGCACGAGTTAATCATTACTTTGCGGAAAGCGTTTGCTCAGCAAAAACAGCTCGAAGCAAGCTGCCATCGCGCCAACCTGGCGATCGAATATCGCTGGTCTTTGAATACCGTGACTCCTGAAGCTGTCCCCCCTGCTGCTTCCTGACGGCTGGTTCTACCATACGGAGCACAGCCGACGATTCGCACCCGCCTGCCGGATCGATCCGGTAGACTGAAGCGAAGACTTGCTCTAAAATTTGGAGCTTGTCATTCAGCGATGAGTTCGGTAAGGTTTCTAGATGAAGATTGCCTTGAATGTTTCATCAGGAACTTTACAAAGCGGACAGAGTCGGGGTGAGGCGATCGGCGTGAAACAGCATCGGTGATTGGGAGGTTCTGAGTGTCACAACCAGACTTGGCTTATGGTCTCTGGTCGCCAGAAGAGCCGTCCCAAGCTGACTACAGCGCGTTGGGCGCAAACAATCTTGCCCTGTCGCTGCCGCTTCCTGACTATCAAGCCCTGCTAGACGAGATCGCCCAGGCTCAAGCTCTGGAGCACGAGCGGGTTGCCCGGATTTATGATTTAGAGCAGGCGCTCGACCAAGCCTTAGCCTGTCTGGACGACCTGAAGCTGCAAATTCACGACCAAGAGTTTTTAGAAGCGCAGCTTGCCACCACCGAGGAATTTGCCTACGTGCAGCAGCAGGCAATCGCTCGGCTTAAGTTGCAGCTCACCCAGCAGCGACAGGCGTTAGAGGCTCAAGCAGCCGAGACTCAAGAGCGAGATCAGGCAGTGCAGGCGCTGCTGGCAATGACTGAAACAATGGCTCAGGCTCAGCAGGGAGAATTGGAACGGCTCCGATCGCGCATTGCTCAAGATCAAATCGCTGTTCAAACACACCGCACGGTGCTAGAAAAACAGCTCCGGGAGCTACAAACAGCGTTAGAGTCGCGGCAGCAACGAATTTTAGAGCTGGAATCTGAGTCGCTGGTATCTCGATCGCTGACTGCCAGTCTGGAGGTTCAGCTTGACGCAGCGCAACAGCAGATTCATCAGTTGTGTACCAGCCTGAGCCAGCATCAAACCAGCCTTGCCAATTTAGAAGCTCAACTCGCGCAGGCACAGGCTGCCCTCACAGTACCGCCTGTGGCAGTGGTTGCATCTTCCTCAACCGCTGATGCGGCTAACCAGTCAACGCTGCCGCGCTCTGACTTACAGCAAGAGCTGGCGATGGCACAAATTAAAGTAGAGGAATTAGAAACTCAGCTCGCCAAGCAATTGACGCTACAGGCACGCTGGCAGCACAACTGCCAGGAGCTAGAAGCAGAGCGCGATCGATCGCAAGCCCGCGTTGAGGCGCTAGAGCAAGAAGCGGCTGAGATGCAAGAGCAAATTCTTCAGCAAGCCCGCGCCGCCAGCGAGTATGAAACCGCAGTGCAACACTGGAAAGACCGCTATCTCGCCAGTCAGCGCCAGCTTGCCCAACTCAAAGAGCTGCTAGAGCGAACGCTGCCTCAACATTTGTCAGAACCCGATGGGCAGCTCATGCTATTTCCAGCCCTGTCAGAATTGCTGGTCGCGGTTCAAAATCTGCTGGCGCCCGAAGCCAGTGAACCCAATCCCCTACCCGCGCCTCGCTTTCAATCGCTCGATCTACCTGAATTTCTGGTTCGTCGCCGTAACTACCGGGCGAAGTAGTTTTGGAACCGGACAAATTCCTCATTCCAGTCGATCGCCAAACGCGATCAGCAGCAAAGCCTCGCTCATCCAGGTTCCGGTTCCCTGCACGTGGCGTAGCCTCCCTCATCCTTACTGCCATAGCCGCTGATCCCCAATTCTGCACTGCGGAATTTTACAGCAACTGCGAAACGGAATCAGAAGTTATGGCATTCTGGATCAATACGTTGAAGGAAGCGCTTCCTGGCAAGTTCCGTGATGTGAACGAGTTCTTCTCTCTAACACTTGCTAGCCCAACGTTGAAGGAAGCGAACAGAAACCTTTGTACATACAGGATAAATTGATGAACAACAAATTAATGTTGATGATTCCGGGCCCTACGCCAGTGCCGGAGCAAGTGCTGCTGGCAATGGCAAAACACCCGATGGGTCATCGCAGCAGCGAATTTAGCCAAATTATTGCCGAAGTGACCAAAGGGTTGCAGTGGCTGCACCAAACGCAAAACGATATCCTAATTCTGGCAGCCAGCGGTACGGGTGCAATGGAAGCGGGCATTATCAACTTCTTAAGCCCCGGCGATCGAGTGCTGGTCGGCTGCAACGGTAAATTTGGCGATCGATGGGCAGAGGTCTGTGAAGCCTACAGTTTGACCGTAGAGCGAGTGACGGCTGAGTGGGGAAAACCGCTTGATCCTGAGCAGTTCCGCAAGCGCCTAAAGGCAGACTCCGATCGGCAAATTAAAGCAGTCATTGTCACTCATAGCGAAACCTCAACGGGCGTGCTCAATGACCTGGAGACAATCAACCGCCATGTGAAAGCTCACGGAGCGCTGATCATGGTCGATGCCGTCACCAGTTTAGGAGCAGTTCACCTGCCAACCGACGAGTGGGGCTTAGATGTCGTAGCTTCAGGCTCACAAAAAGGCTACATGATTCCACCCGGACTAGGATTTGTTGCTGTGAGCGTCAAAGCCTGGGAGGCTTACTCCAATGCCAAACTTCCCCGCTTCTATCTGGATCTGGGCAAGTACCGCAAAGCGGCTGCCAAGGATAGTCACCCGTTCACACCGCCGGTTAACCTGTTCTTTGCGCTACAGGCGGCGCTGCGAATGATGCAGACCGAAGGCTTAGAAAGCGTTTTTGCCCGACATCAGCGGCAGATGAATGCCACGCGTGCTGCTGCCAAAGCGCTCAGTTTGCCTTTGTTTGCCGCAGATGCAGCCGCCAGTCCGGCAATTACGGCAATCGCTCCTACAGGAGTCGATCCTGAGCAGATTCGCTCTGTCGTCAAACGGCGGTTTGATATTGCAATGGCAGGTGGACAAGACCATCTCAAAGGCAAGATCTTCCGCATTGGACATTTGGGCTTCGTCAGCGATCGAGACATTCTGACAGCGATCGGCGCTTTAGAAGCGACGCTGCAAGAGTTAGGCTATGAAAACTTCACGCCCGGAGCCGGAATTGCCGCTGCTGCCAAAGCACTGGTGCTGTAATCGCTGAACCAAAGCACACAGTTCAGGTGCGCGAAATCAAAAGAGCGGGTCGGTAGCGACCCGCTCTTGGCGATGATTTTCAGGAAAGGTGGGGTGAGCTGTGTTGCCCCCCAGCAAAGCCGATTCAACATCGATATCCTACTCCCAGGTGGCGTGAGTCTAAGCAGTTTCTAGCCAGTCAAAAATTCGATCGAGCTGTTCTAGCGTCACCAGACCGTATTGCCAGAGAATCATTGGCATCAGCCCCGGATCTTGCTCACGATGTCGCTCAGCAATGGCGATCGAAGAAGGAGAAATGGCTAAATCCTCTTGTAGAAACCGAATAAACCGAGAATAAGTTGCAGGTGTCATGGTTGCGTTCACCTCCTGTTGCTGACCCCGAATTTTAATTTGCCTTGAGGCATTTGTAGAATGACCGACTGCGAAGTGAGCTTTTGACCAGTTTAGAGCCAGGAGCCAGAATCAGCAGCGTTAAAACAAAATAAAAGCTGCATCCTGCTCTGTACCTCCGCAAGAGTACTCTATTTCTGGCTGTTAGAAGTAAAGGATACCGGTAAGATTTGCCAAATTGTGTGAATTTCAAGATAAAAGTTGACTGCTGCATTCGCACCAGGGAAGGTCAACGGCTTCTGATTCCGATCGCAACAATTCCAGAAAATTGCATTTCCAGAAAATTGCATTGATTCGGGCTGCCCTGATGTCAGGGATTGACATTTGGCAGTGTCTCAGAAAACCTCTGAGGCTGCTATGGTAGCAGGTCTGCTGACGATCGCACCCACCTGACCGGTTAAATTTTGGCAACGACCGTCAGCCAGCCCGGAACGCCGCTAATTTGCCTGAGGAATCGGTTCAATGT
>Ga0224723_1000580_pt1 | contig 24903 bp, 9 predicted proteins | sample Balambano_FR2_Me_FD_161647 | JGI IMG/M metagenome (GOLD analysis project Ga0224723, IMG submission 161647) | Freshwater sediment microbial communities from Lake Towuti, South Sulawesi, Indonesia - Balambano_FR2_MetaG | ecosystem: Environmental > Aquatic > Freshwater > Lake > Sediment | place... | reverse complement strand
ACATTTGATTTATCTTCACTGAAAGTTGCGAAAAGTTGTCCATTCAAATGCCACTGTTTTACGGTATAATCGGCACTAGATGTAGCGATCGCCTGACCATCTGGTCTAAAACTTACACCTGTGACTGTGCGCTTATGTCCTGTAAAAGTTTTTAGCAAATTTCCATTCAAATCCCAAAGTCTTGCTGTTTTATCACCACTGGCTGTGGCTATCATTTTACCATCTGGGCTGAAAGCAACGCTTGTAACTGGTTTTTGATGACCTTGAAGAGTAGTTATTAGTTTACCATTTAATTCCCACAATTTTACAGTATTATCTGCACTGGCAGAAGCGATGATATTCCCATCTGAACTAAAGCTAACTTTGAGAACGCTTTTATTATGTCCAGAAAATTTCTTAATTATACTATCTCGTTGCCACATTACACTTCCATCTTCATTTCCAGTGACAATCATTTGGTTATTGGGGCTAATACTTACAGTTTGACCTTGGATTTGTGGTAAGCTAACTTTATCCAAGTTCCAAATTTTGACAGTGTAATCTTCACTGGATGATGCTATGGTTTTATTATCAGGACTAAAACTCAGATCAGTAACAGCGCTATCATGACGAGTAAATGTAGAAGATAAAGAACCGTCTGGAAGATTCCATACTCTTACAACACCATCACTTCCACCACTAGCGATCGCTCTTTTATCTTTACTAACTGCTAAACTCTGTGTAGATCCTGGAAGTTCTCTAATATATTTGCCATTGAACCACAACTTGATACTATCAGCGTTACCAGTAGCCAGAATTTGATTGTTAACAAAGATGACAGCGTTGATAGAATTATTTTCTGAGATGGTTTCTTGAAGTTGGTAATTTTTTAAACTCCAGAGCTTGATAGTTTTGTCGCTACTTACAGATGCTATTTGATTGTCGGGAGAAAAACTTAAAGATGTTATCGGTTGTTGATGTCCTGGTAAGGTGGTAATTGCTTGACCGTTAGAACGCCAAAGCTTTATTTTATAGTTTTTTGTTGCAGTGGCAAGAATTTGATTATTGCTGACAGCGAAAGCGACTATCCCCTCTGGATTGGGAATAGATTTGGTCATGATAAATTTACCATGATTTTGCCGTCGCCATATTTTGATAATTTTATCTAGACTACCTGCGGTGTAGAGAGTTGTGCCATCATTACTAAAGTGCAAACTTAAAACCCCATCTTGATGTCCAACGAAAGATTGGATAAGTTTACCGTTTCGCTGCCATAATTTGATCGTTCCATCTCTGCTTGCAGAAGCAATTACCTTCCCGTCTGGACTATAACGCACGCTGACAACACCTAATCGATGTACTTCTAAGCGATTTTTTTCTTGAATGTTGTCAATAATCTGTCTGAGGACGGTTGTAACTTTAATTTGGGTATCTTCTGTTGTGAAGGGTGTGTTTTGTAATAACTCTCCTGCTGCGACTGCTGTGACTAAACCATCTAACTGTTTTTGAGAGGTAAAAGTAGCTTCAGATAATGCACTCATATTCTGAATTTCACTATTGCGAGCTTTTTGTCCTTGCCACCAAGCTATTCCTGCTAAGATGAGAGCGCCAATTAAACCAGTTGTTAGTAAAGTAATAGTAAGTTGACGGCGACGCTTTTGTTTATTTATTTCAGATTCCCGTAGTGCTATACTTTCACCAATGAATGCTTTTTCCTTAGAACTGAGTTCATGGTTACGTTGTTGTTGCCAGTAATCTGCATCAGTTAAAGGTTTACCCCGTAAAAGCGCTCCTTCATCATTTTGACTTCTTTCCCATTGTCGCATTGCTGCTCGTAGTTGTTCTTGCCACACCCGAAATTCTCCATCAGCTTTTATCCATCCTTCCAATCTTCCCCAACTTCTCATTAATGCTTCGTGGACAATTTCTACTGTTTGTGTATTATTATCATTGCTGGTAACTACCAAGCGACTTGATGCTAAATGAGTTACTAAACTCCAATTTTCTGGTTGCACTTCTTCAAGAGTCGCAATACGACGGTTAGAATCAATACCACTACCTGGTTGAACTAACTGCATGAAAATTCGTTGCGTTTTTTCTCTATCTACTTCCTGAAGTTTTGCGTATACTGCTTCTGCGTGATTGGCAACAGCAGATTCTACACCACCAATTTCTGCATAGGCTTGGTGTGTTAAAATACCATTTTGTTGTTTTTGCCATAATTGGGTAAGAGCAAATTCCAGCAAAGGAAGATGTCCTGATTGTCCCCAACAAGAATGGATTAATTTATTTGTTAATCCATCTTCTAGAGTGACTTGCATTTGTGCTGCTGGTTGTTCAATGAGCGATCGCATTTCTTCCCGACTCATTGGTCCGAGGTTATACACAGCGCCTTGTAAGGCATCACTCAAAGGACGGTATGATAAAGCATGACCGTAAAAATCTGCTCTTAGGGTAAGAACTAAAGTAAATGCAGGTGCTTTTTGTGTAGCAGTTAGTAATAAATCTAAAAAACGCTGACGTTCTGCATCTTCACACAGAGTGTAGAGTTCCTCAAATTGGTCGGCAATTAAGATGAAGTGAGTACCATTCTGTTGTACGATGACTTCAATGATTTTAAATAATGCCTGTGGGTTATATGTAATATCCTGTAAATTTTGCCAAGGAGCTAAGACTGCTGCTAACGCTTCAAAAGGATTGTTTCCCGGACGAAAAGATAAGATAATTGGCAGATTACCTTGCGCTCTAATTTTTAAAGAAGGAATCAAACCAGCAAACACGACACTAGATTTACCACTACCACTAGCACCAACAACTGCTACTAAAGGTTTTTTACTGACTGCTGTGACTAAATCTTGAGTAAAATACTCTCTCCCAAAAAATAAATGAGCATCTTCTTCTCGAAATGCAAACAATCCGCGATAAGGACAAGGAGGAATACCACCTATATTTAACCACGTTGGCGGTTCCACAGCAGGATTTTGGCAAATAACTGGTAACCAAGAAGCGCTAGGAAAATCATCCTCCACACCTTGTAATTTTCTGCGTGCTTGCTGTACAGCTAGATATAGTGGTAGACGTTCCTTTGCAAAAGCAGAAATGAAGTAGTGAAAAAAATCTTGGGCGACTTTATTCGGTACAGGTTCCCGCATTACAATCACTGTAGGGATATTTAAATTTTCTAAAGCTGATGCTAATCCTAATCCATCACAAGAATTGAAAATTGCTAATTTTAAACCGTTTTGAATCGCAGCTTTCAGTGATTGTTGCAGCTGCTCTAGGGTTAAACTGTTATTTGTCTTGCTTTGATTAATGTATATCCGACCAGTTTTACTTTCTGTTCTACTATGACCAGCAAAGAACAGAATATCCCATCCTAGAGAATCCCACAGTTTTTGATTAAGTTCTTGACGTGAAGGATTGACAAGAAACACAACTTCAGCATCAGATAGATTGTAGAGAAGATTTGCTTCCGTCTTAATATCTATACCTATACTATTACCCAAAATTGCCAAAATTCTCACCAAATTCTTGGATTTTGGCTTGCTATCACGACGTTGGTACTCTGGTTGAGATAAAGCCATTTCTGCAAAAGGGTAATCACCAAAGAAATTCCATAAATGCCAAGGTAATCTTCGCAGTAAAGAATCATTCGTTTCAATAATTACTCTAATTTCTTCCTTTTTATCTAGACGCGATCGCATTTGTTGGTCAATGTGTAAAAATTCCGGAGATTGCAACCAACTATTGATACTACGGTAAACTTGTTCACATACCTGATCGAAACTGACTATAGATACATTAGTTATACCAGTTTCATCAATTTCTAAATCATCCTCTACAGAACGTGATATATGATAGCGATATTGTAAATTATGATAACTTGATTGCCAAATTTTATACAACTCAACTAGTGTTAATGCCGAAGGTAGCGCACCAATAAATTGTTCTGGTAAAGGATATCCAGCAGACCAGATTTGAACTGTTACTTGGGGAAATCCCTTTTCTATACTTCCATACCCAAAATTGATAACAACCGTCTTACTCATTACACAGTATCTATGGTTTCAACATATGATCCATTGCTACAAATCAAGTTCAAACCTTTCCGAAAAACTAGCTAGCGTTATGAGGTAAAAGTAAAAACCTTAGCTAGTAAGTTTTACAATCGCCTTATATAGTACGATTTGTACTATTTAAATCTTACTGCATAACTTCACTTCACCAACATTTATTACAAAAACAGATAATACCTCCCTGATTCCTGATTATTCAATGCAGGGAACACCTCCGCACGTAAGTGTCCTCGTCTTTGCGGTTTAATAATTTCTTTATTAAACCGCATAAACATAGAGAAAACGGAAGTCAATATAGAGAGAATAGGAGAAAAATATGACACGTAACATTTATGCTTTATTGGTTGGTATCGATAACTATCCTGCACCAGTAAATCCTCTGAGAGGATGCATTAATGATGTCGTCGCAGTAGAAGAATATTTGCGGGGATGCATAGCGAAAGAAGGATTTAAATTACACATAAAGATACTGAAAAATCATGAAGCGACTAGAGACGCAATTGTTACAAAATTCAGAGAACATTTATGCCAAGCAAGTAGCGATGATGTCGCATTTTTCTATTATAGCGGTCATGGTTCTCAAGAAATTTCACCCCAAGAATTTTGGGAGTTGGAACCGGATAAGTTGGATGAAACTTTGGTATGTTGGGATAGTCGTTTGGAAGGTGGTTGGGATTTAGCTGATAAGGAATTGGCTAAGTTAATTGGGGAAGTTGCTCAGAAAAATCCTCATATTACAATTATCTTGGATTCTTGTCATTCGGGTTCAGGTACAAGAGACCCGATGTTAGAAACTGGGGTAAGACGAGTTCCCACTGATAAGCGTCATCGTCCTATAGATAGTTTTATTTTTACAAAAGAAGAGGTGGTGAGTTTAACTCGTTCCATTAGTCCAGATGAAAATCCTTCAGGATGGAATTTACCCCAAGGACGACATATTCTGTTAGCTGCTTGTCGGGATAATGAAGAAGCGAAGGAGTATTATGGTGGTGGTCAACATCGGGGAGTGTTTTGTTACTTTTTAACCGAGACTTTGAAGCAAATCAATGGGAACTTGACTTATCGAGATTTATTTAAGCGGATTAATGCCAATGTGAAGATTAAGGTGACAGCACAGTCACCCCAGTTAGAAACAATAGATGTGACTGATTTGGATAGACCATTTTTAGGTGGAGCGATCGCTTCCCATCCACCTTACTTTACTATTTATCATCATCCCAGTTTAGGTTGGGTAATGGATGGTGGTGCTATTCATGGTATTCCAGCAGTGGAAGGTAATGAGACGACAAGTTTAGCAATTTTTCCGTTGACTACTCAAGGTGAAGAGTTACGTCAGCTATCAAGTAAGATTGGTGAAGCTTTAGTTAAGCAGGTTTTACCGCAGTTAAGTCAAATTCAAATTAGTGGTATTGACGTACCCATAGACAGTACTTTTAAAGCTGTGATTACCAGTTTACCTTTACCTCCTAAAGGTGTACGGTTTGAAGGAGAGATACAAGGAATTCAGTTACTTCGCCAAGCATTAAAGAATAATCCTGGAGAAAATAAAGCTTTGTATCTGCAAGAAGTCAATCAAGCTGAAAAAGTAGAGTTCCGGGTAATCGCTCGTAATGGACAGTACTTGATTACTCGACCTGCTGATGATCGTCCTTTGGTTGGAGAAGTTGAGAGTTATAGTATAAATAGTGCAACGAAAGTAGTTGAAAGGTTAGAACATATTGCTCGTTGGACAAATATTGCTGAACTGGCTCATCCTGCGACTAGTCGTATTGCTCCTGATGCTGTGAATATGGAGATTTATCAAGATAATCAAATTTTGGCAGCGACTCAACTGCGATTAGAATATCGAAAGGATAGTACTGGTCAATGGATCTCACCGACATTTAAAGTCAGATTAACGAATACTAGCAATCAACCTTTATACTGCACTTTGCTAGATTTAACAGATAGATTTGCTGTGACTGGTGGTTTTTTTCCCGCTGGTGGTGTGTGGTTACAGCCAGAAGAACAAGTTTGGGCTTATGATAATAGACCTATTCCCGCTAGCGTACCACAAGAATTGTGGGAACGAGGTGTTACTGAAGTTAAAGATATTCTCAAGTTGATTGTCAGTACTGCTGAATTTGATGCAACCCTTCTTTACCAAAATAAACTAGATTTAGCCACCAAGCCTACAGTTACTAGAGGTATTTCTCGTCAGAGTACTCTGAATCGATTGATGAAGCAGGTGATATCTCGGGAATTGGGCGGGGAAACAGAAGCAGTGTATGATGATTGGTTAGCGGTTAATGTCCCTATTGTCACTGTTCATCCTTTGGAAAATACTCCTATATCTAAAACAAGAGCAGTTTCTTTAGGATCAGGAGTTATATTACAAGCTCATCCGATACAAGCTGATGTTCGTTTAACTAGCGTTACTCAATCAACGAGAGATTTAGGTAATCACGTCTTACCACCAATACTACGCGAAAACCCCAATATTACTCAGCCATTTCAATTTATCAGGAGTCGTGGTACTGACCCTGGTTTGAGTGCATTGGAGTTGAATAATATAGATGTGAATACAATTTCCACAGTTACGCGATCGCAACCGTTGATATTGAATGTAGATACTCCCTTAGCAAAAGGAGAACGAGTTTTAGCGATCGCTTTTGATGGTGATTTATACATTCCCTTAGGTTTGGGATTGCCTAAAGGCGATAAAACAGAGATAAAATTGGAACGTTTACCAGAACCTATTAGTGAAGGTAATCGGAGCATCAGTGGTTCTATTAGAATTTTCTTCCAAAAAGTCATCAGTGAAATTTTACCCTGGGAATATGCTTATCCGATTTTGGCGATGGCTAATGTTGCTGAGGATCAAACTGTAGTTTATCAAGTAGAAACCCAACGCATCAAAGAAAAAGTTGCTGCATCTGAGAAAATTGTCCTGTACATTCATGGTATTATTGGGGAAACTGAGAGTTTAGTATCCAGCATCAAATCTACAAAAGTTAAAAATGGACAATCATTAGCAGATATCTATGATTTAGTTCTAACTTTTGACTATGAAAATTTGAATACATCCATCGCAGATAACGCCAGATTCCTAAAGCAGCGATTGGAAGATATTGGTTTAGGTGTAAATCATGGTAAGCAACTGCATATCATCGCTCATTCTATGGGTGGTTTAGTATCTCGCTGGTTTATTGAACGAGAAGGTGGGAACAAAGTCGTCGATCATTTGATTTTAGCAGGTACACCAAGTCTCGGTTCACCTTGGTCTAATGTGCAAGATTTTCTCACATTTGGGATTACAGTTGGTTTGAATTCTTTATCTGAAGTAGTTTGGCCGGTAAAAATCCTGGCTACTTTAGTAGGTGCTTTGGAGATGATTGACCTAAATTTAGATGACATGAAAGCAAATTCAGAGTTTCTTAAATCTTTAGCTTCCAGTCCAGATCCAAAAATACCTTACACCATTCTGGCAGGTAATACCTCCATAATTACTCCACCTGCTAATTCTTATAATCAGCGAATTATGCAGAAGATGTTTAGCAGTGTGGTGAATTTCCCATTTCGTGGAGAAGCGAATGATATTGCAGTCAGTGTGAAAAGTATTGCAGGGGTAAATATGAACCGAGTACCCCAACCAGAAGTTCACGAAGTCGCTTGCGATCACATGACTTATTTTAATTCTGATGTTGGTCAAGCTGCTTTGGTAAGTGCTGTCATGCAAGCTTTGAGAATTAAGATTGCTCGCTAATTGATTTTATAAACCACAGAGACAACCCACTGCTTTGTCTCTGCGCTTCCTTAAAAAATTATAACACCACTCCACCCATGACTCAATTTACCCAAAATATAGCTGTTATCATTGGCATCAATGATTATGAAAACGGTATTGAACCACTAAAAACTGCCGTTAATGATGCCAGAGTACTAGAAAAGATTCTCAAAGACAAGTATGAATATGAAATTATTGAATTAAAACAACCAACTCTGGTAGAGTTGAGAAATTTACTCAACCATACCTTACCAGGGGTAGTTAAAAGTAATGAAAAAATTAGGTTATTATTTTACTTCGCTGGACATGGTAAGCTAGATAAACAAGGAGATGGTTCTGTGGGGTATATAGTACCCCAAGATGCTCGGCGAGAGTTAAAAACTTTTTTGCCGATGCAAGAATTACAAAAGGCGCTGACTGAGTTACAATGTCATCACTTATTGATTATTTTGGATTGCTGCTTTGCTGGTTCTTTTGGATGGAGAGATTTACTCGCAGAACCAGAAAAAGTTTACAAGCAACGTTATGACCGCTTTATTGAAAAACAAGCTTACCAAGCTATTACTTCTACTGCATATGACCAAAAAGCGATTGATTTTCTAGATGTTGATAATCGTGGAGTTGTTGACGGACATTCTCCTTTCGCTTTGGCTCTAATTCAAGCTTTGGGAGAAATGAAGGCTGATTACACTCAAGATGGAATCATTACTGTCCCAGAATTAATTGTATATCTTACAGAGGAGTTATACAAGCAAACTGCAAATACAAATAGACCGCAAATTCCTGGTTTATTACCTTTATCTAAAGAACCAGGACAATTTATTTTTGTACCGAAAGATTTTGAAGTCGAGCAATTGGCAGAAGCTCCAGCGTTACAATTTGAAAATAATCCTTATCGTGGGTTACAGTCTTTTGAAGCGGAACATTCAACTTTGTTCTTTGGGAGAGAACAAGCGATCGCACAACTATATATATTCATCTGTCAGCAAAAATATCCTTTCACTGCTGTATTGGGTAATTCTGGTTCGGGTAAATCAAGTTTGGTAAAAGCTGGGTTGATTCCTTCTCTCAAATTACATCTCATTTATGCTTGCTTACTTACAGAAGCTATTTTACAAGGATATCCCCATTGTCAGTTGAAACTTTTACCTATTAATAAAATAGATACACAATGGCATATCCTAGAACCCATGCATCCTGGAGAATCTCCCTTTGCTGCTTTAAAAGATATCCTCCAAGATTCTCCCACACCCGCTTCTCATCCTCAGCCTCAAATATCTCCTTTAAGTTTCTTACCAGGGAAGAAAAAGCAATCATTCCAACCAAACTTCTCACAAGATAAGGAAGAAGTTTACCAGTCATTGCAAAAGTTAATCATTAGTCAGCCGAAATCCAAGATATTATTAGTCATTGACCAAGCTGAAGAATTATTCACACAATGTCGTGATCAAAAGCAACGTCAAGAATTCTTAAGTTTTTTAGATAATTTAGTCAAAGAATACTCCCAAAATATTCAGATTGTACTGACATTAAGTTCAGAGTTTGAACCTCAGTTTCAGGATCATCCATCACTGAAGGAATATTGGACAGCAGGACGATTTTTTATCCCAGAGATGAATCGGGAAGAATTACGAGAAGCGATTGAAAAACCTGCATCGCTGAGAGTGTTATATTTTGAACCACCTGCTTTGATAGATAGATTAATCGATGAAGTGATTCAAAACCCGAATGCGTTACCTTTATTATCTTTTACATTGAGCGAATTATATATCATGTATTTGAAAAAAGTGGATGAAGGAACGAGAGATAAACGGGTAATCACACAAGCAGACTATGAAGAACTGGGAGGAGTTGCGCGATCGCTTACTCAAAGAGCCGATTCTGTGTATGATCAATTAGTTGGTGAAAATCCAGCCTATGAGCAAACTATCCCCCATGTGATGTTGCGGATGGTAGCAACAGGTAGTGGTGAATTAACTCGCAGACGAGTACTACAATCAGAATTAATTTACCCAGAATCAGAAAATCAGCGAGTAGATCAAGTAATTAAATTTTTTAAAGACGCACGTTTACTAACTTCTGGAAAAGATGCTGACGGTCATATATATGTAGAACCTGCTCATGATGCTTTAATTAAAGGATGGGCTAAACTGCGAGAATGGAAAGAAAAAGCTGAAGGAGATATATTTTTACAGCGACGCTTAACACCAGATGCTGAAAAGTGGAAGATTATTTGGCCTTGGAAACAAAAGAATAATCAGGAAATTGTTGGACTTTGGCACAGTGACCCCCGTTTACCTTTATTACAAACTGTATTAAAATCACCCAATAACTGGCTGAATAAAGTAGAAACGCAATTTGTCCGTTGGAGTATTTATAGAAAACGCTTCAATATTTCTTCTCGTTGGGGTTTAGCGTTGGGGGTGACAGTAGCATCAACTGCTTTAACGATATATGCTTTACGTGGTCAAAGAGAAGCGCAGATTGGTAGAATTCGCGCTTTTAGACAAACAGCAGAGCTAAGTTTAGCGTCTAATCAAGATTTAGAAGCGACTATTCAAATTTTACGCGCAGCCAAACCTCTCGGGGGAGATATCTTTGATTTTCAGAACTTTGTACTGTTGTGGTTGTTTGAACCAGAAGAAGAACTCGCACAAGTTAGACAAACACTACCAAAAGTTTTTTACCGAGCAAGAGAGCATAACCGATTACAACTCAATAGAGGAAGTGTTTACGGTGTGGCGTTTAGTTCTAAGAAAGATATACTAGCAACCGTGGGAGATGCAGACACTGTGAGGTTGTGGGATACATCAGGTAAACAACTTGATAAATTTTCCACAGGTCAGAAGAATGTTTACAGTGTAGCGTTTACTGATGATGGTAAGTTAGCCACTGGTGCAGAAGATGGAACGCTGAAGCTTTGGGAAATTCAGGATGATAATACTGTTAAGTATAATTCTGACCAACCTGTTGTCACGATGAAATCTGAAAGTATACGGGGTGTTAGCTTTGGTCGTGATAATAAGCTGGTGACAATCGGAGATGGAGATAATCTTAGTATATGGCAGAAGAATGGTAAGTATATCCTGAAGGATATCAAAAAGACTCCACTAGATAAATTGCGAAGTCAGCAAAAGCGTTTATGGGATGTCGCGTTTAGTCAGAAAGAAGATATTTTTGCTTTTGTTGGTGATCAAGATACGGTGATTTTATCTGATATCTCCGGTAATAAACTAACGGAAATTAAGACTAAGCAAAAAAATGTTTACAGCTTAGCGTTTAATTCTCAAGGTCAGTTGGCAACTGGTGCAGAAGATGGCACTGTTTTATTATGGGATGTGAAATCATATGACTCATCTATTGAATATGAACTAGCTGATAACCAACCTGGTGATGAATTTCACGCTCAACATGGCTCTATATATAACATGACATTCAGTCGTGATGGCAAGCAATTGATAACTATCGGTCGAGATGAGACAGTCAGAATTTGGAATACGCAGGATAATTACACAAAACCTGTGCAAATTCCCGCTCCTTTTGAAGGAAATAATCAAGATAGCAAAATTCGTAGCATTGCTTTTCGTTCAGATGGTAAGCAACTTGCAACTGTGACAGCGGATAATACTGTGAGACTTTGGGATACTAACGGAAATCAAATTGCTCGCTTTTATACAGGAAGGGGAAGTACTAACAGTGTTGCTTTTAGTCCCAATGGACGAATATTGGCGATCGCTAAAAATAATGGTATCAGTTTGTGGGATACTTCAGGCGATCGCTTAGATCAAATTCCATTATCAAGCAATTTCAAAAGCATTGAATTTGATTCAACAGGTAAGGAATTAGCAACAATTGATAACCAAGGTGTAGTTAGCAGGTGGTTTCTCAACGATAAAGGTATGTTCTCTCAAGATACCTTACCACGACCAAATCAATTCCAAACAAATATTCGTAACATCCAGAATCTAGCATTCAGTCCAGATGGTCAAAGACTAGCAACTGTGGAAAAAGATGGTACTATTCAACTACGAGATACATCGGGTAGAGTTGGTAGCTTACGTACACCGCAAAAAATCTTCACAAATGTCGCGTTTAGTCCAGATTCTCAAAAATTAGCAGCTCCTGACAAAGACGGTAAGATCTGGTTTTGGAATACTGCTGGTGAAAAGCTGAATGAAGTTCCAACTCGTCAAAAAGACATCAATACTATACTCTTCAATCCTTATGACAGCAATCAATTATTAATCGGTGGAGGAGATGGTACTGTAAGAATGCTGAATTTATCCAGTAATCAGCCTGCTCAATTTAAATCAGACACTGTAATTAATAAATTGGCGTTCAATAAAGATAATAGCAAACAGCTAGCCACAGTAGACAATCAAGGAGCAGTGAAAGTCTGGAAAATTTCCGGTAATCCTTTGCAAGAATTTCCTGTATTGCAAGAAAATATTGATAGTCAGAAATTACGTTTAAATAACGTTCCACAAAAGTGGAGTAATCCAATTCAGAATTTTCCCACCTTGCAAACAAGCGTCAGTATACCTTTTAGTTCTTCCGGGGAAACGTTAGCAACTATCGGTAAGGATGGGATAGTCCAGTTATGGAACATCGAAGACGGTAAAGTAAGTTTAATAAATATCAGCAATAGTCAGCTAGCTCAGCATAAGAATATTAAGAATGTGGCATTTAGTCCAGATGGACAGATGCTCACAACTATTAATATAAAAGGTGTCTTCAAAGCGTGGGATATTAATGGCAAAGAATTACCTCAGTTTCCACCCTTACAAGAACCTGTCAACAGCGTAGAATTCAACCTTAACAGCACGAAACTCGCAACTCTCAGCGAAAAAGGTATTGAACTGTGGGATTTTAAAGCAGATGGAACGCTGAAATTAAAAGATATCCAGAATACTGCACTTGATGTATTCCAACAAGAGCAGAAGATTTCTAGTATAGCATTAAGTCCCGACGGTAAGCAATTAGCAACTATTACTAACGGACAAGTGAATTTATGGGACACTACAGGTAAACGACTCGACAATCCATTTCCATCCCAGGAAAACCGCAATATTTCTACTGTCGCATTTAGTTCTGATGGTAATCAATTAGCGATAGCTTCCGACGACGGCAGCATTAAATTATGGTACACCAATTTAGAGCAATTACTAGCAGGAATTTGCCATACAGTCCGAGACTATCTAGAACATAACACCAACGTAGACCCAAGCGATCGCCAATTATGCAACAACATACCAGAAACAGTCGCTACCAGCATGGGTGATAAAATCTTGGTACTAACCACCAAAAGTAGTTCTGATAAACTATTGGGAGTACAAGCAATCAAAGAAAGTAATTTCCCCAAAGCAATTACACATCTAGAAACTTCATTAAAAAAATACCCCAATGACCCAGAAGCACTAATTTACCTCAACAACGCTCGGATTGGTAATTCATCATCTCACACAATCGCCATATCAGTTCCTCTCAGTGGTAATATCAATGGCTCATTAGAAATGTTACGCGGTGTTGCTCAAGCTCAACTTGAAATCAACCAAGCAGGAGGTATTAATAATGTACCACTACGAGTATTGATTGCAGATGATAAAAATGATATCAAAATGGGAGAACGCATTGCCCAAACTTTTAGCGATAATCCTTCCATATTAGGAGTTGTAGGACACTATTCCAGTGATGTCACTCTAGCAGCAGGTAAAATTTATGACCAAGAAAAACTAGTCGCAGTTTCTCCAGTTAGTACTTCTGTAAAATTATCAAACTTTAGCGAATATATCTTTCGTACAGTTCCCAGCGATGCAGTATCTGCTCAAGCACTAGCTAAATACGTACCACCACAATCCAATGTCAAGATATTTTACAACTCCAAAAGCGAGTATAGTCTATCCCTCGCATCAGAATTTAAATCTGCCATTAACAAAGTAGGAGGATACATACAAACCTCTGATTTAGCAGTCGGTAACTTTAATGCAGAACAAAGTATCCAAAATCTTCCCCGAAATACAATCATAGTTTTAATGCCAAATACAAAAGAATTAGATGACGCACTGGAAGTCGTGCGAGCAGCTAAGAAAAAAAACTTAAAAATCTTAGCAGGGGATGACGTATACACACCTCAAACGTTACAACAAGCTGGTGCAGACGCAGTCGGAATGATAGTTGGAGTAGCTTGGAATCTTCAGCAAAACTATAATACACAATTTGTCCAAACAGCCAAAACACTTTGGCAAGCAGACATTAACTGGCGTACTACAATGTCTTACGATACCACAAAAGCATTAATAGCTGCAATTCAAGAAGAACCGACTCGAAAAGGAATTCAAAAAGCTTTACGAGCCAGTAATTTTACCACTAACGGAGCAACAAGCAAAATTGAATTTTTGCCAACAGGAGACATCAAGCAAGCACAAATCCAACCTGTTCAAGTTCAACCAGGTTCTAGAAGTCGTTTTGGTTACGATTTTACACCTGTACAGTAAATAAAAAACTATGACTACACTAAGAAACTTAGCCTTCATCATCGGTATCAACAGCTATCACAGTGGTATAGACCCACTAAATACCGCTGTCAACGACGCTAAAAAACTGGTAGAAATCCTGAGAGAAAAGCACAATTATCAAGTTTGGGTCTGCTTAGACACAGTAGCAACTTTAGCTAACTTAAGAAATCTCCTAGAAAAAACTCTACCACAACAAGTCACTTCTGATGACCGCTTATTATTCTACTTTGCTGGTCATGGAGTAGCAGTTCCCAGTGATGATGGTCCGGGTGGTTATTTGATTCCTCAAGATGCCAAATTCGGAGATTATAAAAGTTATCTTCCCATGACTGAGCTACAGGAATCGTTAAGTAAGTTAAATTGTCGTCACTTTCTGGGAATTTTAGATTGTTGTTTTGCTGGTGCTTTCCGTTGGTCAAGTACTAGAGATTTATTGGTCAATACAGATATAGTTTACCAAGAGCGATACGATCGCTTTATTATTGACCCAGCATGGCAAGTTATCAGTTCTGCTGCTTCTGACCAAAAAGCTGTGGATACTTTTTCTCTTAGTTCTCAAGAACGGGGTCAAATTGGTGACAATTCTCCATTTGCAACAGTGTTGATAGAAGCTTTATGTGGTGCGGCGGATGCTTATTATCCTGATGAAAGTGGTAAGTTAATTCAAGATGGGGTAATCACTGCTCACGAATTATCGCAGTATTTACGCGATCGCGTGGAAACTATAACTGCAAAGTACCGAGTGCGTCAAACTCCTCAGTTATGGTGTTTGCAAAAGCATGATAAGGGTGAATATATTTTTCATAACCCAGAGCATGAGATTAATTTACCAAAAGCACCGAAGTTAAGTGCAGATAATAATCCTTATCAAGGTTTACAATCTTTTGAGGAAAATCACCAAGATTTATTTTTCGGAAGAACTGCGCTAAAGAAGAAGTTAGAAGATTTTGTGATTGCAAATCCTTTAACTGTTGTACTAGGTGCTTCTGGTTCTGGAAAATCTAGTTTGGTCAAAGCAGGATTGATTCCTGTTCTCAGAAATCTAGGTTGGACTATCTTACCACCCATTCGCCCTGGTAAATCTCCTTTATCGCTTATCAGTCAAGTTGATTTAACTCCAGATAATCAGAACAAATTCTTACTCATTGACCAAAGTGAAGAGTTGATTACTTTGTGTCAAGATGATGCTGAGCGTCAAGAGTTTCTGCAAGCAGTAGCAAGTGGGATCGCAATTAATCCTAAATTACGAGTTGTATTAACTTTACGTTCAGACTTTGAACCGCAATTGAGGAACTCCGTACTCCAAGATTTATGGAAGTCAGCCCGATTTATTGTACCAGGGATGACGCGGGAAGAACTACGGGAAGCCATTGAAAAACCTGCACAAGAAAGGGTAATGTATTTTCAGCCTCACAATTTAGTTGATAAGTTGATTGATGAAGTGGCTAATATGCCTGGTACATTACCTCTGCTATCTTTTACTTTGAGTGAACTTTACCTCAAATACCTCCACCGACAACAAGAAGCAAGAAGTTATAACGAGATTATTGACCGAGCGATTACAGAAGCAGATTATCATGAGCTTGGTGGAGTGACTCAATCTCTTACTCAAAGAGCAGAGGAAGAATATGCAGCCTTAATGAAACAAGATCAAAATTATGCCCAAACTACCCGTAATGTAATGCTGCGAATGGTAGCTTTAGGTGGAGGTGAATTAGCTTGTCGTCGTGTACTTTTATCTGAGTTGGAGTACCCGCAAGCAGAAAATCAGCGTAGAGAAGAAGTGATAAAACGTTTTGCGGCTGCACGTTTACTAATTCCGGGACAAGATAATGATGGAAACCCTTATGTAGAACCTGCCCATGATGCTTTAATTAAAGGATGGTCTAGACTACGGGATTGGGTAAAACAAGAGAAATTAGATTTACAACGCCGTTTAACACCTGCTGCTATAGAGTGGAAAAATGTCAAGATTAATCAACCCCCAAGTAGCATTAAGGCTGAAGCAGCTATAAATCTTTTAGATCGCAGTTTTTCCAGTGCGGAAAAGTTATTTGACCAAGTACGTATCAAATGGGAACAATGGAAACCATCGAAACAACGAAAAGATAAACCTGGAGAATTTCTTTGGAATGGTAGCCCTTATCTGAGTGTTCTCAATGCTGAACTTAAATCTCATGATAACTGGTTTAATCTAGTAGAAAATGAGTTTGTCGAAAATAGTATTACCCAAAAACGCCGGAATATTGGTTTACGTTGGAGCATTACTATTGGTGGAATGTTAGTGCTGAGTACATTAACTCTAGCTGCATTTGTCGGTCAAAGACAAGCTGTAATCGGTCAAATGTTGACTAGAAGTGAGTCTGCTGATGGAAATATGCGTGCTAATCAATTAATTTTGGATGCTTTGACAAATAGTTTACAAGCTGCTGAGTCTCTGAACCATCCACTTTTACGGTTAGTACAGCCAAAAGAAGAAGAAAAACGTCAAGTAATTAGAACTTTACGCAAAGCAGTTTACACAGTCAGAGAACACAATCGTTTAGATGGGTATCCAGGTACAATTGAGACTGTGTTTTGGGATAAAGATGGTAGCCTATTGGTAGCAAGTGCAGATAGAGATGGTGTTGTGCGTGTTTGGGGTAAAAGCTCTAACCAACCATTAGCTGCATTACCAGCAACAGCAGTAACCAAGATTATTTTTAATCAAGATGGAAGCAAATTAGCGATCGCCAATGAAGTAGGTAATATTCAGTTATGGGATTGGCAAACTCAACAATCACCCACATGGAAAGCACACGAGGGTTCTGTAGCTAGTTTACGTTTTACTTCAGATAACAGTGAACTAGCTAGCCTGGGTGCAGATAATATTACTCGTGTTTGGGATATAAATGGTAATTTGATAGATCAATTTAATCAAACAAACAATGCTATTGCTATTGGTTTTAATCCTAATGGTGAGTTACTGAGAGTGACAGAAGATAGTAATAATGTTATCTATTTAATCAATTCAGCCAATCAAGTATTAAGCCAACTAGCTCCACTTCCGGTTTCAGCTGATACAGCAACAATTAGTCCCAATGGTGAACAAGTAGCGATCGCTTACGGTTCTGCAAGAAGTACAGTTAGGGTTGAAAGTTTCTTATGGGATTGGCAGAATAATCAAATTAGGACTTTGAATCATGATACTGTCTTTAGCTTTAGCCGAGATGGTGAACAATTGGCAACTACAGGAGCCGAACCTGGCACTATTATTGTAAGAAACTCAGACGGATTGGAAAAATTTCAATTAAAAGGACATCAAAGTGCGATCGCTAATCTTAATTTTCGCTCAGATGCTACCCAACTCGCCAGCGCTAACGCCGATGGAACTCTCCGTCTGTGGAGACTGGGCAATCAAGAGTTAAAATTATTAACAACACTTCCTGGTAAATATAACAGTATCAATTTCACCAAAAATAACAAGCTCATAGCCCAAGAAACAAATAATACTGTTATTTACGATACATCTGGTAAGCAATTATCATCTTTTGCTGGACAATACAGTAGTGTGAGCATGAATCCCAATGGTAAGCGATTCATTGGTATATCAGAAGATGGTATTGTTCGATTACTAAATTTATCAGGAAGAGTATTGCGAGAATTTCCTGAACGCTATGATTTTGGTAGCAACCTGAGTTTCAGTCCAGATGGAAAGCGAGTAGCAATCAGAGATACAGATAAAGGTATCGTCACAATTTTAGATAGCTCATCAGGTAAACAATTAAAATCACTACCAGGGTTTGAAGAAGGTGAAGCTTTTCAAGTCATAACCGTTTGGACACCAGACAATAGAATTATAGCTGCTGGGATGTTACAGTCTGGTAGGTTCGCAACAGGAGTAAATTTTTTAGATTTAGAATCAGGACAGCAGTCTACAACTTCATTCACCACTTATGGAGGATCAGGAGGAGAAGTTACTAGTATAAATTACAATGACGATGCTAGTTTAATTGGCATTGGTCAGATAGATGGTTCTGTGAATTTATGGTATTCAGAAGGAAATAGTTTAGCAGAATACAAAGCTCATGATGACCAAGTAAAAGATATTGCTATAAGTGCAGATGGTAGTTTACTAGCAACGGCTGGAGAAGATGGTACAACTAAATTATGGCAATTAGGGAAATTACCTGATTTAGTTACACAAGGATGTAAGACTTTACAAGATTATCTCCAGAATAATTCAGATGTTAGTGAAAGTAATCCTATGTGTGATAAGAAAAGCTTTGTATCAGGAACAAGGAGATAATTATAAGGTATAGTAGAGTACGGCTTATTGCGGTGTAGATTTTCTTCCCCCAATGTTGCCGTTGTGTTACGGCTAAAAAAATTGTAAAGTTCGTAGGGATACTTCTATAATAGAAGCGATCGCCTTTTACATCATGGAGAAATTATTTGACCTATACGCTTCAGAATTTGCAAAATTGAATACAGTTCCATTTTTGACGTAAATAAAGCGAAAACCCGAGACAAATCATATTGAGGAGTATTATCTTGAGTTAATTTGATGAATAAAACATCATCTCCATTTGTCACCATACCAAACACAGGTTTCTCAGGTTGAGGATTAGCCATCAAATAAGTTAATGCTTGTGGTAAAGCAGACCAAACCGACAAAGTAGTTTTTTTAGACTCCAAAACTATTACCCAAAGCTGATTTTGTAGCACCAATACATCAATTCTTCCCCGCAGTATCTCTTCTCCATCATCCACAACTAGTTCCACTGATGATTCAGCCTTAATTCTAAAAGGAAAATCGTAAAATCCTGCTAATGCTAGTAACGGAGATACCACCAGTAGCATTACCGTACCCTCTAATAAATCACCTTCGCTACGGTGATATAAATATCTACTTCGCAGTACATCCAGAGAAATTTTTTCAGCTTCAGTAATTTCTGGTAATTGCTCATACCATTCTGTAAAAAATTCTTCCTCCTCAACGCGAACTAGTCCAAACCTGGTTTGAGTATCTGCTAAGATGGTAATAACTTCTGTAATAGCTTTTGTTTGCGTCATCACTTCATCTCTACTAACTTATGGAATTAAACCAAATTCTGAAAATACTTTTAAATATAATTTTAGACTTACATAATATTTTTTGTATTAAACGAAAACAAAAAGAATATTTAATTTATTTTTCTCATCCATGACTTTTAGAATTTGATTCTCCGTTCTTTCTAAATTCTTCTAATTGTATACATCTTGGGTCATTATTAAACATATGCCTTGCCCAATGTTCACAATTATAAGTGAGTTTATTCCAAACCCTTCTTTCTTCTTTTCTTGACTCTTTAATACGTTTTTCAACTTGACTAAAAGGAATGGAATCAGGTAAATGTTCCTTTACTATCCATTCTGGAGAGTAAAATACCTCATGAATATATCCAAACCCTTTCTCTACAAGACTATTTTGAGATTTTACAGTTGCACCAGTAAAATAATGAGCGATCCTAAAACCCTTTTGGCTAGGAATAACTACACCATAATGCTCATAATATCTTCCCTGCTCATCTTGACATTTGATAGCTACAAGATCACCTATTTGTATAGTTTCACCATTAATATCAGTAATATCAGGAATTTTATCAAGTAGAGCGCAGTAGTTTGACAGTAACATTAATTGATTCTCAGTAGCCTTAAACAAAGCTTCTGTCCAATATGAATTGCATTCAGGAATTACTACTATAATACAATCAAAAATCTCCTTTGCTTTTTTTATATGATTAACAAGGGTATGTAGGGAGCGAAAGTGCTGGTCAGTATTGACCGAATGTAATGTAGTATCAATTTCTATTTCCAAACAGTTAGCAGCACGATTACAAATGTCTAATATTTCTCTATCTCTAGTATGTCTTGCAATTTGGCTTAACTCATGGCGAATAGTTCCATTATGGAGATGATCTTGAATATCTGCAAACAGACGTAGAACTTTACCTGGAGGTGATTTTGATTTCCTTCCCATGAGTTAAAACCTTAAATTGTTAGCAAAATTTATATCTGTGATGATTTATGTCTTGCTTTTTGCTCCTTCTCCATCTCGTCAAGAAGAGACGCTGAAATGATGGGAGCTATTTTACCTAATAAGTTGCAGGAAGCTATACTTCCATTTTTGGCAACAGATTGTACACTTGCTTGAAATTGTTGTGAAAACGAGCCAGACATATGACTTCTCCTATCAAAAAATAAAATTGTTTGACAAATCTAAACTTGACATCACATTAAATGCCAATTTTTCTGATAATAACATATGGATAATATTGCTGGTAACAACTACAGCAATATTGTCTCCTAATCATAACCTACTAGCTATAGAATTATTACGGTTTTTTAGTAGTGATTGTTTAAAGTTTTAGTTAATATCTTCCACTCTCATATATAAAAAGGTATCGTATTCCCTTACCCAAGTAAAGTAATTATGAATAAACCAGTCTTTAACAATCGACATACATAAAATCTTTACAAGACTGAAGTTTTATTTTCTGTACTATTCATAAACGGTTCAAATTGTCCATCAGGTGTCCATTGAATTGCACCATCTCTTCCTGTCAAAAATAGCTTTGTATTACTTTGATTTAATACAGATAATGTCTCTGTGTCAACATTTCCAGCAGACGCGATCGCCACTTTTGGTTGTAGTGTCGGTACTAAGTCTTTCAATAACTGCACATTCGCACACCAAAGCACTTGTGGACGCGGTAAATTATTCTTCTCAATGATTTGACGCAATTCGTTAGATTTGATATTCCCAACGAATAACCAAATCTGATCCTGTATTTGTAACTGTATAATCGGTAATTGGTTATTCAGTAACTGTACAGTTATTGAACCAGTGTTTATAACTTGACCAATACTTGCAGCTTGATAAAATCCCTGAGATTTTTGTATTTCCTTTTGAATTAGAGAACTTGTTAAATTATTTGCGCTGGGATAATCATATAAATTTTTAATTGGCATTCGTTGTAATAGTTCTATCCAGCTACTACTTCCATCTCCTTGAAAATCTGAAGCGATCGCCCAATCAATTTGATTCACTCCCTGTTGTAATAAAAAGGGCAATATTGTATATCTTCCTGTACCTTCATCACCACTATTGATAAGTGCGACAGTTCCTCTATCTTGAACAACCAACACTGGTTCACCAGCAGCATAAAGTAGTGTGACTCTAAATAAGGTGCTAGCATGGAAAACTGGAACTAATACTAAACCAAAGGCGATCGCTAAACCAAACCACCACCGTTTTTGCCACCAGCCTACAAACCAAATTAACAAAATTAATGCATATATTATTAATAACTGCCAAATCGCTATTCTACCAACCGCATAAGAATTACCTGGCAATCTACTAAAAAAATCTACCAACTTAATTAGCCAATCAGTGGGATAATATAATAATCCAGCTAACAGACTTCCCCCATCAGGAAAAACTAAAGCAGCTAAAGCACTGATAAATCCACCCAAACTAATTACAGAAATAAATGGTGTACTAAGTATATTCAACAATAAGCTGTAGGTAGGAACAACTCCGAAAAAATATAGTTGTAAAGGTAGAGTCCAAACTATTGCTGCAATCGGAACTGCTATCAAAGAAGCTACAGCAGGTGGCAACCATTGTAAACGTGCAATTATTGCTGGTGCTGTTACAAGTAAGCCTAAAGTTGATAAAAAACTTAACAGAAATCCTAAATCCCAAATCCACCAAGGATTAAAAAGTAACAATAATGTTGCGGTTAGTAGTAAACAACCTAGTTGAATGACTTTACGTTGTAATAGTAAACCAATTAAGGCAGCAAAACCCATAATTCCTGCCCTAAGTACGGCAGGTTGGAACCCAGCCAAACACACGAATATAATTAAACTTAATAAACCAAGTGTAAATTTTGTTGCTGTTTTTGCTCGTCTAGCTAAATTTAACACCACACTCAAAATTAAGGAAGTCTGAAATCCTGACGCAGCCAAAGCATGAGCTAATCCTGACTGTATAAATAAATCACGGATATCATAAGGTAAGTCAACAGCTTTACTTCCTATAACCATTGCACTCACAAATGGTCCCTTGGGAATATCTAAAGAACGAACTTGCGATCGCACAATTCGTTCTCGAACTTGCCACCATCCCCAATCATATTTATCATCAACTATATTTACCTGTCTTCCACTTAAACCTGCAAAAGCTCCTTCCTGCTTAAGAAATTTTTCAAAATCAAAAGCACCCGGATTAGAAGGACGTTTTGGTTTATACAAGACTCCTGTAACATCAATTTTTTGACCTGGATATATTGCAGTAGCTTGAAGTAAAGGCAATGTTACATATAATTTACCTGCCACTCCTTTAGCATTACCAGCATCATCATTTTTGACATCATTTAACTGGCTAGCTTTTAACCATAATTGTCCTTTAGAAGCCCGAGTTAGGCGTGGTCTGCTTAATACTTCTCCACGAACAATAAAAAGCTGTTGAGAATTTGGATTACTAGGAACAAATTTGCTGATATCATTTACCGCAGGTTGTGGTGTTCTTAATTGCAAGTAGAATGTTGCCAACAAACCAAACATCCCAGCCATTAACCAGACTATGGGCTTTGGTGTCTTTGATTGTGATACAGTCTTAGTTTTATTTGGATGTTCTGATTTCCGTGAAGCTTTCTGTGGTTTGGAGGGACGTTTCCTAAATAAGAATGCTAGTAACATACTCAAAATTATTACCCACACTCCACCCCAAGGAACTGCTGTGAACAATAACCCCGTAATATAACCAAGACAGATAATTACACCAGCTAACTGCATAAGACTGATTAAAAGAAGCTTTCCTCTGCTTGAAAAGGAACTACACAAAAAATTTGCCAAAGCTACATTATTGATGTAGCTCTAAGCATACAGTCTTACCGTTTTTATCAGATAAAGCAACAGGTCTGCTAGAAACTCATACCTAACTTTAAACCCAACACAGCGTGGATCACCATTAAACAAAGTGCCGTACTACCTAAGTAAGCGTGAAGATTTCTTAAACTAGAGTTTCCACCAAATCCATTTGAAGAAATTACTCCGTTAATTCCTAACAGTGTTAGTACAAAAGAACCAGTCCAAAAGTGGGGACTTTCAAGAATAGGTTGATTCTGCATAACTAAGGATAGCAGACCACCAGTGTAACCTAGTGCCATAAATGTAAACATCCATAGTGCGAGTTTACGATGATTGGCGCGACTTTTAACAGCAACATCTTTATCTGTAGTTAGTCGTCCTTGCCAACCTGTAAACCCAACAAAACTACCCATCACAAAGATTACAATAGCCATCATGGCTGGATGTCCCCAGTGGACAATTAATTCGGGTATTCCCAAAGAACGAAACCACGATGCGATCGGTTCTAAAAATTCACGCAAATTCAGCATATATTTATCTTAGACATTCTTTCTTTTACCTTTTTACTTCTAGCTTTTGCAACAAAGGAAAACCTAGCTGCTCTCGCTGCTCTACATACAACTGTGCTACCTTCCGTGCCAATTGTCGAATCCTGGCAATGTACCGAGTCCGCTCTGTAACGGAAATTACTCCTCTTGCATCTAGTAAGTTAAAGGTGTGAGAACACTTAATAACGTAATCTAAGATTGGTAAAACTAGCCCACGCTCTGATAATTGTTGAGCTTCTTGCTCGTATAAGTTAAATAATGTCAACAGCATTTCTGGATTTGAAGCTTCAAAATTATATGTACACTGCTCAATCTCTCCTTGGAGGTGAACATCTCCATAACTAATATGGTCAGTCCAATCAATTTTAGTTATGGCTTCTACTCCTTGGAGATACATCACTAGTCTTTCCAATCCATAAGTCATTTCAATTGATACAGGACGACAATCAATTCCTCCACATTGCTGGAAATAAGTAAACTGAGTAATTTCCATTCCATCTAACCATACTTCCCACCCAGTACCCCAAGCACCTACAGTCGCGTCTTCCCAGTTATCTTCTACAAACCGCACATCATGGTCTTCGGGACGGATACCCAATGCTCTTAAAGAATCTAGATATATTTCTTGAATATTCTCTGGCGAAGGTTTAATCAATACCTGATATTGATAATAGTGTTGGAAGCGATTGGGGTTTTCACCATACCGACCATCTGTAGGACGACGACAAGGTTCAACATAAGCTACAGCCCAAGGTTCTGGCCCTAATGCTCTTAGAAAAGTATGCGGATTCTTGGTTCCAGCACCTTTTTCCATATCGTAGGGCTGAGCTATTAAACATCCGCGATCGCTCCAAAACTGATGGAGTATGGCTATTACCGACTGAAAATTCACCTTTTTTATCTCCCTAACTTAGCAATGCATAAACTATTGTGGCTCAAACCCGCCGCTATAGAGAGTTTTAGGAGATAAAAAAAATTCAGAAAAAATTTTCTGCAAAAAGAGTTGACAGCGAATTAATCGTTCGCTACTATTAAAAAGTGCCAAAAAGACAGAGCGCCGGAAACGAGCGCAGTCTGGGAGGCGAACTGAACCATTGACAATATTATAGTTTGATAGCCAG
>Ga0224723_1000579_pt1 | contig 24912 bp, 15 predicted proteins | sample Balambano_FR2_Me_FD_161647 | JGI IMG/M metagenome (GOLD analysis project Ga0224723, IMG submission 161647) | Freshwater sediment microbial communities from Lake Towuti, South Sulawesi, Indonesia - Balambano_FR2_MetaG | ecosystem: Environmental > Aquatic > Freshwater > Lake > Sediment | place... | reverse complement strand
CTTCTGAACTTATTGCTTCGCCTGTGCCAACTGAGAGCGCCACGCTGCTGCCGACGCCAAGCGAAACGGCAACGGCTACCCAAACGGAAACAGCAAGCCCGACCTGGATCGAGACGCTGGTGGCGACGATTACGGGGACAGCCCTCACCCCAACCCCTCTCCCAAGCGGAGAGGGGCTTACGCTCACACCGTCAGCGACGGGCAGCGGCACACCGACCGCCTCATGGACGCCGACGCTCGAAGGCACGCCGACGGAGATGGCAACCTTCCTGCCGACGCTGACGCTCGATTTTCCAACGCCTGTACGCACGCTGATGCCTGAACCTGTGATGCCGGAGATTGAGGCGATTGGCTTTGATGCACCGTATGTCAGCGATTGGGATTATGCAGAAGAAGTTCTTGAGCCACGCGACAGCGGTTTTGCGCTGCGCTTTCGTTCCCCCTGGTATGTACGCTCGCGCGTCCCAGAACAGAACGACATTATCCTGACCGCCAACGTGCGCATGACGGGTGGACGCTTCTCGATTTACACCCATGTCACCGACATCGCATGGTATCGCTTTGCAGTCAGCGCCAGTGGTCTGGTCGAACTGTATCGCGGCGAGCAGGTGGTGGCGTCCGCGACCATTGGCGCAATTCCCGATACATGGATTACGGTGCGCTTTTCATCCACCAGCGGCAACCTGCGCGCGTCTGTGCAGGGCGTGGAAGTGCTGACATATGCCGACGACGCACCGCTACCGCCGGGCAAAGTCTGGTTGGGGGTGGATGGTATCCCCGAAGGTGAAATCTGGGTAGACGATCTTGCTGTGAGTGGGTTTGTGCCGATGCCGGAGATTGTGCCGCCTGTCACCGATGTGGCAGCACTGTCAGCCGCAGGCGACTTGAGCGCACAGTCTGCCACTGAAATGATCGTATTCGATTACCATCTGGGCGGTGGCAACTATGAGATTTATCGGCTTACTGCGGCTGGCACAGGGCTGACCAATCTTTCCAACCTGCCCACGACAGCGGAATTTGATCCGGTCTTGTCGCCAGATGGCAGTAAGATTGCATTTGTTTCCAACCGCAATACTCCCAATGGGGACTATAATATCTGGGTCATGAACAGTGATGGCACTAACCGTCGCCAGATCACTGCTCACCCGGCTAACGATTACAGCCCGACCTGGCGGCGCGATGGACAGGCGCTGGCATTTGTTTCTAACCGCAACGGCAACGAGTCAATTTTCGTGATCGGAGTGAATGAGACAGCCTCGCAAGGGGGTGTTTTTGCGGCAGAGGGTAGGAATCCTGACTACTCTCCCGTGACCGATGAACTGGCATTTTCCCGTTACTACTACCTCACCAACTCCAATGACATTTTTGTCATGAATCTAACGCCGGGATTTTTCCAGGCACCGTACTTCGTGGCGCATGTTCCTTTCGGCAGTGAGTATGAACCGACATGGGGCAACAACGGAAATGAATTGCTATTCCGCTCGCTGGTTATACCGTTAAGCGGAACACCCTCCATGCTGAACGCTATCTACACGGTTGCACGCCCCAACGGGAGTTGGGGATTGGTGACCAACTTAACGCAGCAGAATGGGATTTATGGTCCCATCAAGCCAGACTACTCACCGAGCGGGACGCAGGTGGTCGCCTGGTACGATACAGGCATCTTCATGGGCAACATCCCGACACAAGCAGGGCAATTTCTGTTGTTTGCGCCAAACCCGATTCCCAATACCAACTACAATACGAACAATGCCGATTGGCATATCTACGATCCGACGCCGCCGCCAACTGGCGCCGGTATTGGTCTGACTGGCACATATCATCTTGGCACGAACTTGAGTTCACCCGTCGGCATACGGCTTGATCCCACTATCAACTTCAATTTCGTCAGCACACCGCCAACCGCGGTAGGGATTCCGTTTACAAGTATTCATGATTTCTCAGTCCGTTGGACAGGGCTGCTGTATGCACCCTATACCGGCAACTACATATTTCATGGATCGAGCGATGACGGTATTCGGGTGACTGTCGATGGTCTATCTCTGTTCCCCGGTCAGTGGCGAGATCGCGCGGGGCGTCTTACTGATAGCACGCCTGTTTCGTTAACGGTGGGTCAACCCTATTCCATTCAAATTGATTATTACAGCGGTGAACCAGGTGGGGCTGGTATTTACCTTGGCTGGTCATTACCTGGAGAATTCGGCGAACAGGTGATCCCACAGCAATATCTCTACCCGTCAGCCACGCACACCGCAACACCGACGTTTACGCCGACACGAACCCCGACGCCGACGGCGACACGAACGCCGACTGCTACTCCATGGCCAACCTGTGCAGTCAGGGTAAGCGGAACCACGAATGTCAACGTTCGGGCAGAAGCCAATTCTAATGCCACAATCATCGGGCTTCTATTCCCAAATCAGCAAATCGTCGTAAGCGCGCTTTCAGCAAATGATTGGTATCAATTCTGGGTAAGCAACGTAGCCCACTACGCCCTCGCCTCATTATTTACCACCGAAAGCGGCGCTTGTTCTTCGCTGCCTTCACCAACAGGTTCTGCGCCGACTGGTACGAACAACTCAGGCGTAATTTGCGTCAATGTCCTGATGCCTGTCGAATCGCAACTCCTAAGCTACTGTGAGACCTTCATTTATAACAATGTACGTCTTGTTGATGAAGGATTTCGGGCGGCATTCCAGCAGACCTATGGTCGTGCGCCCACTCTGCAAGAGTACATCGGTATTACTGTCGGCGGTGAATGGTGGGCAATTGCCTCAGAGCCTGATGGATCCGGTCTTGTACGACTATATGGAATTGAAGGGTTTTCACGGGCATATTTTGAGATTTGTGGTCTGAATGGTTGTGGGGATGTAGAGTTCCTATGGTTTTTGTCAGGTTATCAGCCTTGGTTGATAGGATCAGATGGACTAGGTGCGGCTGTTGATGAATTGATGTCCGAATACTCAGTTCTTTTCACCGGATCGGGCAATCCTACAGCGCTCTTTACTCAAACAATCTCAGATATTCTCTCTCCTGCGGATCCATCATGGCGGGATGGTAGTGTTTCTGATCAACCGTGGCAATGGTTCAATCGCAATACTGCTAACACTCGACCAAATGAGGGAACAAATCCATGTACGGAAGTTTTGTTGAGGTTAGAAGATAGAAACTTTGAGATGTATACCGCTGCGCAGGATTTCAATCTTCGAAATCCACAACAGTGTCCATGAGCCTAGGAAAACGTGAACGGAGAAGATGAAATGAAGACAAGTCGAAAGTTCCTACAAATTGCGTTGATTATCATATCAACTCTACTGTTCGTGTCTGTCAACTCGATCACAATCGAAGCACAGGAGAGCCAAATTCTAGTGCAATGTGGACTCGAAACGGACAATATCCAAATGAGTAAAATTACGCTTGCATCTTTTGCGGGCGATCTCTACGAGGTAAGTCTGACAGAAGTCACAGATTTAGCTCCTTTGCAAGCGAATGAAGTAACAAACCGCGACTATAACATTGTTGAACGAGTGAGTATCGCAAATGGTCGTTTACAAGGTGCATTACTGCAAACATCCTTGGCGAGTGAACGTTATGATGTCAAGACGCTGGCACTCTTGGATGCAAATGGGCAGCTATTGCAATCGATTGAAACACAAACGATCGACTCAACATACTGGTTTACCCTGCTGCCTGCGCGGTCACAAGATGAAGTTGGCGTGTTTGGCTTTGATGCTGATCAAAATGCACGTATTGTGCATTTCGCGCTTGTTGATGAGCAATTGATGTTTAGCGAAATTACCACGCTGCCATTTCGATTTTCCTATCGTAACAGTTGGTGGTACGTTTTATCAGTATCACCAAATTGGACACACATATCCTATGGGCGAAGAAATGAAGGGGAACCCCGCCATGAGTACTTTATCTATTCTATTACTGAGGCGCGCTTTGTCTGGTCGGAGGCGATGGCACCTGACGATTTGCCAAATATCACTTGGCTTGAGGACGAAACGAATATTGCCGTCGTTTCAAGAATCGGACGGGAATTCGGACGACAGGGAGAACTCAAGCTTGTCAGCTACAGTGGAGAATCTCAGGTGATCGCTGATCTGGGGGAACTGTTTGGAGCAGGGTCAGTGACAACAGGTGATGGTGTTGCGCTTACCAATGATCGTATAGCTTTCCTGGCAAGCATTCCCAGTCAAATCACGAGTCGGCTGTTGTTTCTTGATGTACAAACGGGACAAATCACTGATACTTGCATAACAGGTGATCTGCTATCCCCTGTAGCAATTTCAAATGGTGAGACAGTGGTTGTGCAGACCGTGAACACATCAACGCCTGAATTGATCTTTGTGTCCACGAGTACGGGTGATTACTCTCGTGTCTCAATTCCGGTTGGATATACTGTGTTGCCGGAGCCACAAGCGCAGGGGGAGTAGGGACGACACATGTGTCGCCCGCAGCCGGAGGACGCGCTCCCCCCGCCTGCCGCGCCGACCTGCTGGCGGTCGCGGCGGCGCTGGACGCGCAGGGGGATTAGGGACGCCTCATGAGGCGTGCGCCTGCGCCATCCACGCGCACGCCCAGGCTCAATCACCCGACGTGCCATGCTGCCACTACCTTTAGAAAGCCGCGCTACCCCCCTTGACCGCCTTAACAATCTCGGTTATGCTGGTTATGTTCGCAACGTATAGAGCTTGCAAAGCAGGTAGTGTAATCATGGCAACGCTGGTGATAGGCGCTGGCACGGCAGGAATCGCCGCTGCGCACGAACTCAGCAATGCCGGTGTGAATGTCCTCGTCGTCGAAGCGCGTGACCGCATAGGTGGTCGTGTGTGGACCAACGACACGTTTGCCCCGCATCCAGTCGAGTTTGGCGCAGAGTTTATCCACGGGGATAACGCTCCGAGCTGACTGTACGCCCGCCGTTCAGGGCTAACTGCATACTTCTGGCACAAAACTGACGACTCGCTCGTCCGGCTGGCAAATGGCAAGCTGGTGACGATGGCGGTTGCCCGCGCCCAGCACCCCGACTTCGACATGACGCGCTCGTGGCAACTGTCGGATTCGCTCGCTCCAGCGGCGTCTGAGTCGCTGCACGCCTACCTGACGCGCATCGGCTTCACGGACGCGCAGTTGAACTATACGCGCCGCGCCTTCGCCAATGCGTCGGGCGACTCGCCGCAGCATATCAGCGCCATCGTCGCCTCCGAAGAGTGGACGGACACGAGCGCCGGAGACGGCGATTACCGCCTGCTCGAAGGCTACATCCATCTGCTCAACGATCTGGCGCGCGGGCTGGACATCCGCCTGAAGACTCCCATCACAACCATCGCATGGTCGGATGACGGCGTGCGCGTGACATGCGCGACGGGTGAAGTCTTCACGGGCGACAGCGCCATCATCACGCTGCCTGTCGGTGTGCTGCGCAGCGGCGCGGTTACGTTTACGCCCGCGCTGCCAGACAGCAAGCAGGCGGCGATTGACGCGCTGCGCATGGGACCGGGCATGAAGCTGGTCTACTGGTTCGCTGAACCTGTGCTGCCAGCGGGCATCGGCGCGTTGTATAGCGCAGGCACGCCGCCGATGTGGTGGTCGCCAAGCGCGGGGCGCGACGTGCAGGGACAGGCGCTGACGGCGTTTGCAACGGGCGATTATGCCCGCGAACTGGCGGCGCTGGGCGAACAGGGCGCGCTCGCCTTTGCCTTGCGGACGCTTCAGGACGAACTCGGTCGTCCTGATTTACAACCGGCGGCAGCACAGTGGGTTCACTGGACTGCTGATCCTTATGCTCTGGGTGTGTACAGCACCGTCCCGCCGGGCGCGCACGACGCGCGGCTGGCGCTGGGAACGCCGACCCCGCCGCTGTTCTGGGCGGGCGAAGCGACGGTCAAAAACGCCTGGGGCGCAACGGTGCATGGCGCGCTCATCAGCGGTCAGCGTGCAGCAGCCGAAACGCTGCAATTTTTGCAGCGCCAATCAGTGATAGCATAGACGAGATTGAGCCATATGGACGCCATCTTAACCAAACCGACACAACTGAATACGTTCCCTGAAATCGTCGTGATGCCAACGCAGGTGTGGCATACCGAACAGATGGAGGACTTGCAGCGCACAGCATACCCGGGCGACGACGAGTATCTCCACGCGGAAGAATTCCGCAGCCACCTGCACTATTTCCCGGAAGGTCAATTTGTCGCCATTGACACGCATACAGACCGCGTGATCGGTCTGACCGCGAGTATGCGACTGGACTTCAACCCGGCGGACGACTTGCTGGAAACCTGGCGAGCCACCACCGGAGACGGCTGACTGACCACGCATAAGCCCCACGGCGAATGGATGTACGGCGTTGAATCATGCGTACACCCCGATTATCGCAGCAAAGGCGTGGGCAGCAAATTGATGGATGCACGCTTCGATGTCTTGCGCCGCCTCAACCTGCGTGGCATGATCGCAGGCGGAATGCCGATGGACTATCATAAAGTTGCATGTGAGATGTCAATCGAGCAATATATGGCGGAAGTGGTTGCTGGAAAGCGCTTTGATACCAACCTTTCCAAGCAGCTGCACAAAGGGTTCAGGATGCATAATCTGATCCCGAACTACATTCACGACCCGCGCGCGTGCGACTATGGCGTCGCGATTTTGTGGGAAAACCCGGATTATGTGCCGGGCAAGCAGCCGCTGCTCAAACTGGTCGAAAAGCCGCAACCGTACCACGTAAGGCTCAAGACCCCCGCAGCGTCGATCCCGCTAAGCGCGGCAGGCACGTAAAACTTTCCAATGCCATCGAACAAGGGGCTTCAGCCCCTTGCTGCAAGGGGTTGAAACCCCTTGTTCAAAGATGTGCAGGAAACAGACGCGAGAACGACCAGCGCACTTGCATAAGCGCGATGTTGGCAATCATGTGTGGGGGCGCACTTTGGTGTGTCTCCACAAATAACAGGGGTGGTTTTTCTGCGGCGCGTGGCTATCCAGCGCACCGCTTGAGAGACAATAATCGTCTATTCGGGGAACATAACGAAAGGAAAGAAGCGCGTTCAGCGCCAGCTATATGAGCCATAAGAAAAAGTCTGAGCCTCCGAGAGCACACATTGAGGTCATGCGCAGCCGCCCGGACTACGCAGACCAGATGGAGGCACTTCAGCACACCGTGTACGGCACGAGCCGGGAACATTTCCTGGGCGATGCCATCCTCGCAGAACAATTCCGCTTCCACACCAAAGTTTTTCCGCAAGGTCAATACATCGCGGTCGATACCGACCGGGACCTCGTCGTCGGCTTGACCGTCAGCATGTGCGTGCAGTTTGACCCCAAACACCCACAGACATTGATGGAGAACTGGCGCGAGACGACCAGCAACGCCTGGCTGACGACGCATAAGCCGGACGGCAACTGGATGTATGGCGTCGAGTCGGCGGTACACCCTGACTATCAGGGTTACGGTATCGGTCGTGCGCTCATGGAAGCACGGCGGCACGCCATCCGCAAGCTCAACCTGCGCGGGATGGTCGCGGGCGGCACGCTCAAAGATTACCACCGCCACCACACAACGCTGTCGCCGCAGGAGTATGTAGCGCGTGTCGAACGGGGCGAGCTTTTTGATACCAACATCAGCAAACAGATTCGCATGGGCTTCAAGCCGCTGGTCGTCGTTCCCAACTATGTGGATGACCCGGACACGCTCGGCTATGCCGCGCTGATCCTCTGGCACAATCCGGACTATCACCCGGAACGGCTGCCACAGCGGGTGCGCACGCCGCGCGTCGCGCTGGCGCTCCAACACCGCAAACCCTCACCCCACCTCCATCACGGTCAGGTACATCATTCTGACACCGCTGGAGCGGGTGTTTAACTCGCACACGTCTCAGTCTTTACCGTAATCACTTGTACACAAGGGGCTTGCCAATCGGGGCAAGCCTTCTTTTTGAATATACATCCACTTTGTAATTCATCAGCAAGTGCTTTCCTGATGCGTTATAATTCTAGGCAAGTTACTTGATGGATCAGAGGCGTAGGACATGACCAGTGTTGGCGAAATGTCGTTAGAGGAACTAAAAAAGTTTGTCAACGATGCGATCTACGAAAGATTGACAAAGTCCCTCGGACAATTTGAATTTCCTGACGAGCCCGATGACGACGATCACTTGTCGTGGGACGAAGTGCGCGCTTTGGCAGACAAGCATCGTTGGACGCCGCCGCCGGGTTCAAAAACATCAATAGAACTCTTGCGCGAAGACCGGGACTCATGATGGCAGTTAACCCATTGATCAACCACAGATAAACGCAGCGATTGCCGAAGGCGTTCCCATCATTCCGATCACACGCTTTCAGCCGTAAGAAATACGATAGGAGCTTAAAAGGAATATCTCATGGTACATGCACAAATTGAAATGTCTACTGATGAATTTGAACGCATCGAAAGTCGCGCTCACATACTGGGATATGAAAGCGTATCCGAGTATCTGCTATCACTTGCCCACGATGATTTGGAATATGCGGACGCTGATGATCGTTCAGCTGAAGACATCTTGGATGGTATCAAAACGTCTATGCGCCAGGCGCTACGGGGGGAAGGTCGCCCGGCGCGCGAAGTCTTGAATGAGTTGAACGATGCCGATTAAAGTCACTTCAACACCACATTTTGAGAAACAGGTCAAATCTCTCAAGAAGAAGTATCCGAATGTTGCTAAAGATGTTGAACCTCTTATTGATGACCTTGAAGGCGGCGCACTGCCTGGCGAACGTTTGCAACGCCTTGTTAGTTACGAAGCATACAAGGTTCGATTACCCAATCGTGATACACAACGCGGCAAGAGTGGCGGGTACCGTGTCATTTACTATGTGCGCACCGCCGAGACCATCTATTTGCTGGAAATTTACGCCAAATCGGAAGTGGATAACATTTCCGACACAGAAATCATCGTGCAGATTTTGGAAGCGATCGACCAAGATAGCGACGATGACACCTCATCATCTGAATAGATGATCGCATCAGACCCTCTTTGCGTCCTGTGCGCCTTTGCGGTTCAATCTCCCCCATGAAACTTGGCGGAACTCCGCCGGCATAAACGAAAGTTCTATACGAAGTTTCAATACGTTAACCCAATTTCGCTTGCAACCCCCTATATAATCAGATCGTGCTGTTGTGTCTGGTGCGCGGCTGCCTGTTGAGCGCGTACCTTGTTTGATTGTGTATGTCTGGCGCAGGAGAACGGGTCTGATGCCGCGAATTCTGTACATTGAAGATAATGCTGATAATCGATTGCTGGTGCGCCGTGTGCTGATGGCATCAGATTACGACTTTGAAATCCTCGAAGCGGAAAATGCCCGTAAGGGCATCGAGATGGCGACCACCCAGTCGCCCGACCTGATCCTGATGGACATCAGTATGCCCGATATGGACGGGCTGGCGGCAACGCGCCATCTGAAAGGACTGACCGCCATGAACGGCGTTCCGATTGTGGCGCTGACTGCCAACGCGATGGAAAAAGATGAAATCAGCGCCCGTGCAGCCGGGTGTGATGGCTTTATTCGCAAGCCTGTCGATATTGATAAGCTGCCAAACGACATCATGAGTTACATCAGGAGTGTACGATCATGAGTGAAGCAATCGCGACAAAAACACGTCAGCCGATTGACCCCAGCGAAGCGCATGTCCTCGTGGTCGAAGACAACGTGCCAAATTTCGTCCTGATCGCCCGTATGTTGGCGTTCATGGGCGTCCAGCGCTGCGAATGGAAGACCTCCGGCTGGCAGGTCGTCCAGTTTGCCGATACGCTGCCGCGCGTGGACCTGATCCTGCTCGACATCCGCCTACCCTATGAAGATGGCTACCAGGCATTGCAGAAGCTACGCGCCAGCGCCAAGCTCAAGGACGCGCTGGTGGTCGCGGTCACGGCAGAAGCGAGCGAAGACCAGATGCGCCGGGCGCGCAAAGCCGGCTTTAATGGCTTCCTCGGCAAGCCGCTCGACCCGGATCGCTTCCCCAGCCAGATTCGCAAACTGCTTTCAGGTGAAGAAGTGTGGGAATGGCACTAAGCAACCCGCAGCCCCCGGCTGCCGACCAACCGAAACACATGACCGCGCTGCCCACGCAGTCCGAGATCGAAGCACTCTACGATATTAATCGCGCGCTGCTGGCAGTACAGGACATGAACGACATCGTGCTGGTGCTGCGCGCAACGGTGGCGCTGGATGCCGATATTGTGCTGCACATTACGCGCACTTTTGACAACAGCGGCATTATTGCCTACCGCATCATCGAAAACGAGTATGCGTCACCCGACGAAACAGTTGTGCTTGACTTTGCGCGCCTGCCTTACGAGGCGGTGCAGTTTGTCGAGGATGTCGCGCAACGCGATGATGACATTGCCCGTATTTGCGCTTCCTATGATGCGCATAGCTATATCCAGATTATTCTGCGTGACCAGCAGCGTGCAAAAGACATCTTTGTCATTATCTACAAAGCAGCGCGCAGTTTTGACGAGCAGACGCGGCGGTTGTTTGAAGCGTTCGCCAACCAGTCCGCCGTCATTGCCGCCAACGTCACGCTGTTGCAGGAGGCGCAAAACAACGCCGTCCAACTGGCGCGGCAGGTGCGCGTGCTGGAAGCGCTCAATCACCTCGCCAACAGCGTCGGCAGCACCAGCGATGAAACCAGCATTCTGAACGCCGCCGTGCGCAGTCTGGTCGCCGCGACGGATGTCGATCATGCGGGCGTCGTCTACATTGAGCGAGATCGCAAGGATGCCATCGTTGTCAGTGAGTATCCTGAGACTGGCGCAACAGGCGTCAAGGTTGGGTTTGAGTCGAACCCGATTTTCCAGGAGCTTTTAAAAGACCAGCTATCGCCGCTGCTGTTCGAAGATATAGAGAACGACCCGCGTATTTCGCCACTGGTGCGCAGCCTGCTGCGTAACATCGGTACCAAGTCATTGATCATCGCGCCGCTGGTCATCAACGGCGAACTCATCGGGTCGCTAGGGTTGGATTTGACGACCGAAGGACGAAAATTCCCCGATTACGCTCTGGAATTTGTTGCCACCGTTGCCTACCAGATCGCCATTTACCTGCAAGACCTGCGCACGCGCCAATTGCGTGAAGAGGAGACGAGACGCGCTCAGATGCTCGACCGCATCGGCAGCCGCTTTTTGGCGCTCAATCGTGTGGATGACATCGTAGTGGCGGCGGCGCACGGGCTTCAGGAACTGGTGAATGCCAGGCGCGTGATCATTCATCTGGGGACGCCGGAAACCCTCCAGACTGGAGAGGCTGAACGATGATTAACATCTCTGCCATAATCGGCGTCCGTGTCGATTCGCGAGAAGCTATCCAGCGTTCCTTTGTTCAGGTGCTGGCAGTCGCCTTTGCCGCAGTTACGCTTGTGCGCATGGCGTTCGGACTCATAGGTGCGCAGGAAGTTCCGCTGCGAGCGGATTTTTGGGTGAACGTTGCAATCGCGCTCGTATTTTGCGTGGTAATCTATGTGTTGGCGGCTCGTCAGCCATTGCTTGCCGCCATCATCACCATTCTTGGTTTTGCACTATTCGCCTATCTTTCACGCCTGGTGCCTGCATTTGTCCTGATCTCGGTTGCGGGCGTCATTGCCGCAGCCATGCTGATGCCTCGGCGCTTGAATCGACTCATAACCATTGTCATCTTTGCAGGGCTGATGGTCTTTGTCGCTTTAGCCTGGCAGCGGGGAGGCTGGAGTGCTGTACTGGAAGGTGGCGCATTAGGGTATGCCCTGACGACCATATTCGTTTTTACCATCACGCGCTTTCTGCTATGGGCGCAGTTGGAATTGCTGGAGAGTACCCGCCGCCGCGAAACGCTGCTGCAAACGACGGCGGAAGTTGCCCAGTTCACCAACCGCGAACAGGAACTTGTGCCGCTGCTCAAGCGCGCCATCCAACTCGTCAGCGAGCGCTTCGGTCACTATCATGTCCAGGTCTTCCTGATCAACCCGCAGGGCGAAAACGCCGAACTGGTCGTCAGCACGGGCAGTGTCGGCGAAACGCTGCTGGCGCGCAAACACAAGCTGGCGGTGGGGTCGCGCTCGGTCATTGGGCGCACAACGGCAGGCGGGCAGCCGGTCGTCGCGCGTGATACGGATAAAGACAATGTGCGCTTCAAGAACGAACTGCTGCCGGAAACCCGCGCCGAACTCGCCGTGCCGATGTACGACGGTGATAAAGTCATCGGCGCACTGGACGTGCAGAGCAAGGACGTAGAGGCATTTGATGACAGCGAAATCCAGGCGCTGCAAGTCCTGGCGAACCTGCTGGCGTCATCCGTGCGTAATGCGCGCCTGCTGGAACAGCAGACTCGTGTCGCTGAAGAAAATGCACGGTTGGCACAGGAGTCGAACCGCAACCTGCAAGAAATCCAACGTCTGAACCGCGAACTGACCGGGCAGGTCTGGCGCGATTTCCTGCGCGAAAGCAACACGACACAGGGCGTCACACTCGTCAATGACAGCCTGCTGCACAGCGCTGAATGGACGCCGGACATGACACAGGCAGCGCTCGGCACGTTGGTGCAGACCAACACGCCCGATGGGGTGCGGGTTGCCTTTCCACTGCGGCTGCGCGGCGAAGTCATCGGCGCGGTCGAAATTGAGATGCCCGCCGCGCCGAGCAATGTCATGCTCAGCGATATTCGCGCTGTGCTTGACCGTCTGACGGTCAGTCTGGAAAATGCCCGACTGTACGACGCGGCACAGGCGGCAAGCGCACAAGAAACGCGCCTGAACCAGATCGCCTCGCGTTATGAGAAAGTGACATCGGTGGAAGAACTGCTGCGTATCACCATGCAGGAATTGAGCCAGACGCTCGGCGCGGAAACAGGCGCGATTCGCCTGAGTGCCACCCACGCCGAAGCTGCTAACGGAGGGAGCGCCTCGTGAATATCATCCGCGCGCTGTTCACCGTCCGCTACGCCTACGACAACCTGATCATGCGCCAGCGTGCGCAGGGGCTTCTCATCATCGGGTGGATGTCGCTGATCGGTTTGATCGTCTACATGGTCGGCGTCGTGCTGCCCAATGTGCAGCGTGGTTTTTCAGCCGAAATCTTTGTGAATGCTGGCACTGTGCTGCTGCCAGTCGCTGCCATCGCTGCCATAGTGCTGGTCCAGCGCGGCAATATCCGCACGGCTGCGTTTGTGCTTGTCAGCGGCATGGCGGCAGCCACCATCCCAATGTTGTTCGTAGGCGAAGACAGTATTGCTGATCTGGCAGTCATTATCCCGCTGGTGGCAGGTGGCGTCCTGCTCGGACGGCGCTCATTCCTGCTGGTGGCGCTGATGGTGTTGGGGGCGCTGATAGTGAGGGCGTTGTGGCTCGGCAATTTCACCGAACCTTACACGATTATCCCGGCAAACCATATCCTGTCGCACGTCCTCATCCCGCTGGTGACGTTTGGCGCGGGCGCGGTCTTTCTTTACGCCTTCAGCGGCAGTGCCGAACGGGTGACGACCGACGCGCTCGACAGCCAGCGTTACCTGCACGCCATCGTGCAGCAATCGGCGGCGTTCGACCCGGCGCAAAGCGAAAGCAACTTCCTCGCGCAGCTCGTCAAGCGCATTCAGGAAACATTCGGCTTCTCCAACATTCAGATTTATCTGACCAACGATCAGGGACAACTTGTGCGCCAGACGCGCCTGGCAGCGGGCATGGTCGCCAGCGGCAGCAGCGCCCAGACCGCGCGCGATCCGCTGGTGAATGCCGCGTTCAACGAAAAGAAGACGATCATCGCGGATAGCAGCCAGCCCGCCGACCGCCGCGCGCTGATCACCGCGCCCGCGCGCAAGGCAATCGCGCTGCCGTTGATGATGGACGATGTGCTGCTTGGCATCATCGAAATCCAGAGCGATATAACAAAGCCCTTCACGGCGGGTGAAATCGACGCGCTTGAACTGCTGGCGACGCAAACCGCGCGGCTGCTGGTCAACGGTCGTCTGTTCAAGGACGCCGAGGCGACGGCGCGCGACACCCAGGATAACCTGGCGCGGTTGGGTGCGCAGATGCGGCGACAGGAAGCCGACATTACACAGGCGGTGCGCAGCGGCTGGGATACCTACCTGGGCAGTCAGGGCAGCGCGCTCGGCTTCGACCTGATTAACAACGGCAGCCAGCAATTGCTGCGCGCGGACAGTCTGCCGCCGGAGATGCGCACAGTGATGGAGCGCGGGCAAACGATGAGCGAAACCAGCGGCGGCGTGCAAAAGCTGCATGTGCCAATTATTTATCGTGGTGAACTGCTCGGCGCGATGTCGTTCAATATTCCTGGGCAGCAGCCGCTGACCGAGCGTCAGGTGGAACTGGCGCGTAACGTTGCTGAACGGCTGGGCGCAGCGCTCGATAACACGCGTCTGTTTGAACAGAACCGCGCCCTGGCAGAACGCGAACAGATGGCGAATACCGCTGGTAACCAGCTGCTTGGCATCACCGATGTCCAGGAATTGCTGGACGCAGCCGCGCTTGGCTTCAAGGATGCGCTCGGCGCGGTCTACACGCGCGTCTACGTGAGCAGTTCAGTGATGGGTGAAAGCCCACGCGCACCCCAGGAGGCGTCATGAACCGCAGCGCCTTATCGTTTCTGAACATCGTGCATTATCCCATCTGGCTCAAGATCGCGCTGTTGGTGACGATCGGGATGCTGGCGCTGGCGCTGCCCGCCTTCCTGACGGTGCGCACTGCCACGCTCGAAAGCGGTTACGAAAGCGCCGAGCGCTACTTGCAGACCAGTGGGACGCAGCATGTCGCCAGCGTCCGCAGCGTGATTGCGGATGCCCAAGCGCTACTCAATGCCTTTATGGAGAGCGTCGGGCAGGGGCAGCAGCTTGAAACGCTGATTGCGCGCGATGACGACCCGTCACTTCTGGACTTCGAGGACCCTGACTTTATCGGACGACTCTTGAGTCGTGGCTTGCTGGAAGAGGCAACCTCACCTTTTGAGCATGTGCGGCTGGTCAGCACGACGGGTAACATTGGCATATCAGTATCGTTAAACACCTCACGCCCGCAAGACCAGCCGGGTGTCAGCCAGAACCAGAACGCTACTTATCAGGCAGCAGAAGCCGCAGCGGTCATCGGCGCGAACGAGACGATTGCCGCCTGGGCGAACGACGACGGCTACACGATTGAACTGGTACAGATTATCCGCCATGTGACGACGGATGAGGTCGTCGCCTATCTGATCGCCCGCGTAAACCCGCAGCGCATCGAAAACGCGCTGCTTACGGAAGATACGGGCTATCGCGAATTCTTGCAGCTGGTCAACCCGGCAGGCATTGTCTACGCGCCTGGCAGCGACGCCGCAAATCCCTCCACAGCCGATCTTGCGACAGGTGCGGAACGCGCACTGGCGGGCGAAACCGGGCTGGAGCGCTATGCACAGCCAAGGGGCGAACGGGTCATCGGCTATTACGCGCCCATCGGTTTCGCCAACCTGGGGCTGGTGAGCGAAATTCCAGTGAGCGCGGTCGAAGCGCAGGCATTCAGCTATTTCACAACGCGCGCCTTCGTCCTCACCATCGGCTTTGTCGCGCTGGCAAGCGTGATGGTGATCCTGCTGAGCCTGCTCAACAATCTGATCACGCCGCCGCTGGGACGGCTGCGCAAGGCGACCCAGGCGTTGGGAATGGGCAACTTCAGCGAACCTGTGCCGGATACGCGCCGCGATGACGAAATCGGCGCGCTGGCGACCTCGTTCGTCATGATGCGTGACCAGGTGCAGAGCCTGATCGGTGACTTGCAGACGCGGCTGGAAGCGCGCCTGCGCGACATCGACACTACGCAAGAGATCAGCCGTTTTGCCGCCATGCAGAGCGATGTGCAATCGCTGCTGGATCGTGTCGTCACGCTGATTGCACAGCGCTTCCCGAACATCTATCACGCGCAGATTTTCCTGCTCGATAACGAACGCAAAAACGCCGTGCTGCGCGCTAGCACGGGCGAGGCAGGGCGCAAGCTGTTGGAACGCGGGCATCGCCTGGCGGTCGGCAGCGTCAGCGTCATCGGGCAAACGACCGAGCAGCGGCGGCTGGTCGTGGCGCGCGACACCGCCTACAGCCCGATGCACCGCCAGAACGACCTGCTGCCGGATACACGCGCGGAACTGGCGATCCCGCTGTTCTTCGGCGATAACCTGATCGGCGTGTTGGACTTGCAGAGCAAGGAACGCGACGCCTTCACCCCGGAACAGATCAACGTCTTGCAGACAGTTGCCAACCAGGTCGCCGTCGCCATTCAAACGGCGCGCCTGTACGAAGAAAGCGTCCAGCGACTGGAACGCATCGAGCAGGCGAACCGCGCGGCGACACTGCGCGCTTGGCAGGATTACATGCGCGACCAGCGCGTGCGCGACATGCGCAGCGAGGCGGGCGTCATCGTTGACTCCGATGTGTCGCTGCTGCGGCGCACAGCGCTGACGACCGGGCAGCCCGCAATCGGCGATGTCACACCGCGCGCCACCATCCCCGTCGCCGTGCCGATCCAGATCGGCGGGCAGACGATTGGCTCCGTCGAGTGGGAAGTTCCGGCGAGCGACTTTGGCGAAGACAGATTGGAACTGGCGCGCGAACTGGCACGGCGGCTGGCGCTCAGTCTCGATAACGCCCGTCTGTTCCAGGAAAGCCGCCGCGCCGCCGAGCGTGAGCGGTTGGTCAATAATATCGCTGCCCGGCTGACGGCGCAGACCGATGTCAACGAAATTCTGCAAACGGCTGTGCGCGAAGTGGGGCAAGCGCTCCAATCGCCACAGGTCAGCATCCGGCTGCATGGCAAGCCCGTCGTGGATACTGGCAGCGCCACCAACGGCACACATTCCAATGGTCATCACGCGAATTGACCTGTCATTTGAGGTAGATGAGCGATGAAGCAAGCTTCCCTTTCACAAGCAGCGCCCGCCGTGCGGCTGCGCCAGCGACTAACGCGCAACGTGACGCTGGTCGTCATGCTGGCGTTCCTGCTGGTCGGCATCATCACCGCGTTCGCCATTCGCAATCTGGTGCGCGTAACGCTGGAACAAGACCAGTTCGACGAAACGCGCGAGATTGCAACACTGGTCGAGCAGTGGTGGGAAACCGCGCGTGATGACGCTCGCTTTCTGGCGACCAACAGCCTGACGCGCGACTTCGCGGCATTGACGATCAGCAGCACGCGCGAAAGCAGTAACGAGGTAGAGGAAACTCAGCAGCAGCTGTTGCAAATTTTTAACGCCGCGCTGGAACGCAATCGTGGCAGTTATGTGGCGATTCGCTACGTCACGACCAATGGCTTCGTCTGGTCGGAAGTAACGCAATACAGCGGCATGGCTCCCGAAGTCTTTACATCGATCAGCAATCAGTCACAGGCAGATGAGATCAGCTTCCAACGCGGGATGGCGACGCCGATCAACGATGTCAGCAGCAGCGCGCTGCTCTTCCGCAAGCAGCCGGGCAGCGACCTGCTGGCATACCCGCTGGCACCGTTTATTCGTTTCGTCTCCCCCGTAGACGCGATTGGCGATATGCAGACGGTCGCCGGGCAAATTCAGATCGATATTGCTGTGCTGCCGCTGCTCAACGACATTGGGAGCATCACCGCCGATGAGTCATTCCTGACCGAGACGCAGCGCCGCGTGCTGATCCTCGATGCGCAGGGCAACGGCTTGTTCGACAATGACGTCGTCAGTGATGAGCAGCTGCGCCTGCTGTCAGAGTCCTACAGCCTGAGTTTTGCCGATGATGTCGCGCCGCTGGCAGGAGTCATTGCCAGCAACCCCGCGGGCGTGCAGGCAATGAACACTAGCGGCTGGCTGCTGACGTCTGTGCCGCTGCCGATTACGGACACTACAGGGGGTGTATGGACGCTGGCAGTGGCAGACTCCTATAGCGGTGTGTTTGATGCAGGCATCATCTTTCCGATAGGGGTAGTGCTGACAGCGCTGGCGCTCGGCGGTATCATCAGCCTGCTACTGCGCAATCTGCTGCTGGGCAATCTGCGCCCCCTGGAAACGACCAGCGCGCTCGCCCGCCAGGTCGCCGGGCAAACGCCTGTCGCCGCCAACGTGCCGCCGCCTGCACTGGCGGATGCAGAGACGGGCATGGGCGAAATCGTCCAGGCATTCGCACATCTTCAAGAGCAGGTCAGCCAGCTCAATAATCAACTCAACGCCACGAGCGAACGCTATCAACGCAACCTCGATATTGCCCGCCGCATCAGCCGCGAAACGGCGACGCTGCGCAATGTTGATGATCTCATCAACCGCACGATTGAACTCATCTGCACGCGCTACGGCTTCTACCATGCGCAGGTCTTCCTGACCGATGATGTCGGCAAGCAGGCGGTGCTGCGCTACAGTCACGGTGAAGCAGGGCAGCAGATGCTCGAAAAGGGACACCGGCTGGCGGTCGGTTCGCAGTCCGTCATCGGGCAGGTGACTCAGCACGCCGAAGCGGTCATCGTTAACGATACGACGGCAGGCGGCGCGCCGCACCTCATCAACCCGCTGCTGCCGGAGACGCGCGCGGAAATGGCGCTGCCGCTGATCGCGGGCGAGCGCGTGATCGGCGCGCTGGATGTGCAAAGCACGATTGCGGATGTGTTCCGAGACGACGAACTGCAAATCTTCCAGCTGCTCGCCGATCAGCTTGCCATCGCTATCCAGAATGCGCGCCTGATGGTCGAGGCAGAAAAGCGCGCCCAGCAGGTGGAACAGGTCAGCCGTCAGTTCACCAGCAATACCTGGCAAGAACAGGTCGCCCGTGCGGGCGTCGATCAGTCATTCCATTACGATCTGATGACCGTGACTGACGAAATCCCGAAAGTGCCGGATTACAGCGTGCCAATCAGCGTGCGCGGTGTGGTTATCGGTGAAATCGGCGCATCGCTGGAAGGGGACGAAACGCTGACCAGCGGCGATGAAATCTTCCTGCGCGCGATTGCCGACCGCGTGGGGCTGGCGATTGAAAATGCACGTCTGCTGACGGAAACACAGTCCAGCCTGAACGAAACGTTCGTGTTGTACCAGCTCAGCCGCGCGCTGAGCGATGCCAACCAGCTTGAAGACGTGTTGAGCGCCACGATTTCGACGGTGCTGCTGGATGCCAACGCGGGTTTCATCGCCACGTTTGAAGAGGCGGACAAGGGCGGCACGGACTGGCTGACAATTGCGGCTGCCTGGCACGCCGACCAGCCGCTGGATTTGACAGGCAAACGCCTGCGCGTGCTGGAACACCCGCTGCTGTGGAACCTCAAGCAGGATCAGCCCGTCGCGATTGAGTCCGTCGAGCAGGATCGGCGGCTGGATGAGCGGCTGCGCGAGTTGTTTCTGACGCAGATGGGCGCGGCTTCAGCCATCGTTCTGCCGTTCACCGTGCGCGGCAGCTGGCGCGGTGTGGTCATCTTCGGCTTCCCGGTGGCGCGCCAGTTCACTGAGCAGGATGGACGCCTGTACACTGCCCTCATCGACCAGGCAGGTGTCGCCATCGATAACCGCCTGCTGCTGACGCAAAACGAAACAACGCTGGCGCAGATCGAACGCCTCTACGGGGGCAGCCGCGTCGTCAACACCGCGCAATCGATGCAGGATGTGGTGCGCGCGGCTATCGTCGCCAATAATGATCTGAGCATCGGCTTTGAACTCGGCATTCTGGAAGGCGATTTGAATGCGCACGGCTGGTCCACCAGCTTCCGCATCACCGCGCGCTCGCAGGGTGTGGAAGTGGTCGAAGCGGACAGCGTCTTCCCGCTGGAACTGAGCAGCAACTCCGTGCTGCTGGCGCGCGAACCGCTGTGGTTGGGCGCGGGCAGCCACGACGCAGGAGCGCGCGACTTTGACCAGTGGATGCGGCGCAATCGCTTTGAGACGGGCGTCGTCTTCCCGCTCTTCAGCGCCAATCAGCCCATCGCGCTTTTCTTCGTCATCAGCGAAGAACCGCTGCTGATCAGCGAAGATGATGTCGAAGTTTACCGCGCACTGACGGGGCAGATGAGTACGGTGCTGCAAAACACGCGCCTGCTCGAACAAACCGAACGCGCGCTCGATGAAACCCAACGCCTGTATCAGGCAAGCCGTGCGATTGCGACTGCCAACAGCGCCAGCGAAGTCTTCGCCAACGCTGCTCACTACATCAGCGAGACGGGCGTGGCAGTCACGCGCATCTCGGCGCTGCTCACCGGTACCGATACGACATGGGATGCGCCGTCGCTCAACTATGCCTATGTCTGGACGCGCAGCGCGTCGTATGCCTCTGACCTGAAAGTCGGGCTGCGGGTGAGCGTTGATATTGCGCCGTTCGGACGCCTGTTTAACGCCTATGGTAGCGTGCTGCGCTATAACGACCTGCGCGCGGAACTGGCACCGCTCAAGCTTGACAGTCTGCTGGCGCTGCTGGAGCGCAGTGGCAGCCGCAGCGCGCTTATCATCGCGCTGCGCACGCGCCAGAAGTGGCTGGGCGTGCTGCTGCTGGAAAGCGACCAGGTGGGTGCATTCTCCAGCACCCTGGTTCCGTTCTTGCAGGCAGTGGCAGACCAGCTTGCGATTGCGGTGGACAGCTTGCAATCGTTCGCGGAAGCGCAAACCGAAGCCCGCCGCGCGCTGGCGCTGGCGGAGGCAAGCCAGTTCGCCAACCGCGTGGGTGCTGACCTGGGACGCAGCCTGAATGAAGTCTTTACGCGCATCGCTGAAGCGGCAACTTATCGCCAGTGGCAATTGCTGCTTGCGGACGACGATGCGGACTATCTCGATGAGGTGCTGGCGTACATGCCCAGAGTCGAGACAATGCACCAGCCGCGCCTCGACATTGCGCGCGGGCAGCATTCGCTGCTGGATGCGTTCCGCAACAAGCACAGCGTCATCGTCAATAACCCGCTGACCTATCCGGCGTTTGCGGCATATGACGAAGAGTCGCGCAGTGAACTCGGCAAGCACATCGCAGTGCCGATTATGCTGGCGGGCGAACGGCTGGGCGCGCTGTACCTGGGGCGCTATATCTACGAAGAGGATATGACGGAGCGCGACGAACAGCTAGGGCTAACGCTTGCCGCGCAGATCGCCGTTGCGCTGGAAAACCGCCGCCTGCTGCGCACGACCGAGACCGAACGCGAAACGCTGCGCACGATCCTCGATACGCTGCCCGTCGGTGTTATCGTGTTGAACAGCCGCAGCTACCGCCCGCTTCAGGCGAACGAGCAGGCGGAAATGCTCCTCGGTCGCCCGATTGACAGCGACATGGTCTTCGACATCGCAGCGCTGAACATTTACCGCACGGGGACGAACGTCCTTTACCCGCAGGCGGAGTTTCCGGTCTTCACAGCTATTGAACGGCGCGGCAGCGAATTTGCCGATGACATCTCGCTCGTCCGCCCAGATGGCAGCGAGATCGATTTGCTCATCAACGTCGCGCCGCTGATAGACGCCGACGGACGTTCAGACTCGATCGTCATTGCGCTGGAAGACATCAGCAACCTGCGCGGGTTGGAAAATACGCTCCAGGAAAACCTGCGCGAGACGATTACGCTCTACGAAACCACGCGCGCGCTCAGCGAAGCGCCAGATGCGGAAGACATTCTCGACCTGGTGTTGATGCAGCTGGCGCTCCAGGAACCGGACGAGATTTATCTGCTGATGCTGGATACCTCTGGCGATGGCGTTCGGTTGGCGCGCACGCTCAATCACACCACCGATACGTTTAACCTGCCGGACAGCCTGCTCGACCCGCAGCAATCGCGCTTTGTTCAGGACACCCGCGATCCTGAGCAAGTGATGGATGATGTCGAACGGCTGGTGCTGGCACAACAGGGCGTCGGCTCGCTCATCGTGCTGCCGATGCGTACCCGCCTGCGCACGGGCGTCCCGTTGGGCTGGATTGTGCTGACGTTCAGCCGCACGCAATACTTCTCGCTGGAGCGCGAACAGGCGATTACCACCCTGGTCGAAAGCACATCGGTCGCGCTCGATAACCGCAACCTGTTCCGCAGTACCGAAGCAGCGCTGGCGGAAACCGCGTCCCTCTACGGCTCCACGACCGCCGTCAGCCGCGCGCAAAGCCTGGACGAACTGAGCCGGGCGTTGCAACGCGCGCTCGAATGGCTCGACCCCGACTTCTACGCCGTGTATATGGTGCAAGAAGGCAGCATGATACCGCTCTTCAATCTGGGGATGGACCGAGAGCCGCTGGATTTGTCCGCGCTCATCGAGGAACATGCGCGTGTCAGAGGCGGCAGCCTGTTCGTGGATGATGTTCAGGCGTTGACCAGCAGCCCGCTGACTCCCTACTTCGATCAGGTGCCTGAACTGCGCAGCATTGGCGTGATCCCTATGGGCTTGCAAGGGCGCAGCAGTGGCTATCTGGTTGTCGGCTACTACCAACCGCGCCAGTTCCGCGAAAGCGACAGTCGTTACATGGCATCGCTGGCGGACAGCGCGTCAGTCGTTGCCGATAACATCACCCTGCTTGACCAGATTCAGAGCAACCTGACCGAGACGAGCATGTTGTATCTGGCGAGCCGTGACCTGAACGACGCCACGACCGAGCATGACATTCTCAACGTGGTGGTCGAACACTTGCTGGATCGTCCGGCGACCCAGGTAATCGTCATGCAGTTGGTCGGCAAAGACTGGCGCGACCCCCAGGCAGTGCTGCGCGTGGCGGCTGCGTGGCATCCCAGCAATGTCGAAGGGCTTGACCTGAGCGGCGTCAGCTTTGAATCGATCACCTTCCCCTCGTGGTCGATCTTCAGCAGCAATGAGGTCAGGCTGATTGATGATGTCCGCAGCGATACGCAGTTGGATGAAGCATCACGCTTTGCCCTGCTCAGTCTGGACATCGCCTCGACCAGCATTCTACCACTGCGACTGGGCAATCGTCCGTATGGCGTCATCCTGCTCTGCAATAACGAGCCTTACGCCCATAGCGAACGCGATGATCGTGTTTATCGCTCGTTCTCGCGCCAGGCATCGCTGCGTCTGGAAGCGTCACGCCTGTTCGACCAAACGGAACGCCGCGCCCGCCAGCTGGCAACGTCTGCGCGCGTCAGTCAACTGGCGTCATCGCTGGAAGAACTCAACCGTCTGCTGCCGACCATCGTCGAACTCATCAAGGATGCCTTCGGTTACGACCATGCACAAATCTTCCTGATGGATCAAGAGGATCGCTTTGCCGTCCTGCGCGCCAGTACGGGCGAAGCGGGTCAGCAATTGCTCTCCATTAAGCACAAACTGGAAAAAGGCTCGAAGTCGGTCATCGGTCGCGTGACGGCGACGGGGGAGCCGGTGCTGGCGCTGGACACGGCGGCAGCGGGCGTCATGCATCGCCCGAACCCGTACCTGCCCAGGACGCGCTCGGAAATGGCAGTGCCGCTCATTCTGAAGGGTGAAGTGATCGGCGCGCTCGACGTGCAATCCAACCAGCCGAACTTCTTCACCGAAGACGATGTGAACGTGCTGACGACGCTGGCGGCGCAGATCAGCGTTGCGATTGAGAACGCGCAGTTGTACGAACAATCGCAGGCACGCGCCAAAGATATGTACTTCCTGTTCACCGTCGCCACAGCAGCCTCCAGCGCAGAAAAACTGAAAGACGCGCTGCAAAACGTGGTGATCTCGCTGCAAGAGCTGATGGATGCGTCGGTGGTTAGTATCTACACGCCAACGCGGTTGAGCGATGGCGAAGAGACCATCATCGAATTGCGCCCGGCGGCACTGGCAGGCTCGTCAATGCCACTGTCGGAACTGTCTGAAGTGCGGCTGGACGAACCGAAGAATCTGCTGGCGCGCGCGGCAGTCGAACAGCGCCCGTACATCATCGAAGACATCAGCCGCGAACCCGGCTATCTGCCGATAATGGATGATACACAATCGGCAATCCTTGTGCCGCTCACGGTTGGCACAGCGCTCGTCAGCATGGTGACGATGGAAAGCGTGCGCCCCAACGCCTTTAACGACGAAACGCTGACGCTGCTGCTGACGCTGTCCGGTACGCTGGCAGCGACGGTGCAGAACCAGCAACTGCTGGAGGAGTTGCAGCGCACCAACGAGCAGTTGCTGGAACTTGACCGCCTGAAGAGCGACTTCCTGGCGAACATGAGCCACGAGCTGCGCACGCCGCTGAACTCGATCATCGGCTTTAGCCGCGTGATCTTGAAGGGCATCGACGGTCCGCTGACCGAGATGCAGGAGCAGGACCTGTCCACGATATACAACAGCGGTCAGCACCTGCTCAACCTGATCAACGACATCCTCGACCAGGCGAAGATCGCGGCGGGCAAGATGGACCTGCAAGCCGAGTTCTTCGATATGAAAGCGGTGATCGACGGCGTGCGCTCGATTGGTATCGGTCTGCTCAAGGACAAACCGATCGACATCATCGTCAATATCGCGCCCGGACTGCCGAAAGCCTTTGGCGACGAATTCCGTACGCGCCAGGTGATGCTCAATCTCGTTTCCAACGCTGCCAAGTTCACGCGGGAAGGCAGCATCACGATTGACGCCTACATTGCAGCGGACGAAGCGACCGGCGTTTCCATGATGCGGGTAGATGTCACAGATACGGGCATGGGTATCGCTGAGAAAGACCTGCCGCTGCTGTTCGAGGCGTTCCGCCAGGTGGATTCGTCGCTGACGAAGACGCACGGCGGCACGGGGCTGGGGCTGCCGATTGCCAAATCACTGATTGAAATGCAGGGCGGGCAAATGCTCGTGGCATCGAAGGTCAATATCGGCTCGACGTTCAGCATCGTCGTACCGATTGCGCCGCTGCCAGAAGTCAAGAACGCGACTCAGGAAATGCGCGCCGTCAATCCGGGCAGCACCGCGCCGCTTGACCCGGCGAAAGTGCCAGCGAAGGCGTCCGAGACAAATGGCAGACCCGCCCATGGCAGCAACGGCAGCAACGACACGGCGAAGCAGCCGGTGATCC
>Ga0224723_1000578_pt1 | contig 24944 bp, 29 predicted proteins | sample Balambano_FR2_Me_FD_161647 | JGI IMG/M metagenome (GOLD analysis project Ga0224723, IMG submission 161647) | Freshwater sediment microbial communities from Lake Towuti, South Sulawesi, Indonesia - Balambano_FR2_MetaG | ecosystem: Environmental > Aquatic > Freshwater > Lake > Sediment | place... | reverse complement strand
GGTATTGGGGGTGGATACCCATGATGTTGGTGTTGTGTTGTGTAACTTGGTGGAGGAGACTGATAAGTAGGTTCTTGTTGTACGGGTGAAGGTTGAACTGGTTTATTTGGTGTAGAAGGAATTACATTTCCTAAAGGAGTAGAACACCAAGGACATACCTTGGCATTATTTGGCAAGGCACGATTAAAATATTCGCAGCTAGGGTTAGGGCACCGATTTGCAGGCATATATATCATTAGGTATAGGTTGTAAGGGAACAAGACCTACCTTATTAAGTAAACACTGACCTTGACGGGTTTTTAACATCTCGGCAAAAGTAGAACCTGCTGACGACTGACGAGTATAGTCTTCAGGATACACTACATACAAAGGATAACTCAAAGGATACAAGGGATAATTTGCAGCCTTATCTACTCGGAAGGTTTCTGGGTCAAAGTAATTGGCTTTGTCGCATAAGTTATCTGAAGAGTTAATTGGACGACGCCCAACGCTACGGAATAGCGGTTGAATTGGTTTTTTATTGCTACCAACTATTGCTAAGGGATAACCAGAACATTGATCCCAGGTTTTACTGAGAATGCCAAAACTAATAATACCAGTAATCTTTCCTTTGTCTGCCTGACTCATCCGGTTTTGGGTAACACTTGTGTTCTCTTTTGGAATGCTCTCGAATAAAGCAATATCTTGTTGATCATTGTTCAGAACTAGCTTTTTAAATTGCTGTATCGCTTCTAGTTCAGTTGGAGCATAAGGTTCAATTGGAATATTCGGGAGGCTTGAGTTAATTTGATTCCAGTCTTTGATTTTGCCAGTATATATTTCACGCAATTGTTGAAGGGAAATTTTTCCATCCAAGGCTTTTTGGAGACTTAAATCGTTTACGTTAAAAGTGACAAATACTAATAAGCCATCATAAGCAACACGCTTTTTACTCAAATCATTATCTGGGATTAATTCTTCTAAGGAAGTTATGGCAAAGTCTGTTTCACCATCTAGCACAGATTTTATAGGTTGACTAACTGTTGTAGTATCATTAGATGTAATATCTTTATAGTTAAATATAACCTCTGGTTTTGGTTTATTGAATACATCTTTTAATATCGTTGTGTCATCAGAAGGTCGTGTTAAAATAAAACTCCAAGTGCTATCTTTTTCTCCAGCATAGGTAAATTTACCTGGTTCGACATTATCAACTTTGGAAAAATTTTGTACACGTCTTTGCCATTCTAATAGTTGACCTTCGTTTTGTTTGGAACGCTGCCACAAATAATACCCTATAGCGCCTCCTAATAATAAAAAAGCCAGTACTACTAGCAATAACCAATATTTCGGAAAGCGCTTTTTCTGTTCTTGAGAGTCCGAAGAAAGTTGTAAATTTCTACTTTCATCGGGTTGTTGAAGTTTTAGTAGTTCTTGACGGGCGATTTCTGTACTTCCATAAGGACTATTGTAAGAAAGCAAACGATAGAGAAATTGTTTCAAATAATTATCATCATTAGGCCATGCTTGATGATCTTTAGGGTCAAGCTGCGTTTGCCCAACCCATAACTGAAACGCGACTAACCCTAAAGATTCTAAATCTTGTGTGTGCGTTTTAGTTTTAGTAACGGGTTGACTAACACTAGGAGGAATAAACAGATTTTCCCAGATAGCGACATCACATAGATATGCTACAAATCTTTCTTGATTTTCAACTTTAATTAACACGCTATCTAAATTAATATTGCCATGCTCTAAACCCCGCTGTATTTGATTCGAGGGAAAACGCAGCTTTTGCGTGTGCATAAATTCTAGAGTTTGTAACACCTCACTTAAAAACTCACGAACTTGACTTGGTGTCATTGCACCATTTTGCTTCAAGTACTGCGTTAACGTTTGGGATGGTTGTGTATTTTTAGTAATTAAATAACAGCGTTCTCCTTTTTCGGGAGCAATAGCTTCCCAAGTTTGAATCAAACGAAAGTTTTGAACTCGACCATCCGCTAAATCTATTCCTCCTACACGTCTAAAAGTTTCTTTACGTTTGACTGTCTCATCTTGGTTAAAACTACGACTAGGTAGTAAATACTCTTTAATAATTACTGGCTGTTTGTCTTTTAGCTGTATACCCGAATATAAACGTCCAAACCCTCGTACACCAAGAAACTTTGTCACCCGATAACTACCTCTATACCCTTTAATCTCAGCTTCTTCTGGTAAAATTGCCGGAAAACCACATTCAAAACAAAACTTGGCGTCCTTAACTTCCTGCAAAGTTTCTATTATACTCTCGCAATTCAAGTGAGCATTGTGAGAACAAGAGTATTCTTTGTAAAATAATTTGGTAGAAGACATAATTTAGAGTCAATTAATTAATACTAAGCTTGAACCAGTCCTAATTTGATCGCAGCGACAATTGCTTGAGTTCTACTACTTACTTTTAATTTCTCAAAAATATTGGTGAGATGAGCTTTGACTGTGGCTACAGTTACATACAGTTTTTTCGCTATTTCTTCGTTTGAGGCACCTTGAGTCAATAATTGTAAAACTTCCTGTTCTCTTTCAGTTAGATGTAGCTGAGAAGAGGCTTTATTTGCAGAGTTTGCATTTTCTTGAAAACAGCGAAAAAAACCACTTGCTGCTTCCGATGGCAAATAAACTTCTGACCTAATTACCGTATTAATCGCATCACAAAGCTGATTGGCTACTCGGCTTTTAAAAACATAGCCAGCGGCACCTTTTTGCATAGCTTCAAAAATAAGTTTATCTTCTTGATGAGCAGACAAAACTAAAATTTGACCAGAATAAGAAATATCTTTTAACCTTTCCATAGCTATCATGCCATCACCATTTAATAATTCTAAATCAAGCAAAATTAGGTCGGGATTCTTTTGAATTGCTAATTTCACAACTTGCTCAACACAATCTGCTTCACCTACAACATTTACAGGTAATGAAGCGCTAGTACTATAGAAATTTAAAAGAGTTCGTAACCCTTGACGAAAACGCTCTTCGTCATCTACTATTAAAATCGAAATTCGTTTATTGTTCATAATGCTCCCTATATTGTAAAATGCGCCTTTCTGTCTGTTTTAGCAATATTTCTTTCTAGTAGGTAATATTAAACAAAACTGTGCCCCTCCTCCCGGTAAATTATGTGCCCAAAGATTTCCACAATGATCTAATACGATTTTTCGGGCTATAGTTAGACCTAATCCTGTACCACCAGGACGTTCGGAATAAAAAGGATTGAAGATTTTTTGCATATTCTCTTGCAAGATTCCTGAACCTTGGTCTGAAATTTTAATTAATATTTCTTCGTGAAAAATCTGCCAACTAAAGGTGATGGTGCTGCAATTAGGGCTGAAGTAAATAGCATTACTAAGTAAATTATCAAAGACTTGCTTCATCTGCAACTTATCTAAAGGTAATGTAGCAGATGTATCAGGAATATTAACTTTTAATTGTTTTTGATTAATTAAGGGCTGAAAATATTTTGTACTTTCGTTTACTAAACTTCTTAGGTCTTGAGGAATTATTTTTAAATTGACCTCTTGACCACAGGAAATTATATCGGTTAGACTAGTATCTAAATCATTCACACTATCGCAAATTATTGCCGCTTGATCCCGCCAAGAATTATTTTGTAAGCCTAAAAATAAATTGTTGGCGTAAAGTTTTACTAAAGCGATATTATTCCGTAATTGATGACCGATTTTATGAATCACCTGTTCTAATATCTCAATTTTAGACTTTTGTTGCAAATTATCTAAATATGTATCTGTGTATTTACTTAGCATTTTGGCTGCATTTATTATGCAATTTTCGGATTTAACAGAAATAGGTGTGCGTGTTATAACTTGTACATATTCTGGTCGTTGATTTCTATAGCTAAAAGGACAAATGTAAGAAAAATATTCTGGAAACTTGGCAAGTTGAAACTCCTGTACATTCCAAACATGGGGAAAATCTGTTAGCCAAGCTTCTGATTGTAAATATGCTATTTCTAGTTGAGAAAAGCGATTTTGATTATCTGCGTATTCAATTATTTCTTGAACTGCTTTTAAGGATGGATTATAGTAAACTATACGTGCAAAGCAAATTGGGGAATAAAGGGTAAGTTGTTCTGCTTGTAAGCTAATAAAAGTGTCTGTAGCAAGTGTGTGTAAATCATCACAGTTACTCTTTTGTTCTTTGAGAGAGAAGCTAACAGTCATTGCTTTACTCACTTTACATTAGATATTGGTGTCCCTTTACTTGTAATTACCAAACACTTGCGTTAACTTATGCAGTAAACAAGAGTATTGTTAATGTTTCTTCATATTCGTCTATATTTCTTAATATTACATAATTAGACCCCCTCTAATCCTGGAAAAGGGGTGGAATAAGTAGATATGCGTCGTATCACAGTATTATGTCCTGATTTTTCATCTCCTACTTTTAGCTGAAAAAGGGGTGGAAATAAGTAGATTTTTAGCTCAATTTTGTAAGGTTAACCACATGATAGTGTGAGGGTAGTTCCCGTTGTAGCTTGCTTCCTCGTACAGAGATAGGATGTAGTGACGTGTCAAGTGATGAAAGCGGTTTGAATCAAATCTCGACAAAAGTCTAATTACCACATGAGTTTGCATTCATATAACCTAAATATATCCGAGAAGGGTCATTAGCAAGTATGGACATCATGCTTAAATGATTATTTTTATTCTTCAAACCCTAGCAGAAATTCTCGCTGGAGGGACATCGCTTTCTAGGACGGAGCAAATTGAGTTTAGTCATCCAAGTAATCGTAAAGAAGAAGGTGGAGGGCCGATTCTCAATTTGTATGTTTATGACATTCGTGAAAGTAAGCAAATCCAACATTCGGGAAAGCAAGTTGAACGCAAGCTAAAACAAACTTTACAACCTGCTTCTGTGAATTGGTCTCCGACCTGGTTTGATGTATCAATGGTACTAACAGCTTGGGATCGGACGGCTTTAGGTGAGCATTACCTACTTTCGCAAGCTCTAGGTATACTACTGCGTCATCGTGCCCTTAAAGAAGAGTTTCTGGTTCCAGAATTACGCGGTTATGGAAATTTGAATATGACGGTTGCTGTAGAACCGCAAATCGAAGCTGGTTCTTTGTGGAGTGCGCTAACGATCGCTTTACGTCCAGCTTTGTATTTGATGGTGACAGTTCCTGTAGAGCCACAAATGTCGTTAGTGTCTTTAGTTTGGGAAAGAACTTTTCGACTTACTAATAATTTTGATGATAATCAAAGTGAGAATAGAAATGGAACCATTGAAACTATCACTAAGCGGATAGTAGTTGCAGGAATAGTTAGAAATGCTACTACCAATCGACCAATGAAGGAAACAGAAGTTAAGGTCATAGGTACACAAAAATCTGCCATCACTAATAAAGAGGGGTTATTTTACTTTGAAGAACTTCGTAATGGTAACTACATCTTAGAAATTACTAGTTCAGGATATTTACCCTGTCGGGTGAATGCATTGGTAGATGGTTTAACCTGTACCTTCAAAGAAATTTCGTTAAATCCTATGTAGGGTTGAGTAGTTGATAAGATTTTTATATTGGAGATGTTTTCATGGCAAGACTTGATTATTTTGCTCCTGGTGTCTATATAGAAGAAATAGACCGAGGTAGTCGTCCAATTGAAGGTGTTAGTACGGCGATCGCTGGATTTGTGGGTTTTACTGAAGATGTGCGTGGTGGAGCCGAATTGTTCAAACCAATGCTTGTCACTAATTGGACGCAGTTTTTAAACTATTTTTCTCGTCCTAATTCAGATGGTTTCACTGATTTCAATGCTTATTTACCTTTTGCAGTTTATGGCTACTTTATGAATGGTGGTGGTCGCTGCTGGATTACTAGTATAGGTACACAGTTACCTGGCGCCCCTAAACCACCCGACCCACAACCTGCTTCAGTTAGAATCACTGGTCGAGGTAATCGTCCATCCCTACGATTTGGAATGCGTCCGGAACAAGTGGCAGCAGGAACGATTACAATTTTAATTAGCGATAGTGGGCCTCGTCCATTACCAGAAGGAGCAGAAGGGTCGTCGCCACCAAATACAGGTGAATACTTTAAGGTACAAATTCGTCGAGGAGATGAAACTCTTGAAGAATATGACAACTTGACTATGAACCGCGATGCAAATGCTCAGTTTGCAACATATGCGGTTGTAGCATTAAGAAATTCGATGTTTATTACAATCGAAGACATTTCTCAAAGTGGACAACCTTTGGCCCGTCGTCCTGGAAATGGTCAATACGAACTTTCTGCACCAATAATTGCTGCGGAGCCTGATAGATTTTCCAGCGATATCGAGGGTGTGCGAGATGACCGTACAGGTGTACGCGGTCTATTTGAAATTGATGAAATCACAATGGTTGCTTGTCCTGACTTGATGCGTGCGTATCAATCAGAATTGATGAACTTAGATCAAGTTCATGGCATTATGGAATTAATGCTTAGTATGTGCGAAGGTTCTAACAGTGGGGATATTCCTAACCCACCTAACCGCATGGTAGTTCTTGATTCTCCTCCCGACTGTCCCAAACCGCAGCAGGTAGTAGAATGGTTGAACCGATTTAATCGCCGTTCCATGTTTGGCGCCCTTTATTATCCTTGGATTAAAGTAGCTAACCCACGCGATCGCGGTAATCCAATTAGCGTTCCTCCTTGCGGTCATGTTATGGGTGTTTGGGGTCGTACCGACGAAACTCGCGGAGTTTACAAAGCACCAGCTAATGAAGTACCCAGAGGTGTAATCGGTTTAGACTACGATACCAATTTCCGCGAGCAAGAACTTTTAAACCCATTGGGTATAAATTGTATCCGTAGATTTCCTAATCGAGGCATTCGGATTTGGGGCGCTCGTACACTGGTTGAGCCTGATAAAACCGAATGGAGGTATATTAGTGTTCGTAGATTAATTAGCTACATCGAAAAATCTTTAGAACTAGGTACTCAATGGGTAGTATTCGAGCCAAACGACGAAGATTTGTGGGCGCGGGTACGGCGAACTGTCAGTAATTTCCTAGAAAGAATCTGGCGCGAAGGAGCATTATTTGGTGCTTCACCCGAACAAGCATTTTACGTCAAGTGCGACGAAGAAATAAACCCACCTGATACCAGAATTCTAGGCCGTTTATACATCGAAGTCGGTGTATGTCCCGTTAGACCAGCAGAATTCGTCATCCTCCGTATAAGTCAGTGGAACGGAATTGAAGACGAAGAGTAGAAATGGGATTAATCGCTTCTCTACCAATGATTTTGAAGAACTAATAACTAATTGTAAAGGAGTTAAAACACTATGGCACCAGGAGAATTTCTTACTGCTTGCAAATTTTACTTTGAAGCAAGTGTAATCACTGATAAGTTTATCAAAGAAATCAGTGGCTTGGGTATAGAAAATACCCCTGCACAGGAAGTTCACGGCTCATCAAAAAAAGGAGTAATCTCGCGCCAAGCAACACCGACTGTGGTTAAATTTACTAATATAACAATAAAAGTTATAGCGACTGAGGATGCAGATTTATACAAGTGGTATAAAAAGTGTAACGAAGACATGGGGGATCCACGGCAGTGGACTTCTAATCGTTATGACGGTTCAGTAGTCGCTTATGACCAACAAGGTACCGAAAAAGCACGTTGGAACATAAAAAAATGTTATCCCTGTAAATATACAGGGCCTACCTTAACAGCATCGAGTGGCGATATGGCGAATGAAACTATTGAATTAGTACACGAAGGAATTGAACGAACTCTGTAACAAGAGATAATGGGGAAGAGAAAACGGTGGTACAAGCAGGTGGACAAAATTCCGAAATTCTTACGGCACATCGTTTCTATTTAGGATTAGACTTAGACGGGCAACAAAGTCCTGATGCTTACTTTTTAGAATGTCAAGGTTTTACAAGAACACAGGATGTAATTGAAATTTGTGAAGTTACTTCTCAAAGTTGGGGAACCGGACAATCTAAAGGTTTACTAGTCAGAACTAAAATTCCAGGCAATGTTAAGAGTGGTAATATTACTCTTCGTAGAGGTATGACCAACTCAGTAGATTTTTGGAACTGGTTTGACAAAGTTCAAACAGGTCAATGGGCAAAGCAACGCAAAATGGTTTCTTTGTCGATTTACAATCAAGCAAGTGTTGAAGTTGCCCGGTTTGAATTAGCAGGTGCTTGGCCCACTCGTTACAAAATCGCGGATGTTAACGCACGCAGTACAGAAATAGAAATAGAGGAAGTCGAAGTGGCTTTTGAGGAATTCAAACGGGTGAAATAGTTGGAGGTTGATTACAGACTATGTTTGCTACAGAGTTTGAGATTACATTGCCCAAAGGGTACATAGATACCGATGGCAACCTCCATCGTAAAGGTACGATGCGATTATCGACAGCGATCGACGAAATTTCTCCTTTACGTGACCCACGTGTTAAAGCTAATCCAGCTTATGCCACGATTATTATTTTGGCACGTGTAATTACTCGTTTGGGTGCCTTATCTGAAGTTACTCCTGCAATAGTAGAAAACTTCTTTAGTCAGGATTTAAATTACCTCCAAGATTTTTACCGTCAAATCAATGGCTTGGAACCTGTAGATTCCCCGGATTTAGATTCGGTAACTTCACAGAATAAGTCGCCGAATCTAAAAACTCCACAAAATTAAGAATTTAAGACGTGATAAGCTGTTTTGCCTATAACAAGACATTTTTTGAAATTTTGGAAAAACCTTCTCCCTCTCTTTTATGCGTCGTAAGGAACTTTGTACTGAATTTAATTTTACACTTCCCAGAGGATTAATCGATTCCCAAGACCGGGTACATCGTCATGGTGTTATGCGTTTAGCTACTGCCAAAGATGAACTTTGGGTGCAGCAAGAACGTAAAGTTCAGGAGAATCCAGCTTACGGCGTCTTAATTATGCTTTCGCGCGTCATCTCGCGTTTAGGTAGTTTAAACTCTGTAACTCCCCAACAACTCGAAGAGTTAGTACTGCGTGATATTTCCTACCTCAGAGAATTTTACAATCGCATTAATCAGCAAGGAAATACACATATACCAGCACAGTGCCCTCACTGTGATACTCAATTTAGTATGAGGTTAGAGTTAGCGGGGGAGTTATGAGCTACCCCTCAGATACTTTGTATGAGGAGGTAGCTTTTATTGCTTACCATTTTCATTGGTCGCAGGACGATATTTTAAACCTAGAACATATTACTCGTCAGCGATGGGTAACAGAAATTAGTAAGATTAATCAAAAAATTAACTAGAAAAAAACATACTAACTATGAAAGTAAAAGTTTCCACATCTCAAACAGAAAAGGAATTCGAGGAAGTTGATCTGACTCAAACAACCAGACGAGGAAGCGAATGTTTAATTGGTCGTTCCCCAGATTCTGATTTAGTTCTCGATAGTGATGATGTTAGTCGCTTACATGGTAAATTTTTTGCTCAAGGTGGAAATTATTATTTCTGCGATGTTGGTAGTCGGAATGGAACGATAATCAACGGCAAATTAGCTGAGAGAGACTACTCATATATGCTCAAAGATGGGGATATTATTCGCATCGGTGATTTTGTACTGATGATGGAAGATGAAATGCCTAATTCCCAGCAAGAGGAAACAGTAGTTAGAATCATTAATCCTTCAGTATTCTCTAATTGGCGTCAACAAAATCCCAGTGCTGTTAATCATGAATCGGTTAATTCTGCTCCTATTGTTGAAATCAGTAAACCTAATGAAGAGGTAGAAGTTGTCAATACATCTGAAGAAACTGTTATTCAGTCTGAAGAAACTGCTGTTCAACTTGAGGATATTGTTATACCTGATAATGCTATCCACTCTTCAGATGGAATAAGTACGCCAGATGTAGCTTTACAAGGTACACCAGAGGGTATTAACGAATCTGATAGCATAATTCAAGCTCATGATCCAGCAAGTGTAGAGAATGATAGTATTACAAGCGAATATACTATTGTTCAGGTTGATGATACCCCCAGTGCAGAATCCGGAATAGAACATGAGAGTGAAGCGGTTGAGTATACTATTGTTCAGGTTGATGATACCCCCAGTGCAGAATCCGGAATAGAACATGAGAGTGAAGCGGCTGAGTATACTATTGTTCAGGTTGATGATACCCCCAGTGCAGAATCCGGAATAGAACATGAGAATGAAGCGGCTGAGTATACTATTGTTCAAGTTGATGATACCTCCAGTGCAGAATCCGGAATAGAACATGAGAATGAAGCGGCTGAGTATACTATTGTTCAAGTTGATGGTATTCCTAGTGCAGAAGAAACCGAAAATATTCCGAATGTAGAATATGAGGAAGAAATTGCTCCAAATACACAAGAAGAAAGAGAAATCATCGAAGCAATAAATAGCGATCGCCAAAATTTGGAAGGTACACCCTCACAACAAAAAGAGGAATTATTGCTTGAAAACGCCTCTGTTTTAACATCTGAGCATGAAAGGGAATTAGTCGCAACTAGTCAGCAAACTGAACAATCAGAAGTACAGTTGGCTAAAATTCTTGAAGAAAAGCTGATAATACTTGTCAGTCACGATAGTAAAAAATCTGAACTTGTAGAATTAGTATCTGAACATGAAGAATTCTTATCATACTGTCTAACAAGAACATGGCAAACTTTCAGCGATAATTTGTACAAGCAAACAGGTTTAAGCGTTACCCAAGAAATTCCTCCAGCAAATTCAGGAGGTTATCAAGCAATTAACTCACTAGTTAATTCTGGAGAAATTTTAGCAGTAATTTTTCTCAGAGACTTAATGATAGGACCTCAACCTGGTCAAGCAAGTGAAGAAGCACTATTAAGGATATGTAATATCAACAATGTTTTACTTGCAACTAATTTACCAACAGCCAAAGCTATTCTTTATTATCTCAAAAATTTGAAAGATTAGCAGCTTGCAGTAGCTCGTAGTAAGCACTCCCCATATTTATATTTTGAAGTTCTTACTACGGCTTATATTAAGAAATTGATTTTTCGCTCTTCAATGGTCACGGGTTCTGATAGTGGTGATATTACATTGTAATTAAAATGAGCAGTAATAGTGATAATCTTATAAGTGCTAGTCTTTCAACGCAAAGCTTAACTTTTCGACCAAATCAAGGCGAGGTTTCTTTTGAGGTAACAGTTAATAATGATAGCGATCGCTTTGCCAATTTTCAATTAGAAATTATTGCTGCTGGTGAAATTCGTAATCCTAATTACCGCTGGTATCGTCTTGAGCCAGAAGTTGCTGCGGCCCAACCTCACGGTAGCAGCACTAAATTTCAAGTATTTATTTTTAATACACCAATTCCTGGATTCATAGGTACAGTTAACCTATCTGTCAAAATATTTTCTCCTCAGCTAGCACGAGAACGGAGACTTCTATTACGTTTAGAAATTGAGCGAGATAATAAGCCAATCCTGATTAGCGTGGAATTACCAATACGCACGTTTCAAGTATATCCTGGTAATACTATAGATATACCTGTACGAGTTACAAATCAGGGGCAAGTTGCAAGTAATGTGCTATTAAATTTTACAGGTGTTGATGCTTCCTGGGTGACAAACAGTGCAGAGCGTCGGTTCACCTTAAACGCTGGTAGTCAAACGGAAGTAAGTTTTACATGTCAACCACCTTCTGTAGTTCAAGCACCAAGTCTCAATTATTTATTTACTGTTGAAGCTACAAGCAACAATAGTTACCCAGCTAATGCAGAAGGTAACTTGGAAGTATTACCTGTTGGTTATATTAATTTTAGTACGCCACAACACAAGCAAAGAATTCCTTCTCAACAAAGGTGGTTGCCAGATTGGAAGTCTAATAGTACTTCCTATGAATTACTATTTAAAAATGTTAGTAATCTACGTCAAGAAATTGAACTGCAAATTCAGGGTAGAGATTGGCGAAAATGTACATTTAAAAAGTCTCCTGAAATTGCAAATTTAAATTTAGGAGAGACGGCAAAAGTTATTTTAGATGTTAGAACAAAACGTCCTTGGGTCGGAATCGGAAAAAGTTTGTTTCTAGAAGCAAAAGCAGAACTATCTGACCAAAGGTTAGGTAGTACAGACCCAGCCACTCAAAGTTTAGAATTAGAAGTTCTACCAATTGTACCTCTATGGTTACAGTTAGCGATTCTGGCATTACTAGCATTACTATTAGCTTTATTGTTTAGACAGGAAGCAATTGCACATACAGGTTTTGTAAATTCAGTTCATATTAGTGGTAATGGTATAGATGTTGTGAGTGCTGCCGATGATTGCACATTAAGATTTTGGAGAATCCATAGTAATTCATTACAACCAGATGAAAGAGTTGGACAAACTTTACAACGGAAGGTTTCAGCTTGCAATAAACCTCATAACAGCAAAGGATTATTAGCAATTACTACAGATAAAAACTCAGTTGTCCAGTTTGAACCAGTCAGAAACAACCCTGTTGCAGTTGGTCTTTTCAACGGGGTTATCGAGTTACGACAAGTACCCAGTGGTGAAAAAGTTGATGAACTCCAAGACCCGGAAGCACGAGGTGATAGAGTATTTGACTTAGCCTTTACCAGCAACTCGCTGAATTTATTTAGCGGTTCTGGTAAAGGTAAAGTCAGATTATGGTCGAGAACATCAATTAATCAGAAATTTCAAAAAAGAAGCTTTCTTGATCTAGAAAAGCGCCAGAAGCTAACAAATTTTCCCATACAAGCATTAGCATTGAGTCCAGACGATACAATTCTAGTTATTTCTGGTAACTTTAACCGTTTTTTAATATTACCTTTGAATAAAAATCGCTCTAATAGCCGATTTAAAAATTTATCATTGCAAAAATTAGAAAGTATAGATGGAAGAGGGGGACCAAATGACTACGTACTCAGGTTAGCTTTCATTCCTAACTCTCAAGAAAAAATTCTTGCAACATCTGATTCTGCGGGATTTATTACAATTTGGGATTTGAACAAATGTAAAGTTACAAGCAATTCAGAGCAGCAAATTGATGATTTAAACTGTGTACCATTAGACCGTTGGCAAGTTGAGTCAAAAAAGCATTTGCGTGCTTTAGCGTTTAGCGAAGATGGTAGGTTGCTAGTCAGTGGTGGAGATGACGGAAAAGTAATTACCTGGAATTTAAGCTCCGACTATAAACTTGATAGAAAAAAATCATCCACAGGTAAAGCTATTTACTCAGGTGACAAAAAAATTTCTAGTGTTGATTTTAAAAGTAAACAAGGAATTATCATTAGTGGCAGCGAAGATTTTCAAGTCAGACTCCACTCTCTAAAATAAATATCTTAAAAAAGAGGCAATATATCGGGTCTTTATAAATATTTCTATTGACAAATTAGCACTTTGTAGCAAGTACTTGAATAATATGTCTAATCCACTATTTAATCCACTATCTGTTATTATTAATCCACCTGGAATTCAATACGGAATGCCAGGAGATATTGTATCAATTTATGCTGTCGTAATTAATGAGGGCGACAAAAGTGCTGTTATTGACTTATTTTTTACTTTTGATGAAACATTTCAAAAAATTAGTGGTTGGTCAGCTTCTCCCAAAGCTAGTTTAGCAGTTGCGCCGAAAGAAAGCAGCGATGAAGTTACGTTTGATTTTGAAATTCCAGTTGATGCTTTAGCGGGAACATATGATTATACTTTTGTCGTAGATTCTCCAGAACATTATCCACAAGATACCCCAATTAGCTTTCCAGGACAACTCAAAGTTTTACTCAAAGAACAAACTGTTATCCGCGCTTTTGACCCAACTTTTTCACTTATCCCTGCTACAAATCCAAATAAACCGATAACTTACAGACTTGATCAACCATTACAAGTGGTAGTAAAAGTTGAAAATCGCTCAAACCGCGTAGATAGATTTCGCTTGAATTGTCCAGATTTAGATGACGATTGGTTTAAAATATCTTACCCTGCTAGTGGGTTGGAAGGAGTAGGCTTATTTGATGTTAGTGCGCTTGAACTTAACCCAAATACAGAAGGTGAAATCTCTTTAGAAATCTGTTTTCCTATTAATACTCTTGCTGGTAGTTATTCTCCAACCATTCGCTTGCTTTCAGAAAATAATCCAGATTTAATACTACTGGATTTGATATATATTAATTTATCGACCAATTATCAGGTAAGTGTAGAGCTTAATACCATTTTAGGAAAAGTTAGCCATAAAGATGGCGTCTATGAATTAGTAGTTAATAATCAAGGTAATTTGATACGGGAACTTTTTTTGACTGCGAAAACAAGAGATGAAGAAGAAATTTGTACCTACAAGTTTAATCCTCGTGAATTGAAATTATTACCTAGTATAACTGAGAAAGTAAGCCTTCTAGTTAAACCAGGTTCTTGGTGGCGTCAGCCATTGTTTGGTCAGCCTTTACCGATCAATTTTGAAGTTAATATTACTGATAAGCAAAGCTATCCTTTGGCTAACGCATCTCCTCAAGCTACTTTATTATGGAAAGCGCGTCCTTGGTGGCAATTTCTACTATTAATTTTATTAGGATTGGGCTTATTTGCAAGCGCGACGTATTTGATTTGGAGACTTTTAAACCCTGACCCGTTAAGAATTGACTTTAGTACTGAAAGTCCAACAATCATTGAAGGTGGTGAAGTTAACTTAAAACTGAAGGTTGATAATTATAAGAGATTGAAAAATTTAATAGTGACAATTGTCCAACCACCAGGAAATAAGCCTGTGTTAGAGTATGATAATAAGAGTATTAATGAATTAATTAGTAATAATAAAACTTGTAAAATAATTTCCCAAGAACAATTAGAATGTACACGCATTCCTACTAGAATTAAAGATGTAGGTAAATATGTTCTAAAACTCGAAGTTTCTCAACTACAAAATTTATCTTTTTTTAATCCCAGAGTTCAAACACCTATTACCCAAACCGCTCAAGTAGAAGTTACCCAAAAACCCATATCAGAAGTAGTAGAATTTAAAACAAATCAACGACAATACCAAAAAGGTGATCGAGTAAGTCTGATATGGAAAATGAAGCGACCAGAGTTAGTTTCTGATATTAAAATTGATACTATGTCTGATAGTGATGTACAAGTAAGCTCAAAAATATTACCATTTAAAGATGGTAATATTGCTGATCCACAATACCAGAAAGCTTGTATAGTAAGTAAAGAGGATAAGTTACTCCTAAATTGTAAAATTGATGACTTGATTGCGAATCAAGTTGGAAATTTCAGTTATCGAATAACAGTTAGAACTAATGGTGTAATAAATAGGAATAGTACAGCCGATAGCAAAATTGAAGTACTACCACAAGAATTTAAAATTGTTTATTTTAAAATTAATGATATTGATAACAGTAAACAACAAAATATCGTTTTAAATGAAGGAGAGCAAGCTACCATCAGTTGGAAAGTAGAAGGAGAAGATATTTCAGTTAAACTATCTCTTAATGATGGAGATGTCCCACAAACTGGTATGATATCCCAAATTCCTGTTAACCTAGAATTTCCAAATAAAATTGTGCTTACAGTTACAGACAAATTAGGTAAGCGTGAATCTAAACCACAAGGATTTTTTATCACAATTAAACCTAAACCCACTCCCACACCTGACTTAGTTACACCTAGCCCTTTACCTACACAAAGAATCTTGTAACCTCAACTATAAAAATAATAGTTGCTCTCCTAACTTCAGTATCTAAATTGGCGAACTGACAAGTTAGCGGTTGCGCGATCGCAATGATGTGACGGTTTAGTGTAAAAAACAGCTGCGATCGCGTCTGTTGCAGCTTCCGAAATACATGGAAAAAGCGCCTCTAAGTCAGTACCCGTAATCGGCGATCGCGTTCCAGGATTTAGTACTGCTGGGATTGGAACTGGCAAATCTGCTTGGATATTATACCAAGCAGTAGGCATCTGGCTTTCATTAAGGGTGTATTTTATAACGTCCATATATAAGAAAACTAGACCATCGCGCACTGCTAGAGCTAGAAAAGTATACACTACGTTTCTATCAATAAATTATAGTGGTATTTAAACACTATGGCGATCGCTAAATTATCACCGTCACCACCAGCTTCTTATTGTAGATACCCATACTCGTTGTACATTATCTACATAGCTGTATATACGCTGGTGTAGATATGACACGAATTGAGCGTGAATCGGTTAACTTTAAACTACCCAAGCCTGTAGTCGATGCACTTCGCAAAGCCGCGTTAGATCGCAACACTACTGCGACCGATTTAGTCATCCAGGGCTTGCACCAAATCTTGGCTGATGTTCCCGGTATAGAAACTCGTCTTACCCAGCTAGAAGCTAATCTTAGTTCTGGTAGTGATACAAGTATAGAAACAAGAGTCCTTAATCTAGAAACTAAACTTGAAACAACAACAACTCGACTTGCTCAACTAGAAGGAGCGATCGCAGTTATGCAGCAATCATTAAATACGTGATCGCATTACCGCACCAAATCTCATTCACCTTATTACCACTCCAACACCCCACCACAGTTATTACCATTTGAAGAAAAAAACCTCGCACAAAGGCTAAATACAGATGCAGCAACACTTAGAGATAAACGTACTAATTTGAGCAATCGTGAGTTTGAAATTAGTTTTAGCATCTACAAAAATTGAAGGAGTGCTGCACGTTTCCACTTCTGAATGTGAATGGATTCCTTTTAAGGAGATGATTGCTAAATACCCCTTAAAAGGATTGTAATTAGGAATCATCTTCTAACAAACATTATATGGTCTTGACTATCACCAGAGTACTGCCTTAACTTTACGAAGAATATGCTCTGGATTTGCTTCAAGCATGGATTTTCCATTTTCACGAGTAAAAGCGGGACGAGATTGATCCAATCCCATAGTATTCCAGTCGAATGGAATTGATCCATGTTTTACTGCTTCTTCCATTTCGTCGATTACAATTTGAGCGCCCAGCTTGACTAACTTATCTATCATATTAAATATTTGAATTTGTTGTTTATATATTTAGATTTGCATTTACTTTCCATAAACACAATATTTTCTGTCCCTCTTTATAGAAAAAATATCTAAAAATAAAATTTGTTATAACTACAGAAGATAAAAACTGCCCTAGACAGTGGTAGGTCGGTTGATTGGTGCGCTAAAAACATCCCAGGTCTGTCAGGAAATTACTACCCAATGGTCAAATTAAACTAAATTACAAACTAGAAGGCGCGCTCGCACCCTCTGCAAAATCTGTAACTTTTACTATAAATAACATCTGGGCAGAAAAGGCAGGCAGTCAGTTTGAAAGACCACTCCCCTTTGTGCAGTGGACTACTCAACTTTAAAGCCACTCAATCATGCGATCGCACCTCCTAACTGAAGGACTACTGTAGCTAGACTTTGTATGCAATTTCTTCATATTACCCAGAGTTTGTCAGTATAAGTAGGCTGGTGCTAAAAAATCAAGTTATGCAAAAGAATGCAAAATAGAACATCCCACTAGCACAATTTGGCAGAAGGTGCAAAATGGTAATTTAATTTACGTACCCTACTGATAAAAGTGTGCTTAACTTGATTCAAACAACTATAAAAGGTTAAAACATAAACATGAAGGTAGACAGGAAAGTTTTGGCAGCTATATTTGTGGTGTTATCAACGTTGCAAACCTTAACAATTCAACAATTAGTGGTTGCAGATTTACCTCCCGAACCTTTCCCGCTAGATAAAAATATAAATTTAACTACCCCAATCAAATTTATTATGCCAAGTTCGGGTGCTGTGGTTTCAGGGCAATACAAGAAAAGTATCAACATTTATAGCTCAATTGGTACACCAGTTTATTCAGCAGCAGATGGTGTAGTGGAAAAAGCAGGGTGGAATAGAGGTGGTTACGGGAACTTAATAAAAATTCGCCATTCCAACGGTAGCTTCACATTATATGGACACATCAGTAAAATTCTAGTGCAGGTGGGTCAAAAGGTGGAGCAAGGCGAAAAAATTGCTTTAATGGGAAACACTGGATTTTCCAGAAAGCCAAATTTGTATTTCGCAATTGAAATACCAGGTAAGGGCAAAATAGACCCAATGGAGTTTTTGCGGTAATCTCAGGTTTTCAGGTTTTGTCAGAAAGGCATTGAGCCAAGATACAGCCTTATAAAACAGCAAGTCAAAATCGTTAAAACCCAGATATAGCAAGGTTTACAGACTATCTTGCAGGTTTTTACACGTATCTCGGCTCAATGCCATATCTACTTAGGAAACAGCCAGCAGGTACAGTTATAGAAATTGATTTAAAAGCAGAAGCCGCTACTATTTCTAATGGCAGAAGTAAACCCTACTGTATGCGATCGCTCCTTAATACCTTAGTCAAATATCTAGCACCTCAAAATCTGGTAGAAATTGTTAAAGATTACGGTAGGGGTGTATTTAAAGTCATTGCCCATCACGCAGGGCCTGTTAAAGAGGTAATTAAGGAATTAGGAAAATTTTTACCAAATCGGGAAGAATCTTTCCATCCGGAGAAATCTTTTTTACTTTGAGGTTAATTTCTATTACAAGTTAACCAAACTGAGATAATTAGTACATATACACTGCTAATATGCCTTTGTCTGCCTAAGATTTCAGTTAGAAAGAATTTAGAATTCATCATTGTGATGTAAAAAAATAGATAGAGGATTTAGGAATGGACATTAATCCTAGTATTTTCTCTCATGTTTCAATTGGTACTAATCAGTTTGAACAATCAGTTGCATTTTACGATAAAGTGCTATCTACAATTGGCTGCAAACGGATGATGGAACATCCAGGTGCGATCGCCTACGGTAAGCAGTACGCAGAATTTTGGTTACACACACCGATTAATGGTCAACTTGCGACGGTTGGTAATGGAACACATATTGCTTTTATTGCCCCAAATAAAGAAGCTGTTCATGCTTTTTATAATGCAGCGTTATCTAGTGGTGGTGTAGATGATGGTCTTCCGGGTTCCCGACCTGAGTATGGCGAACCTTATTACGGCTGCTTTGTTCGTGATCCAGATGGTCATAAAGTTGAAGCGTGTTTCTGGGATATGGAATTGGATAATATTTTAAGTTAAGAACTTCCAATATAATGAAAAAAAGACATGCAGACCATCCGTTGTCTACCATTTCCAACATGGCACTAATTGAATATCTAGAACGTGGTAATTGGCGTGAAGTTCTCAGTAGAAGTTTTGTAGGAGCTATTACCCTACTACAAACGGATCGATTTCGTCTAACATCTAGTGCGATCGATGATATTAAAAGTTGGTTAACAAGTGGTGGTATTAGTCGCGTCCACCTTCAACTGAATCGGGAGATGGACAGGCGTCGTTTAACTTTAGATCGCCAAACCGAAATTCGTGATTTTTTAGAGCAGCTGGTGCAAGAAAACCAACGCCCTCTCATGCAGCTGATGGCTGATGGTATCATTCCTTGGAATCAAGCTGATTTTCTAGCCACTTGCAGCATTTCAGAATCAGAATTTGACGCCATGTTACAACAGTTTTCATCTGGCGCTAATCCGTTTGAAACCTGGATGTTGGCAAACGGTTATCCTCAGGAGAAAATAGAACAAATTTATCAAATCATTGATCGTTGGCTTATCAAGAAGGGATTAATCCCCCCACCTCATAGCGACCCTACTTTGAATTAGGTAAGATTACGATGGACTTTAGTCTTACTGGATGAATTGGAAATATTTATGAGAAGTAAACTTTTATTAAGAAGATTTTTTTTGACTGGAATTGTGACTGTGATACCTGGAATATCAGTTGCACAAAAGTTGCCAAATCTTAGACAAAATATGCCTTATTCAAAAGCTAGAGAGATATTAATAGATGCTGGTTGGCAAGCAGTTTTTAATTTAGAGCAGGTTAATAATCCTGATAAAAGCGCACCAGTGAATTACTTTATAGACAAGGGATACACTGAAATTGTAGACTGTGCAGGTTCTGGTTTAGGGCTTTGTCTTTTTCAATTTAAGAATGCCTATGGAAAAACTTTGTTTGTAACAACTGCAAACAACGGCGAAAATCAAGAAATTGTTTTTGGCTGGGAAATTGAACAAACTTCTCCTTAGTACCTTTGTTACTAAAGAGCGATGGTCGTTCGCGTAGCGTCTCCGTAGGAGTTAGACCACTCCTACGGAGTATCGCACCACCAACACTACTACAATTTGTCAAGAAGTTATGATTCTTGAGCTTGCAACTGCCGAACATATGAGAATATTTACCTCTTGGAGAAAAAGCGATCGCTTAGAAGAGCAAACGTGCCGTCCCGTGTATAGAGGTCAAAGAGTCCCTACTAGTAACGAGTATGTCGTCTTGGCTTTTTTCATCGAAGAAATAGATGAACCCGTTGGTAAATTTACGTATTTCGACTTTAATTCTCGCAACCAGTCCGCAGAATTTGGATATACGGTAAACCCTAAATTTCGGAACTGTGGGATAGGAACATCTATGCTGGTTGCCGCCATTAATCGCTTGTTCTCAACAACGAATCTCAACAAGCTTTATTGCCAAACGGCTGCATTTAATATCCCGTCAATTAAACTCATTGAAAAACTTCATTTTCATAGAGATGGCGTATTACGGGAACATCATGAGCTAGATGGCAAACTATGGGACGATTATATTTACAGCATTTTGCGTCGAGAGTGGTTGAAGCAATAAGAATAAATTGGCACTTCTAAGTACTAACTTACCATCCTGCATCAATATACGATTTGATGTAAAACATGGCTTCTAACTCTGTGCGAGCAACAACAAATAATCCGCCTGCAACAGTTTTCCAATTTCCATTTTTGAGTTGACTAATCTTGATACAAGGACCTTTACAATCAACTTGCTTGCGAATTGGTTTTACCTGTTTGATATTTTCTTTCATACACCTCTACATCAGATTATTATCATCTATAAAAATTGAATTGCGATTAGTTATCATTAATTTATCAAACTTTTGTGCTAAACTCTGCCCAAAATAATATTGACACCAGAATTCCGCAATTTCTAACAGCTTTGAGGTAGATTCAGGAATTAAACCCGTACTACCATACACCATCATTCTGTGCAAAGTTGGGTGTTGTTGGTCAAGGATTTTCCCAAGGGAAATTGTTCCCATTCCCAAAAGTCCCGTTAATGAGGTACACTGGTAGAGGCACGGCATCAGTAGGATTTTTTATTCGCCCGCAATATTTCGGACGCCGTGCCCCTACGAGGTAATATAACTGTACCTCATGAGCCTGCAATCTGCTGTAATTTGTGACTATTAATTTAAATTAATAGCCTGTATAACAAACAAATTGTTAATAAAGCTTCATTAGCATTGATAATAGTAACGGAAGAATACAAATATCCCAAAATGACATTTGAGCTATACGCTAGATATTTTCGCAATTATCAGGCGTACCGGAATTTTGAACCGTTGTTATCAGGTGAGGACTTATAAACTTGTTGGTCAATAAATCTTCGAGTTGAAATAATCTGCACAAGAATAATCATCGTGTTGTGGAGGAAGAGGTAAGTGTCCATATCATGTCCGGTTAATAACCCCTTACCTCCTTTCCCTGCACCTACACTACCGCTGATTCTACCATTTGGATACTCCCTTTACTTGCATCAATCTCTACTTCTAACCCAATAGGTAGTGTTAAGATTTGTTCAATATGACCAATCATTGCTCCTTGCCAAGCTGGAATACCCAAAGGTTTGATGTGGTCTTGTAAAACTTCTTCTAAGGTAAGGGAACCATAATCAGCGTCCGGTGAACAATTAGAACATTGACCAAAAATAAAACCAGCAAGTCCCTTAAATACTCCAGCAATATTTAGGTGAGTCATCAAGCGGTCAAGTCGATAAATATTCTCATTAGTATCTTCTAAAAATAGAATTGCACCATTTAAGTCTGGTAAATAAGGAGAACCAACCAACGTGGAAAAAACCGAAAGATTTCCACCAACCAACTTACCTCTAGCTTTTCCAGGGGTAATTGTACTAACTCGGTTTTTCGTTTGCATCAGGCGATCGCTATCATCCCCGTCTTTGATATTTTGATACACAACTGATTCCCCAGCAAATAAAACCCGACGGAAATAGTCAGTTTGCATACTTCGCCAAGAACTTAGTCCATTAGGCCCATGAAATGTCACCATTTGCGTACGAGCATTAATAGCCAAAATCAAGGCAGTAATATCACTGAAGCCGACAATAATTTTAGGATTGCGACGAATAATAGAATAATCCAGATAGGGTAATATGCGACTACATCCCCAACCTCCACGAATCGGCAGGATAATTTTAACTTCAGGGTCAGCAAAAAACTGATTGATATCAGCAGCACGCTGTTTATCTTTACCAGCAAAATAGCCGTACCGTTCTAATAAATGAGGTGCAAGTTTTGGTACAAGACCCAAACCCTTCACCGCATCCACAACAATATTAAGTTCTTCACGGACAAACGTAGCACTAGCCGGACTAACAACCCCCACTACAGAACCAGGTTTTAAGCGAGCGGGTTTCAAGAATTTATTAGTCGCGGCTTGAGTCAGTGATGACTGAGTTAAAGCTGCAATACTAGTAGTAGCTGCAATAGTCTTCAGAAAATTACGGCGAGTTAACATTTAATCAGTAGTAATTCTTACGCTTTTTGTGTTTAGTGTCTCATGCGATCGCAAAAAGCGAAAGGTTAATACTTACTGAGTTTGCTCATAGCATTAACTTTGATCATCTAGTCTTGAACTTTCCTCGTAGAGTTGTAGTCCTAGGTCTAAATTTAACTTTTATGCACGGATCTACTGTCATCGCTGCTGATTAATTCTCCCAACTTCTCAATTTCATCAGCACTGTATATTTTCTGATTGGGCTTTGAATTTAGCTTATCCATTAATGCATAGAATGCTTCAGTATCGCTCTGATTATGTTTTAAATACGCTTTTAATTGTTCAACGTTCATGTGCTGAAAATTACTCATTGTTCAAACCTCCAATTTCCATCTTTAAATACGCTTATTCCTAAATTTTCACCAGCAAGAATAAAAATATTGTTTGTACGCTCATCCAACCTTATTATGTGTATCGGTAGCTGATACAAGCAAGTAATATTTTGTGCTAGCTCTACGCAAATCTTGGCTTGTTCGTTTGTGTAGTAATCCCGATTTGGTTGATTTTGAGCAGCCATGTCACGCTCTTGTTTTTTTGGAGTAAGGTAGATTTATTATTTTCATTCGTAGCCCTCTTTTCTCGCCTTTGGTATAGAACCTAGAATGAGCATAGCACTTATACTATGTTGGGTTGTAAGATGGTCAATAAGTAATTCTTACGCTTTTTGCGTTTAGTGTCTCATGCGATCACAAAAAGGGAAAGGTTCAAGTTAATCAGGAAAATACTCCTGTAAATAAGCAATCAACAGTTTTTTGGTTTCCCTCAGCACCTGATTTTGAAATTGGCGGTCACGAGTCAGTGATAAAATTTCCAAAGTACTGGCAACTTCCACACTCACCGTAGCCAGCAACTCTCGTTGACTTTGCTCCAACTTAGGGTTACGTACAGCAAAAAAGGCTGCTAATTGCTGTGCAATCTCCTGATTAAAAGCTGTATCCATTGCCAGTTTTTGCGTAGAGACTAATCGAGATTGGACAAACACAGATCGGAAAGCAGGATTAGCAGTGACAAAGCGATCAAAAGCATCTACAACTTGACTAATGAAAGCGTCAAGGGACATTTCACAAGCTGCATCAGTACTGAGAACAGCAAATAATTCCCGCAATTGATTTTGATAGCGATCAACCAAAGCTAGAAAAACTGCCAGCTTATCAGGGAAGAAACGATACAACCCCCCTACTGAAGTATTTGCCCGCGTAGCAATTTCGTCGGTGGTCACTGATTCATAACCAATTTCTGCAAACAACTCCGCCGCTGCATCCAGAATTTGATTAAAACGCTCTTGACTGCGGGCTTGTTTTGGTATACGCCATCGTGGTTCAGTCATTACTCAAAAATCATGTTGACAAACGCGAGGTTTTTCTCGTATATTTTAAATGCGAGGTTAATCTCGCTTTTATTACTTATATCATTTTTGGTGGTAAAACGATGGAAATAACAACTAAGTCTACAAGCGAGAGTAGCGAGCCAATTGCCTACGGATTTTTATTTTTCCTTAGCGTTGTAATTTGGGCAATGGGTGCATTAACCTTCCGACTATGGGGACACATCTTTTTTAATCCCGATAGTAATTTGAGTATGGGAGCCAGTTTTCTATTTTTGCTGGTATTTTGGATACCTCTGGTTTATGGCATCTTTCAGTGGACAAAGGTGCTACCTGAACAGCGTAGTGAAGTTGCGATTTATATGGCAATTCCATCAATGCTACTTGATGTCTTCACTACATACTTCTTCGAGCAGTTTTATCCCAATATGTCAGTTACAGCAAGTGGTCAGTATGCAGCGTGGTTGCTTTGTGCATATGCGCTGTTTCTGCTAGTCGCTGTCATCACAGGTAAAAGTGGAAATTCACAGAAGGTTTAAAGACCAGCACTTGTGTAATAAATTACATTCCAAGATTGGTCAACATCAGAAAACAAGGTTGAGGGGGGTTAAACCCTCTCCAAACCTTTGCCCATCCTCTCTTAAGCTTTAAAAAATTATTTTTTCATACTAAAACTATTAAATTTTAAGCGGCAGCTAAATTTTTATAGAAGTTGTATAATTATTTGTTAGAGTCGATGGGGAGTATTATCTCCCCATCGACTCTAACTAATAGAAAATGGCTACAAAGATTGTAAATAGTGGGAAAAGTAGATAAATCTAATGCACTATTTTAAGCTTGCCACGCCACTACTGGCTGAAAGAGGACTTTCACAGTTAGTTATATTACCTCGTAAGGGCACGGCACTAGTAGGATTTTTGATTCACCCGTAGTATTTCGGAAGCCGTGCCCCTACATTTTATTGTTTGCTGGTTTAATA
>Ga0224723_1000577_pt1 | contig 24957 bp, 27 predicted proteins | sample Balambano_FR2_Me_FD_161647 | JGI IMG/M metagenome (GOLD analysis project Ga0224723, IMG submission 161647) | Freshwater sediment microbial communities from Lake Towuti, South Sulawesi, Indonesia - Balambano_FR2_MetaG | ecosystem: Environmental > Aquatic > Freshwater > Lake > Sediment | place... | reverse complement strand
AACCTGGCCATCCTGATAGTGCAAATCCCCTCGGTAGACTGGATGAGTCAGCCAGCGCCGCCCAGTTGAGACTGAAATCCGCTTACCAAAGCGCGTTTCTACAAACCGCACCGCCCCTCTCAGAGAGCCATAGAGCAAAAACTCGTTGACGAAGGCGCTGACTACCGGGGCGGTGGTGCGGTCAATCAAATAACGCTCCTGGCCTCGACGATAGCCATAGGGCGCTTTCCCCGGCGGTGGCAGGGCGTTCAAGCGATTGCGAGCATGGCCAGCCCGCAACCCCTGGCGACGGTAGTACTCAGGCATAGTCGCGACCTGCTGCCAGTCGAGCCCCGGTTCTTGCTCTGGGGTCAGCTCACAAGCGAGGGGTTCAGCCGCCAAATTCACGACCAAGCTATTTCTAGCGGCCAGCGTAGATAAACAGTCCTGCACCGCATCCAGGCTGTGTCCCAAGGTTTCCCACCCTTCCACAACGACCAGATCGACCGGGTTAGTCTGATTATCTGCCTGCAGTTGAGCCAGTTGAGGCCGGTAGGCTGGTTCCGTAGGTAGCGCTACATCTTCGTAAATGTAATCGATAACATCGGCCCACGGTTCTAGCGCCCTAGTTCCGTTCGAGACAGGATCTTGATAGCGGTAGGCCACTATCCGCATAGACTAAAATGCCTCCTTGAGAGCTTCTCGCAGCGCCAGAGCTTGCCCATCGTCGGTGCTGGCCACAATCACCATCACCGTAGTGGAATCGGAATTTTCTAAACAGACAAACACCGCTGTAGAGTCCTCAGACCGACCGGCAATACTGGTTTCGTCAGCCTGAACCGTAGCCAAATTTTGAGATTCCAGCGCCTCGCCCGCCTGGTCAAGACAGGCCACCACATCGGTGTTTGTTGCCCGCCAGGAATAGTAAACCCCAGGTGGCTCAGCCTGGGCTGCTGTGGCCCCAAGCCATGCAGCCAGAACCGTACTACCCAGCAGAATTCGCTTCAAAACAGCAGTCATACCAAATCATCCTTCAGAGACCAACCTAGGATGATGATACTCTGTCGCTCTGGGTTCCCTGCCGAATAGGTCGAGGCGTGGCAAGATAGGTGGGTAGGTCATAGAACTAACCTGTGCAACTCACTTTCTTGGGAACTAGCTCTGGCGTGCCAACCCGTAGTCGCAACGTGTCGAGTGTGGCGCTGCGGTTGCCTCAGCGAGCGGAAGTGTGGCTATTTGACTGTGGCGAGGGCACCCAGCATCAGTTTTTGCGGAGTGAATTCAAATCAAGCCAAATTCGCCGCATTTTTATCACCCACATGCACGGCGACCATATTTTTGGGCTGATGGGCCTCTTAGCCAGTTGTGGGCTAGCCGGTAATCGCCAGCAGCGCATTGACATCTACGGCCCCAAACCTTTGAATGACTACCTGCAAGCCTGCCGCCGCTACTCGCAAACTCACTTTTCCCTGCCCATCAAAGTTCATGCGGTAGAGCCTGGCTTGGTATTTGAGGATGACGAGTTTCGGGTAGTGTGCGACCTGCTAGAGCACCGGGTACCGGCCTACGGCTACCGGGTGGAGGAGCGCGATCGCCCCGGTCGTTTTGATGTAGAACGGGCGCAAGCGCTGGGCATTCCCTCTGGCCCCATCTATGGTGAACTCAAGCAGGGCAAGCGAGTCAAGCTTCCCAATGGCCGCACAGTCAACGGCACAGATTTGTGTGGCCCTGACTTAGTAGGGCGCAAGCTCGTGTACTGTACAGATACAATTTACTGCGATCGCGCCGTTGCCCTGGCCTCCGGAGCAGACGTTCTCATCCACGAAGCCACCTTCTCCCATCGGGATGCAGAACTGGCCTACCAACGACTGCACTCCACTTCCACAATGGCCGCCCAGGTGGCGCTAGCCGCCCAGGTAAAGCAACTGATTATGACCCACTTCAGCCCCCGCTATGCCCCCGGCAACGATACCCAGCTTTCTGACCTGCTGGAGGAGGCTCAGGCCATTTTCCCGAATGCAATCATGGCCTACGACTTCATGGTCTATGACATTGTGCGCCAGGAAGAAAAAGCGTTAGTATCCTCAGCGTCATAGGGGCCTCTGGGAGAAAGCTCAGCAGACTCATGAGCCCGGTCAAGGCGGCGCTGAATGTCGCTTAGGTGATGCTCATCATCCACCGCCGCGCGAGGTACTGGCACATCGTAGTTGGGCCACGAGTATAGATCATCGCAGGGACAAGGGAAAGTCATCATTCCCAGGGTAGGAATAGCCACTGGCATATCACAGCGGGCGCAGGTTGTAACCTCCCACCCTGATGACAGCATCATGGCAATGCTTTGAGTAGTGCCCTTGAGGTAACAATCTTCTCCATCAGTCGCCATGACCTGATGCCAACAATCCTCAAAAGATTGACTATAGCCACCCCTGTAAAACACCGGGGCAGGCAGACACTCGCCCTGATTACCAGCCAGCACAATGGGTTTGCCAAGCTGAAACCAGTAAGCCAAAAAATTCCGTACCTGCTCTTGGGTTGCCATAGTCTCTCTATCGATAGAACGTTGGAGTAATGCGAAGTACGCAGATATGACTCTAGGCGAGTCACCCCAGTGGTTTCATCCTAGCTTGCCTTTCCCAGGGCAACCTCTGCCCACAGGTATTCTTTGGGAAGTCTCTAGATTGTTAGCTTGTCTAAGCTGACAGCTACCTGCCGCAGATTCAGGGCATAGCCAGCCACAACAAGGTACACCCCATCAGCAATGGTGCCAATTTGACGGGTTAGGTAGCCAAGGCGATCGCGAAACAGCCGCCCGATAGAATAATCCGGCACGATACCCCAACCCGTTTCTTCTGCCACTAAAATCACAGTGCTTTGGGTCTGCATCAGGCTCTCCATTAACGCCCACACCATCTGCCGCCAACTGTCTTCATCCTGCTCTAGCAGATTGGCCAGCCAAGTGCCGAGGGAATCAATGAGCAAGCAGTCCTGAGCCGTAGCCGAGAGAATCGCCTCCGGCAGAGCTACAGGCACCTCCTGGAGATGCCAGGTGGCAGGGCGGCGGCGGCGATGCTGCTCAATCCGAGCTTGCCAATCAGCATCCTCTGGGTCAATAGCCGAGGTAGCCACATAGATGACAGATTTCCCAGTTTGTTTGGCAAGCGCTTCAGCCCATTCGCTTTTGCCAGACCGGGCTGGGCCAGTCACCAGTGCAATCCTGACCTGCTCCATTTTGCTACCTCGCCCTAGTTTGGTAAGATCAAAGGCTTGCGATGTAAACCCCCAGCCTGTGATTAAGGAGAACCCTCATGGCCCGCATGTACTACGACAGTGACGCCAACCTCGATTTACTCAATGGAAAGACCGTAGCAATTATTGGCTATGGCTCTCAGGGCCACGCCCACGCCCTCAATCTTAAAGATAGCGGCGTTAACGTCATTGTAGGGCTGTATGAAGGCAGTCGCTCTATCGCCAAGGCCGAGGCTGAAGGATTGACAGTCAAACCCGTAGCCGATGCCGTTAAGCTGGCCGACTGGGTAATGATTTTGCTGCCCGACGAGGTGCAAAAAACCATCTACAAAGAGGCCATTGCCCCCAATTTGAAACCCGGCAATGTGTTGCTATTTGCCCACGGCTTTAACATCAACTTTGGCCAAGTTGTGCCCCCCGTCGATGTAGATGTGGTGATGGTGGCTCCCAAAGGCCCAGGGCATTTAGTGCGGCGCACCTACCAGGAAGGTCAAGGAGTGCCCTGCTTGTTTGCCGTTCATCAAGATGCGACTGGTCAGGCTCGCGATCGCGCCATGGCCTATGCTAGAGGCATTGGCGGCACCCGCGCTGGCATTCTCGAAACCACCTTTAGAGAAGAAACCGAAACCGACTTGTTTGGTGAACAGGTGGTACTCTGCGGCGGCCTCAGCGAGTTGATTAAGTCCGGCTTTGAAACCCTGGTAGAGGCAGGCTACCAACCTGAACTGGCCTATTTCGAGTGCCTCCACGAAGTTAAGTTGATTGTCGATCTAGTAGTAGAAGGCGGTTTGGCCAAAATGCGCGACAGCATCTCCAACACCGCTGAATACGGCGACTACACCCGTGGCCCCCGCATCATTACCGACGAAACCCGCGCCGAAATGAAGAAAATCCTCAAGGAAATTCAAACCGGCCAGTTTGCCCGCGAGTTTGTGCTGGAAAATCAGTCTGGTAATGCCGGGTTCACCGCCATGCGCCGCCGCGAAGCTGAACACCCCATCGAAGCCGTCGGCAAAGACCTGCGGGCCATGTTTAGCTGGTTGAAGAAGGTCTAGAGGGCTGAAAACAGCATTAGGTTCTAGGTCTCAGGCTTAGGGCACATCTTGAGACCTGAAACCCAGTACCCAAAACCCAAATTCCTCTTACCCTCGCTCCATTTTGGATTATTCGCGGTAAAAAAGATGAGTTCAGTAAAGCAACGACCTATTTTGGGTGGTTGCTTTACAGTTGAAGGCCGTCTATCACGCTTCAATATAAGCTGTGGTGAAAATCAGAGCATGCTGGTTCTGGGAGTTGAAAACGTGGTGGAAAGGGGAAATATTGTGGCTCGTCGTTGGATTGTTGGCCTGTTTGGGTTTGTGCTGATTGTTGGCATTAGTTTGTGTATGCGGCCTATGCAAGCCGCTAGTCCGCTTCAGCCCGTGCTTGGGGTAACTGGCCTGCCGCCCCTGCCCACAGAGCTTGAGCTAACGCCATTGAAGGTTTTGGAAACTGGCCCGACAGACTTTAAGCTACCAGCCGCAACGCTGATGGCTCAATCGGGGCCTCACCAGGTGACAGTGTTGGCAGACCCAACCAACTATGGCGATCGCTTTACCACCGACATCTACGGGCAAGCCGTGCAAAACCAGTTTATTGCCGTACTCCATGAAACCGTTGGCTCAGCTCAAAGCGCCATTAATTTGTTTCGCACCCCCCACCCCAGAGATGAGGATCAGGTCAGCTACCACACCTTAATTGGTCGGGATGGCACGGTCTATTACATTGTCCCTCCGGAAAAACGGGCTTTTGGGGCGGGTAATTCGGTGTTTAATGGCCCCAATGGACCAGAAACAGTACGCACTAACCCTGACTTTCCGCCCTCGGTCAACAACTTTGCTTACCACGTATCTTTAGAGACCCCCGGCGATGGTATTAATAACCGCCGCCACCACAGCGGCTACACTCAGGCCCAGTACGATTCCCTGGCCTGGTTGTTGGCCCAAACCACCATTCCCGACAGTCGCATTACGACTCATCAAGCCGTTGATCGATCTGGCACCCGGATAGATCCGCGCAGCTTTGATAGTCAAAGATTTTTCTCGCTTTTGCGCCATTACCCCACCCGGGCAGGGTTACCAGGCTAGTGGTCTGGTGCTTTCTATGCTGATGCACTCCGTCTTTTCGGGCTAGCGCGCTCAAATTTCCTCTGGGTTAATGCCCAGTTCCCGCAGTTTTTCTGCTAAGCGCTCGGCCCGTCGGCGCTCGGCTTCAGCCCGTTGGTGTTCGGTCTCAGCCCGTTGACGCTCGGCCTCCGCCCGTTGACGCTCGGCCTCCGCCCGTTGACGCTCAGCTTCTTGACCCTCAGCCCCAGTGGGAAAAACCTGCCCCTCCTGATTACACCACCGCAACCATAGCCGGGGTGTCTCTTCCTCAAATGGCCCCTCCCAGAGGGTTAGCCCTAACTCAATTCCCTCTAACCAAACCGACTCGCCAGTACGAACAATACCCTGGGGTGGGGTCAATTCAGCATAGCCTCTGGGAGAAATAGTCCACACGCGCAACAGAGCGCCCTGCATGTCTTGCTCGCCTTGAATTCGTTGAAGCGGGTCGAACACGACGTAGTACGGCACCCTAATTTGGGCGTAGATATCTTGTTTACTCAGGGTTTTTCCTTTCCGTTGAGACTTTTGACTGAGGGATAGCTCATCGCCTTCCTGGTTAGAGACAATCTCAACACAAACGTCAGGTACTTTGCCGAATTGCCAGACAAAGTAGGTACGATTTTCCCGTTGGGAGAGATCTTCGGCCCGCTTCACTCCCAAACTCAGCAAAACATCAGGAACAATCGGTTCTCCCTTAAGTTTGTAAAACACGCCTACATCGGCTTCGGCAATGAAGGGCAAAGGGATGGGTTTGGCTGCATAGAGCGGGTCAATCAGCAGCCGCTGCTGCTGAGCAGATTGGAAATTGTCCACAGAAGTATCATCTTCAATTACCAGATGACTGATATCAAGCGCCGTGACGATGCCCTCAGGATGCTCGTCCGAGTACTCAACCACGCCGGCATCTGAATTGATAAGTTGTTGAGTCATAGACCACCTCAGCAGGGAAATGGGCCTAGCTAGCTTCAATATAGTTTAGGGTAATGGCTAACAGCTACGTTAAGTCTATCCAGGGCAAGAGCAGTAGCAATACCTTATCCTCGGCTCCGAAGATGGCGTAAGGAAGCCGTCATCCCCCCGCATCTACTGCACGCTCAGCCAAGCTGAAGTAAATCAATGCTATCTCAGGCATAATTAAAGTCTAGTTCAAACAAAAATCAAGCGAAGTTCATTCAAAATTCATTTGAAATGGAAGGCGACCAGTTTTCAGGCCAGGATCAACTTGGAGCAGGCTGGATGCTGCCGTCTGCTCAGAATAGGCTCTATGGATTATTGGTAGGATTGGCCGCCCTAGGGTTGGTTATCCTGATCATCGCTCTGATAGGAACGTTGTCTGCAACGCATTTAAGTTGGCAGGCATGGCTGGCGCTCGCCGTTACCCTAGGCTCGTTTCTGCTCAATGCCCTAACCAGCCTGGCCGCGGAGGCAATTTTTCTGGGAGCGCTGGCGGTGCTTATGCTCAGTGGCGTACTCGATACCGCCACAGCCCTGGCCGGATTTAGCAATCCCGGCATGGTTACAGTGGCCATTCTCTACATAGTAGTAGCAGGGCTACAGCAGACCGGAGGACTAGATATGATGTCGCGATCGCTGCTGGGGCTGCCCCAGGGGCAAACTCAAGCGCTAATCCGGCTGATTGTGCCCGTTGTTAGTTTGAGCGCCTTTTTGAACAACACTCCCCTAGTGGCTATGTTCATCCCCGCCGTAGGTAACTGGTGCCGCAAACTACGCATTAGCCCCTCAAAGCTAATGATCCCTCTTAGCTATGCCGCGATTATGGGTGGCATGTGTACGCTGATTGGCACCAGCACCAACCTGGTCGTAAATGGATTGCTAATTGCAGAAACCGATCTGCCGGGGCTGCGGATGTTTGACCTGACGCCAGTAGGGGTGCCCTGCGCGATCGCCGGTAGCTTAATGCTGATTCTATCTCAGCGATGGTTGCTACCCCAGCGCAAACCTGCCGTCGCTGAAACTGATGACCCCCGCGAGTACACCGTAGAAATGGTAGTGGAGGACAATAGCCCTCTCGCCAGTAAAACCGTGGAAAAAGCTGGTCTGCGCCATCTGCCTGGCCTGTATTTGACTGAGATTCAGCGGGGAGAACAGTTGCTGACGGTAATTAACCCTCAAGAAGTACTGCAGGAGCGCGACCAGTTAGTATTTGTGGGCATGGTGGACTCCATCGTAGACCTGAACCAGATTCGGGGATTAAAGCCTGCCACAGACCAGGTATTTAAGCTAGATTCGCCCCGCGAGGAGCGATCACTAATCGAGGCTGTAGTCTCGAACACCTGTCCCCTAGTCGGCATTACCATTCGAGAGGGCAAATTTCGCAGCCGCTATGGAGCAGTAATATTGGCAGTTGGTCGCAATGGCGAACGTCTGTCGGGCAAAATTGGCGACATTCGCCTGCGTCCCGGCGATGCCCTGCTGCTAGAGGCCAACCCTTCCTTTTTAGAAGAACGCCGCGCCTCCCGTGACTTCTATCTGATTAGCCCTATTCCCAACTCTGACCCGCTACGCCATAACAAAGCCCCTTTCGCCATTGCCATTTTGATTCTGATGGTGGCCCTAGTCACCTTTGGCATCATGGACATGCTCAACGCCGCTGCTCTAGCGGCTGTGTTGATGGTGGTGACAGGCTGCTGTTCCTTTCAGCAAGGGTTTCGCGCCATTGATTGGTCGGTGATTTTAGTCGTAGCAGCGGCACTAGCTCTAGGCAAGGCGCTTGAGGTCACTGGGGCGGCAATGACCTTATCCAACATGGTACTGGGGCTGGCAGAAAGCAACCCCTGGATAGCGCTGGCGGCAGTCTATGCCATTACCACCCTGCTGACCGAGGTGATAACTAACAACGCAGCGGCGGCAGTGGTGTTTCCTATTGCCCTATCCTTGGCTCAAGGCTTAGAGGTGAGTTTCCTACCCTTTGCTGTGTCGATCATGATTGCCGCTTCAGCCAGCTTTAGCACCCCTATTGGCTACCAGACTAATCTGATGGTCTACGGCCCCGGTGGCTACAAATTCACTGACTTCATGCGCGTAGGCATTCCTTTTAACCTAATGTTTTGGGGCCTGACCGTGCTGATTGCACCCCGGGTGTTTCCGTTTTGAGAATCAGACAGGGCTTGATTCATTATAAAGTTCACCTTTGGGAGGTGGCTCCCAGTAAAGGGAAATCAGACCCATTCATAAAATCATGTCTGTTCAGTTCTTTCTCCACTGTATACAGGCATTACTAGGGATCGTACTTGCCGCAAATCTAAAACTTTCTTAACCTCTCACCCGGTAGCCAATGTCGCGACGATAGTACATCTTTTCAAAACAGATTTTATCAATTCCTGCGTAGGCGCTGGCAATAGCCGCTTCAAAAGTATCACCTAGCCCAGTGACCCCCAATACTCGCCCCCCCTCGGCCAAGATGCTCTCCCCCTGGCGACGAGTACCCGCATGGAAAACCTGAACTCCAGTTTCAGCGGCTTCCGACAGGCCAAAAATTTCCATACCTTTGGGGTAAGTGCCAGGATAGCCCTCGGCGGCTATTACCACGCAGGCAGCTGCTCCTGGCTTCCAACCCAGGGGCGGTAGGGAGGCCAACCGTCCCTCAATGCAAGCTAGCATTACCTTGTCCAGAGGCGTATCGAGTAAGGGCAGCACGGCTTGAGTTTCGGGATCGCCAAAGCGACAGTTAAACTCAACTACTTTTGGATCGCCTGCGGGGGTAATCATTAACCCGGCATACAGGACACCCCGATAGTCAATACCCCGGTGGCGCAAGATAGCGATCGCAGGCTCCAGCACCTCTGTTTGAATGCGGGCCAGAATCTCAGGGGTAACCACTGGCGTTGGCGCATAGGCTCCCATGCCGCCCGTATTTGGGCCGGTATCCCCCTCGCCAATGGCCTTGTGATCCTGAGCGGGTAACAGCGGGCGAATGGTTTGGCCATCGGTGACAGCCAGCACAGAGGCTTCCTGGCCGGTCATAAATTCCTCAATCACCACTCGATGACCGGCCTCGCCAAACTTGCCGCTAAAGATATCGGTGATGGCATCGGTGGCCTGTTCCAGAGTTTGGGCTACAATCACGCCCTTACCAGCGGCTAAGCCATCGGCCTTGACAACAATGGGCGTGCCTTGCTGCCGCAGATAGGCCAGGGCAGCCTCTTTTTCCTCAAAGACCTGAGCGACGGCTGTGGGAATCCCCGCTTCTACCATGAGGGCTTTGGCCCAGGCTTTGCTAGCCTCAATTTGGGCTCCGGTCTGGCAGGGGCCAAACACCTTAAGTCCCTGAGCTTGGAGATAGTCGCTAATGCCAGCGGCTAGCGGCTGCTCTGGGCCAATCACCACCAGCCCTAAATTATTCACTAGAGCAACCCGGGCTATACCTTCAAAATCACTGACATTTAGAGCTAGATTACGGCAGCAGGGTAAGGTAGCTGTGCCGCCATTGCCAGGGACACAGACAACCTCCGCGATGTTGGGAGATTGCAGCAACGCCCAAGCTAGAGCATGCTCTCGGCCACCATTACCGACCACTAATGCCTTCACAGCGTAACTCCCCCCTTCTAGAGATTTTTATTTTCCCACGCGGCTACTCAATTAATGCTCTGCGTCAATGGCGAATCCGCTTACTCCACTGGCCGCTATGCTGGAAGCAGATCTGTCACCGTTAATTGTTGACGCTATGGCAAGCCCGTCTGTTCGGCCATCCTCTACCTTGGGGGCGATTGTTCGCCTACTGCGTTGGGACAAGCCCACAGGACGCTTAATTTTGATGATTCCGGCCTTATGGTCGGTGTTTTTGGCCGCAGCAGGGCAACCACCCTGGCCTCTGGTTGGGGTTATTATCCTCGGTACCCTGGCCACCAGCGCAGCAGGCTGTGTAGTTAATGACCTGTGGGATCGCAACATTGACTCTCAGGTTCAGCGCACTCGCAATCGGCCCCTGGCCGCCCGTGACCTCTCAGTAGGAGTGGGGATAGGCGTGCTGGGGGTGGCCTTGCTGTGTGCCTATGGGCTGTCGCTATACCTCAATGCCTTGAGTTTTTGGCTATGTGTGCTGGCCGTACCGGTGATTTTGCTCTATCCCCTGGCTAAGCGAGTGTTTCCGGTGCCGCAATTGGTACTGTCTATTGCGTGGGGGTTTGCGGTACTTATTCCCTGGGCGGCAGTCAGGAACTCCCTGGAACTGCCGGTTTGGATTTTGTGGCTGGCAGTAGTGCTGTGGACGCTGGGGTTTGACACGGTATACGCCATGCCCGACCACAACGACGACCGCCGCATTGGGATTAACTCAGCCGCCCTCTTCTTTGGCGACTACACACCGCAAATTGTGGGATTTTGCTTTCTGGGCACCTGGCTATTGTTAATCTGGTTGGGCTTGTTGCTGCTGCTGGCCTGGCCCTATTGGATTGGGCTGGCGATCGCCCTGCTGATATGGTCGCGGCAGTATTATCTGCTCAGCCGCTACAAGCCACCCCTGGCGCTGTATGGACAAATTTTTCGTCAGAATGTGCAGTTGGGGTTTATTTTGCTATTGGGTATGATTTTCGGGAGTTTGCTGTAGCCATGCCGCCATTGCCAGAACCTTTACCCTATCAATCGCTTTCGGTAGAAGCGTTTGCCCAGCGTCTGGTGACTGAGGAGAACAATCTACAGCTGATTGATGTGCGCGAACCCGAAGAATTAGCCCTGGCTCGTCTAAATGGGTTTGTGAACTTACCCCTCAGCCAGTTTGCGGTTTGGGCCGCCGCTATCCATAGCCAGTTTGAAGCCGACAAAGAAACGGTGGTCATGTGTCACCACGGGGTGCGCTCGGCTCAGATGTGCGGCTGGCTAGCCCAACAGGGCTTCACCCGCCTTTACAACCTCACAGGGGGCATAGATGCTTATGCTGTGGTGGTAGATCAAACCGTGCCCCGGTACTAAACCATGAGTCATTCTCCCAACGACCCCCCAACTCCCGACGACACCCCTGAATTGCCTCCTGGCCCAGGCTTTGGCGCTACCTTTCTGTATTACTTTTTGGGTACGGCGCTGGTTACTACGCTACTAGCCACTCAAACTTTAGGGATGACCTTAGAAACTGGCATTCCTACCCAATTCGGGCTGCTGGTGGGAGCCGTTGGTGGCTTAATCGGGGCTTTTGCAAATCGCAGCAACACCCTGGTAGTACCCTGCCCCAGTGAGAAAAAATTCAATCAGCAGCTTGATACTGTGCTAACCGACATGGGCTACAGCCAAGACCAGGAAGCCAGCATAGAGAACGTTTTGGTTTATCGTCGCCCCCCGCTACGTCAGGCTTTTTCGGGAAAAGTATATGTGTTGATTCAGGATAATCAGGCCCAAATCCGCAGCCGTGCTATTCACATCAGCAGCATCAAACAGCGGCTGGAAAAGGCAGGGATTAAATAGGAGAATTAAGAAAAAGATTTTCTGTTTACTTGCCCCTTCCCAATGCCTCGCAAGCAAAAATTTCCGCACCTGCTCGGTTCAAAATGGACGGCCCGACATCAGACCGAAGGCTGGCGGCATTTTCAAGTCGCTAACCGCAAACAAGACGGAGAATGGGTGTTTGCGGAGATAGTGGCCTCCTGTGACCCAACAGTGCGCTTTTGGATTAACGCCAAACAACTTAAAAATCGCGCTCTTTGGCAGGCAGGCTGGCAACCTCTGGGCCATGAACCTGAGCCAAATCAGATGGAAGAATCCTGAAGTTAAGCTAGGATCAAAGGTAAGTCGGTAACTGCACCGAAGAGTCTGGCACCCCAAGGTTAGCATCTCCACTACAAGGCTCGTTATTCCTCACTATGTCTTCTGCATCCCCCTCTGAAGAAACAACTCTCCTAGCGCAGGTTCTAAAGCCGCTGCTAGACGATTTCCAATATTGGTTTGAGCGATCCCTGACTTTTTTAGAACAGGAGTCGATTACCGGTTTAACCAAAGACCAGCAGGCTGACTTAGTCGAGCGAGTCAACACCGCTTTAGCCGAAACCCAAACCGCCGCAGTGTTGTTAATGGCTACCGAAGGGCAAGTCGGCGTGGAAGCCTCTAAAGTTATGAACTGGCACGCTTTAGTAGCAGAGTGCTGGGCCGCCGCCCGCCGTCATCGGGCTGAGACAGTTGAATGAGTTAGCGAAGTTAACAGAAGATTTAATCTATAAATAACTGAGTTAAACAGGTTAAAGTCAATACAGGCAAAGCTCGGCCAGAGGGTAACAGTCATGTGGCACATCATTTACATCATTGCGTTTGCGGCTCTGGCAATTCTAGCCATTGCTAATTTAGTGAGAAATCTCATTTTGTTGGGTGGTAGTGCGCGCAATCCCCAGTCTTCCAAGCTCTATGGAGCAGAGGCCAGCACCCGACCAGTGCCCCATCCCGAACTACTCGACCAAGATGGCCAGGTAATTCGAGAGCCGCTGCTGGTAATGCGCTCCATCTCTGTTAAAGATGCCAGAGAACAGCTAGACGCCCTCTATAACGGTACAGGCTCTACTGAAGATGGCGACGAGCTTCAAGATACTGAGCGTTAGCTGATTTTGACCAACAAAGCCCAGCCGCCATTTCTTCACAATCCGTTAGATAGGCGCGTACCCAAAGGTGACATTAAACTCGCGGCACCAAATGCCGACGGTTTGGTAGTCGTTTAGGTTCACATCAGCCGCAAGAAGATACCGCTGGGCACCCGTAAAGCTCTGCAATGGAGCAATGGTCACGTAGTCGCCCTCAGTCAGGTTGACGGGTATCTCAGCTCCTTTGTGTAGCACAACATTCACATCGGGGCCTCTGGCTGTGTCAAAGGCTGCATCAAATTCGATGTAGCGCTGGCCGTTTTCAGTGACAATGCGGGCAGTACCTGTGGTGGCATGGTCTTGCTCAACGGTGACAAACTGCCCACCGGCTTGGGCCACTATGGATGACGGCGGTGTCGGGTTTACCGGCTGAGAACTGGACGCCAAAGGAGTAGTAGCTACAGGAGTAGAGGTTGGGCCTGCTAGATCTTTCAAATTAACCAGTCGGCTGGCACCGGCAACAGAGAAAGCGCCAACACCTAGAACCGCCAGGGAAACAAGGGCCAGAACGATTTTTTTCACGAGTTTAATCTCCGAGGGGTGAACAACAATTAACTGTTATGCTGAGGCCACCAACTGAGACACCCTTGATACCAACCTGAGCTTTTTATGAGGAAACTCTCTCCTACTTGAGGAAACGCTGAGTACTTAATAATGGCTGCGTAACAACGCATCAGGCTGAGTAGCAGAGTTTGGGCTTGGCGAAAGCTAACAAATCTATGGTTTTATAGAAAGCTTGGTAGTAGACACGCTGGAGCTTGCTAGGCTGGATGACGTGTCATGATTCAAGCCATACTCCTTAACGCCTATGCAGGTTCTTTCTCAGCCAGCCCGTGACGTAGCCCCACCGTCTGAGACAACATCTGCTAACCAGACCCTGGTGCTGAATATCAGCGGGATGATGTGTGCAGGCTGCGTGCGGGCTGTAGAAGGTCGTCTCAACCAGATAGACGGCGTAATTTCGGCAACAGTTAACCTGGTGACAGAGGTGGCCGTGGTCGAAGCCGATGCCGACATCGTTACAGCTGAACAACTGGCGGAAGCCGTGACCCAGGCGGGCTTTCCCACCACGCCAAGAATCGCTGGAGGCAATGGCAGCGTTGACAACCTCAAAGCCTGGGTGAACCGCAAACGGCAGGAGCAAGCACAACAGGGGCAGCGGTTGGCGGTGGCGATCGCCCTGCTCATCCTCTCCACCATTGGCCACCTCAAGCACTTTGGCTGGCTGACGGTGCCTGTATTGAGCGACCTGTGGTTCCATGCACTGCTAGCCACCCTCACTCTGCTTGGCCCAGCCCGGGAAATTTTGATAGACGGCTGGCAGGGAATGCGGCGGCTGGCCCCCAACATGAACACCCTGGTCGCCCTGGGCAGTGGCAGCGCTTACCTGGCCAGCCTGGTGGCGCTGGTGTTCCCTGGCTTGGGCTGGGAGTGCTTTTTTGACGAACCAGTCATGCTGCTAAGCTTTATTTTGCTAGGCCGTACCCTGGAACAGCAGGCCAGGTTTCGGGCGGCGGATGCACTGCGCTCTTTGGTAGAACTCCAGCCCACCGTAGCCCGGTTAATTTCTGACCCGACGACAACGGAGACCGCGCAAACCGGAGTAGAAGTCCCGGCCAGCTACCTGCAGGTGGGGGAATGGGTGCAGGTGCTGCCAGGGGAAAAAATCCCTGCCGATGGCACGGTGATTGTGGGGCAATCCACCGTAAACGAGTCGATGCTGACCGGGGAATCCATGCCAGTGCTGAAGCAGCCGGGGGATACGGTGGCGGCAGGCACTTTGAATCAGTCCGGGGCGATTGCCCTCCAAGTCACGGGCACAGGACAGGACACCGTGCTGGCCCAGATGATCCACCTGGTGGAAACCGCCCAGAGCCGCAAAGCCCCCATTCAACGGCTGGCGGACGTGATTTCCGGCTATTTCACCTATGGGGTGATGACCCTATCGGCCCTTACCTTTCTGTTCTGGTACTGCCTTGGCCTGGCTCGCTGGCCAGAGGTCATGAATGCGGCCTTGGGCATGGCCCACATGGGGCACCAGATGACGGCAACCTCCTCCACACTGCTGGTTAGCCTGAAACTAGCCATTGCGGTAATGGTAGTCGCCTGCCCCTGCGCGCTGGGATTGGCCACACCCACGGCCATTCTGGTTGGCTCTGGCCTGGGAGCCGAGCGTGGCCTGCTGATTCGCGGCGGCGACATCCTGGAAACCCTGCACCGGGTGGATACGGTGGTATTCGACAAAACTGGCACCCTGACTACGGGCCAGCCCACAGTGACGGCCATTCAAGTATTCATCAATGACGTGACCGACACCGACCTGCTGCAACTGGCCGCTACGGTAGAAAGCGGCACTCGCCATCCCCTGGCGGCGGCCATCCAAGCAGCGGCCAGTCAGCAAGGCTTGTCACTACTTCAGGCCGAGGGTTTTAATACCCAGCCAGGCTTGGGAGTAGCCGCCAAGGTACATTGGCAGGGAGACAGTATCCCCTGTGCCCTAGGCAATCCCCAGTGGATGGCTCAGCAAGATGTGGATCTGGCGACAGCGGCGGAGTTGGTCAGTTGGTTAGAAGCGACCGGGCAAACCGTGGTCTACGTTAGCCTGGGCCAGCAGTTGGTGGGCCTCATCGCTATTGCAGATTCCCTGCGCAATGAGGCAGCGGCGGTTGTGCAGGAACTTCAACTGCGAGGTTTATCCGTGAACCTGCTGACAGGCGATCGCCAGGCTGTAGCTGAGACAATTGCCCAGCAACTCCACCTCAGCCTTAACCAGGTAAGGGCCGAAGTCTCACCCCAAAACAAGGTAGAAGCCATTCAGCAGTGGCAGGCAGCAGGCCATACTGTTGCTCTAGTCGGCGATGGCATTAACGATGCGCCTGCTCTGGCCCAAGCTAATGTGGGCCTCAGCCTCTACTCCAGTACCGATATCGCTGTCGAAACCGCCGATGTCATTCTCATGGCCGACCAGCTGTCTGGGGTTGTTGATGCCCTGGATCTGAGTCATGCCACAGTTGGCAAAATTCGCCAAAATCTGGCCTGGGCCTTTGCCTATAACCTGATCGCCATTCCCCTGGCAGCAGGGGTACTGTTACCTAGCCTGGAGATCAGTCTCAGCCCAGCGGCAGCGGGTGGACTGATGGCCTTTAGCTCGGTAACAGTGGTGGTTAATTCCTTGCTGCTGAGGCGGTTGGTCAAGCGGGGCTGACCTTTCCTAGATTTGCGGCTAAAGTTCCAGGCACTTCTTGAGTGGCTCAGGGCTACAGACAATAGAGAGTCGCTAGCAGATTACGGTCTACCGAGATACCTGCTCTAGATAAATGCAGCCCAAAGCAATGCTGCTTCTGATCATAATTTTGAATAGTATTTCTGCATTTGATTGTTGATAGGTACTCCCAGTATCAGGCGTCTGGTCGAGCGCAAGGGACTAGATGAGAAAAATGGATGACTCTACCTTTTTAGTTTCTTTACCAAATGTATCCGGAACCCTGATAGATATCTCGGTAAAGTTGAGCACTGTTGTTGAGGATGGCTTAAATGCTAGATAGATTAAAATGCCATACTTTACTGATTGTAGGCGTTGTTTTAACTACGTTGATCTCGAATCTTTCTCCAGCTCAAGCTGTAATTTTGTATTCAAATAGAGAGCAACCAGTTGGTTTTGTGGGTGCTGACTTTGATAATGAAGGTGGCGCGATTGAGTATGGAGAAGGATTTGGTTTAAGTACCGACGCTCATATTACTCAAATTCTTTGGAGTGGGAAGTATGGGCCTAGCAATACGCGCACCTCAACTACGGATAATTTCTCAGTTAGGATATTTAACATCACAGGCTCTAGTGATTTTGGTATGGTAGAAACTTCGCTGTTGGCAATATTAACTGGAAATATTCGGTATACTGTAAAGCCTATTAAGTTGTACAGGGGGCCTGTAGTGAACGATGTGTACTTCTACACGCTATCCCTGACCACGCCCTTTAGCTTGCCCGCAGGGGGCTATCTGCTATCTATCATGAATGACACCAGTGCCGACCTTGATGATAATTGGGGCTGGACTTTGGTGAGACAGGGCGGTGCTTTATTTACCTATGACCCTTCAGGACCTTGGAATATGCTGGCTGGCGGGTTAGATTTTGCTATTAAAAGCACTCCTAAAGATGCCCCCCAACTTATTCCTGGCCCAGCTCTTTTGCCAGGGCTTTTGGGTTTTGGCTTAAGCGTTTGGCGCAAACATAAACTCGTTGCAAAGCGCAACGAGTTTTCCTGACTAACTGTTCTAACTAGCCTGTCGTTTATCGCGAGTAATTAGACGATCGCAGGCTACGGCCACCCCACCTATTGATCGAAAACAACCGCTATCTATCCACGCTCCAGCCATCTGGGGCGGACATTGCTATCTTCAATTTTGTAACGTTAGCCACCCCACCGACCCCAAAATCCAAAATCGCAATTGAGGGTCAGATATCCTAAGGGACAGTGGATTTCTGCGTTCAACGCCTGGCTGAGGAGTGTCAATGCAATGCTAAAACTGTCGTCCCTGTTGCCGATTGGCTGTCTAGTTGGGCTGATGGCCGTAATGGTTGGAGTACAGCCAACGCTGGCACAAACCTGCACCGTGAACTGTCGCTCTGGTGAAATTCAATTTACACCGGGAGATCGCATCACTGTTCAGGTCGTCAACCGCAGCACGGTAGCGGTAGGCATCGAACAGCCCCCCCTGAGTGGCCCCCGCACCCTGGCTCCTGGCAGCACCACAGAACTGGGGTTTGGTTGGGGCACCCAGCCAAATATTTCCATCTTTTTTTGGGCCTTAGCGGATCAGCCAATTCGGGTTAACCTCAGTCGTCCTGCTACTACCACGCTGAGTGTGGAAATTTACAGCGCCGCCAGCGAGCCTAGCGATCGGTCCCTCTTTATTGAGAACGATGGTCGGGTGACAGTGAAGTGAGGAGATAGGAGATAGGAGATAAGCAGCTTCTAGCTTCTATCTCCTTCCTTCCCCCTTTACCGCTACCTCTTCTAAAATAATGGTATGAACCTACAAGAAAGCTTCTCAATGGCGGCCAAAACCCTGGCGGCCAATCGTCTCCGCAGTGCCCTGACCATGCTGGGCATCATCATTGGCAATGCCTCGGTGATTACGATGGTGGGCTTAGGGGAAGGGGCGCAGCGGTTCGTTAACGCACAGTTGGAAACCCTTGGCCCCAACGTTCTCTTCATCGTGCCAGGTAGTCAAGAAACGCAGCAGTTGGGATCGCTCGATATTCCTCGTAACCTGGTGTTGGCAGATGCCGTGGCCATCGAGCAGCAGGTGCCATCAGTGATGGGGGTAGCAGCAGAGGCCAGTACTCGTCAGTTGGTGACGTTCCGCAACCGCAATGCCAATGTCAATATTGTTGGTACGGTGCCGGATTTTTTGACCGTCCGCAGCTTTGAGATGGCCAGCGGACGCTTCCTGAGTGATTTGGATGTCACCCGCAACGCCCAGGTAGCCGTATTGGGAGACACGCTGAACACTCGCCTGTTCGAGGACAAATCTGCCGTTGGTCAACAGCTTCGCATTGGTGGCATTACCTTCGACGTGATTGGGGTACTGGAGAAAAAAGGCTCTAATTTAGGGCTTGACTACGATGACGCCATTATTGTGCCGATTACCACCCAGGCCAACCGGCTGGCTGGAGAAGGCCGCTCGCCCTACGGAGTGCCCGTGTCGTTTATTACAGTGTCGGCCCGTGATCGCGAGAGCATGGCCACAGCCGAGTTTCAAATCACCAACCTGCTGCGCCTGCGCCACAACATCATTGATGAAGACGATTTCTACATCAGCAGCCAAGACACGCTGCTAAACATTGCCAACACCATCACCGGGGCGCTGACGCTGATGCTAGCGGCAATTGCAGGGATTTCTCTCTTTGTTGGTGGCATCGGCATTATGAACATCATGCTGGTGTCGGTGCGCGAAAGGACGCAGGAAATCGGTCTACGCAAGGCGATTGGTGCCTCCCAGAGCGATATTCTGGGCCAGTTTCTCATTGAAGCGATTATTCTTTCCGTGGCCGGTGGCGTAATTGGCACCGCCCTTGGAGTCAGCGGCATCGTGCTGATTAGTCTCCTTACGCCCTTCGACGCCGGAATTTCGGTCAGCGCCATTGTCATGGCTGTTAGCATTTCTGGCGGTATTGGGCTATTTTTTGGTGTATTCCCGGCTCGTCAGGCCGCCCGCCTAGACCCCATTGTGGCTTTAAGGACAGCTTGACACCCAGAGCAGAGGCCCATCTTACTTTGCTGGTACTTGTTCCTTCCATCACGACGAGTAAGACAGTGCCAAAGCAACAAACCCCTTTAGCCCAATAAAGAGGATTGAAATTGGCACAGAATGTAAACTCATCTATAATTTCTCCCACAGCTTTAACCGCTTAAAAATGCCTTTTAACTATGGAGCCAAACCTTTCCATAAGGCCGCGACTGCATCAGAAATAGCACTTTCTGTATCAATTGATTGATGAGAACCGATATTTTCAGATAACACCAGATTGTGCAGGTGTGAAAAGAGGATTGATGCTGTCGCCACCACATTATCCTGATAGATTCGCCCCAGTTTTGCTTCAGCATTCAGATATTCAGTGAGCCGATTGACAATTTGCATTCCCGGCATTGTGTGACGTTGCAAAAAAGTTTGCATATTGAAAGATGGGTGACTAACCAAGGATAAAAAAACTCGGCGTAATTGGTGTCCAGTAAGTCACTTCTGTTTGGTTCTCCAAAAGGCGTCAACTGGCAGTCAAATATACAGTTGGATTGTTGTGTAGAGGCTTTTGTACCACTTCGACTTACTTCAGGGCATCGATTATCACAACTCCCCTCTCAATTACTTCAATCTGAACCTTAAACCCATATAGCAAGCTCATTCCGACTAGCGGATCTGCTTCGGAAGCAGCAACATCAATAACTTGGGTCTTTCCATCCCAGATTACAGTTGCTTTGTACATATCAAAAATGACCTCACTGCCATCTCCTAGAGTTCCCATATCACGGAAATGCCAAGGTAAGCCGAGGGAGGTGATGATGGATTGCGGGAGAGACAAGAAGCCCGTGAAGCCAGTGTCAATAACCGCTTCAACCATTTGCTTTGGCGAATTAGAATGACCAACTGCGACTCTAATGATGGCTTCACAACTCTGATTTACGAAGCCTTGCATCATACGCTTTTCTTCAAACGTCGGGAACCAAAGCGGTAGACGGCTTGATACCCAATCCGAATCACCCAGGGTTGAGCATCAGGGTATCGCTCATAAAGTCGATCTGTTGCTGCGATCGTATTGTCTGCTACCTCAAAAGCTCCAGTTTCGATGTCGATCGCTACGATTCTGCCATGATTGCCTTCTTCGACTTGCGATCGCACTTGAGACTCGTAAATCTCATTCCCACGACGAGCGTATTCTTCTTTTGGATAGCGGGGTTGTCGAATTGTCATAGGGCTACCTCATTTCACTCTAATGCTAATGCGCTAATTTTAGCTTGAGTACTGGCATGTCTTGCTTAGACACTGGAGACGCATTCCCAAAGGTATGCCATTGAACTTTGCTCAAAGTAGTTGCTCAAAACCTAAAGAACAAATTTTTGATACACATTTAGCGTCAGAATTTCTAGATGAGATGCGACTCTTCTTTCTCCTACATTTAGAGAATTGGGATGAGCACAAGCATTTCTGAGTTGTAAACATTGCTCCAGCTCTTGTTTCACATTTTTTCCAATAATGGAAATAGCATGAATTATCTGTAGAAATTCATACTCCTTGAGTGTCGCTAAGTCGTCCGTTGACTTTATCTGTTTTTGCTTAGGATATCTCTTTTGTAGTTCAGTGTTGAAGTTGCTCAAATGATTTGAAAGAACTTCCTCGTATAGAATAGAAATAGCCCCAACCCACGAAAGGATTGTTGCTGATCTGAGCAAGCCTGCTTCTAAAGCAAATATACATTCTTCAAGAAAGGCTCTTGTATTATCTGAGGTGACAACCGCAGCGAATTTTCTTAAGTCATTTTGATATTGCTTAGCTGGAGACACAAATACCAATCCTTGCTCTGAAAGAAAGCAAGTACCCGTTTCTGTAATTTCCCAACCGCTGGGTAAACGAACAACCATGTCGGATGCTGCGTTCAGTATTTGTGAAATATTCCACCTCCTGACTTCTCGCAGCCCATGCGCTTCAGCTATAGATTTAATTTCAGACACCGTTTTGCATTTTTTCTCATCAAGTGAAAGAACAGCAAGAATTTTAGTTTTCCTTGAAATATCTTGTTTTGCAAGAAGCCGTTTTAACTCTGATTCATCAAACAAGAGTAGCCTCCAGTTCTTGTTTGGCTTGTGCAGACAAAGCATACTTATCTTTCGATCTCTCAATAAGCTTATTGTCCTTCACAAGGGTTGAGAGACTTTTACTCAAATTGCTACTGTGATTCTGCTTATAGTAGTTTGAAGCTGTTTGCATTTCCGCTAGTATATTTTTTCGCTCGAATGTACTCGCTCCTTTCACAAGACAAAGATGAGCACAAGCTGCTAGAACCAAATCAGAACCTGTTTTAACATTCAATTTTGCAGCGATTGTATTTGTTGTCATCTGAACCTTCTGTGTACCTAGATCAGGATTTGCGGGGAGTTCCTCCGCTTCTTCAGTTTCAGGTTCTGCATCATTCACTGTTGCATAATAGGTAAAGATTAGTTCAAGTAAACTTGGCAAATCGTTCTGAATGTATTCCTCTGTTCCTTCAAAATCAAGCTCAATGTTTCCGAGTTTGATTTTCATTCTACTAATCAACTTTTCAGGCTGAATATTCTCTGACATAGGCATCTCTAGATTCAATATTGAAAATGTATAAAATTACCCGTTTCTAGTGCCGTCTTTAAACTTCTTGATGATTGTAATCGAAGTGGCAGTTTTTGAACTATTAATAAATACTGACAATTAGATCACAGAAGGTGTAGTGAACGGTCTAACTAGGTTGTAGACGGAACGACGCCGTCTAACACCCCTATTGGGGGCATATAGGCTGACTTGTCGCTGTCTAATCCCCTTGAATGTAGGATTTAGGTCGATTTTAGTCTGTCTATCTCTCCCAGGCAAGACTTAGACGGCTCGTTTTCGGCCCTAATTGGCCATTAGGGGGAATTAGGCAGACCTGATTCGGCCCTAACTGGCAAATTCGAGATCTTGGGCCGATTAGAAACTGCCCTAATGGGCCAGTTTGGGGATGAGACAGACTCCATTCCACCCTATTTTTCGATTTTGGTTATAAGGCCGACCGCTTTAGGAAAACTTCACACTCTTTACGGAGGAATTGGGAGTAGTATTTAGTACAAGTGAATTAGGTTCCAGGTCTCGTCATGGCGCATCCACCCAGAAAGCTGCTCGACCAAGTTCGGGAGGCAATTCGCCTCAAGCATTTCACCCTCAAAACCGAGAAGTCTGACGTACATTAATTCGAGACTTCGTTCAAGTTACCCAGCGGTGACACCCACGACAAGTTCACTCCTGTGTCAATCGCTACGTGCTCTTGGCCTGGGCATGATTTTCAGAGGACTCCAGCCCCATCCTGGGTAACAAATCTTGCCATACACTTGCACTCTTCACGCCATTCCTGTATTTTCAATTTTGCGGGGAATGATTCCGGGCAGGAGTCTGAGGAGGTCAGAACTCCCCAAACTCCCTGATCATCCCAACTTAGATACGGTAAGTCGAGATGACTGGGTTCATTTTATCCGGTCTCTTTGTATTACCTAATTTGAAGGGACCTGGAGGATTTCCTCGTTTTCCTTTCGTGAAAACGGAGACTATCCCGTATGTTTCAAGAACCAAAGTCAGAGGTGGCGACCTCTGCAACGTTTCCTTTGCCGTCCTACGGTCAAGAAATCGTCCGTCATATCCTCTTGGGCGACCAGCGAGCGGTGGAAGCGGCGATTAATCAACTGGCTTCGCTGCGCTACTGCCAGCGGATTGAGTGGTCAACGCCGGTACCGGTACAGCCCAACACCCCCAGCTTTGAGGAGTTTCTGCGGGCGGTAGAAGAAACCGGACGCAGCGGCGGCTACATCAGCATCATGACCCGCCGGCGGGGGGTGACTGAGCGCTAATCTCCTAAGCCAACTGGGAATTGGGCTTCTGGGCCGTAATCGACGCGGCGTCTGAGGCTGACTCAGCGGCCCAATTCCTAAGTTGATTGCACCCTGGTTAGCCAGGTTCTCGGTTTTCTCACTTAACTTCCTGGATGAGCCAGGTTACGGAAGCGGGTAAACTGCGGCTCAAACAAGAGCTTGACTGTACCCGTAGGGCCATTGCGGTGTTTGGTAACAATGACTTCGGTAATGCCGCGATCAGGCGTATCTGGATCGTAATACTCTTCGCGATAGAGCATCATAATCAAATCCGCGTCTTGTTCGATCGAACCACTTTCGCGTAAGTCGCTCATCATCGGGCGTTTGTTGGTGCGAGATTCTACCCCTCGACTAAGCTGGGAAAGCGCAATGATGGGGACATTGAGTTCCCGGGCCAGACCTTTGAGGGATCGCGTAATTTTCGACAATTCCTGCACTCGGTTATCGCTGCCACCTTCCATCAGTTGCAGGTAGTCGATCAAAATCAGCCCTAGCGCACCGCCTTGCTCGGCCTGAAGACGGCGGCACTTAGAGCGCATCTCTGTAACAGAAATATTGGGCGTATCGTCAATAAAAATGGGCATTTGGGACAAAATGCTGATGGCATGACCCAGCTTTTCCCACTCGTTTTGAGCAATGCGTCCGGTACGCAGGCGGCTGCTTTCCATCTCGACTTCGCTGGAGAGCAACCGGTAGACCAGTTGCAGTTTCGACATTTCCAGGCTGTAGATAGCGACTGGGAGCTTCTGTAAAGCCGCGATATTACGAGCTATATTCAAAACAAAGCTGGTTTTTCCCATTGACGGTCTTCCAGCCGCAATAATCAGGTCAGAGCGCTGAAAACCCTGGGTCATAGCGTCTAAATCGTAGAAACCGCAGGGGACGCCAGGCAGCACCACGCCGAGGGAGCGCTGCTCAATTTCGGCAAAGGTATCAATGAGGATGTCTGAGGTGGCGGTCAGGCCGCTCTGGGGCCGCACCTGGGTGATGCCAAACAGCTTTTGCTCCGCTTGATCCAGCACATTTTCCAGAGGAATGGTCGTGTCGTAGCCTAGTTGAGCAATTTCGCCCCCGGTCTGAATTAGTACGCGGCGGGTGTACTTATCCATCACCAGGGTGGCGTACTGGTCAATGTTAGCGGCGCTGATGGTGCGATCCACTAGCTGCGCCAGACGCGCCTGCCCTCCAATTTTGTCTAGCTTCTCGTGGTCTTTCAGCCAGACGGTGATGGTCATTAAGTCCGTCGGTTGGCCTTTGGCATGCAGGTCGAGGGCGGCTCGGTAAATATCTCGATGCGCCCCAATGTAAAAGGCATCAGGAGAGAGAATTTCCATCACCCGGCCAATGGCTTCAGGATCTAGCAGAATGCCACCTAGAATGGCTTCTTCGGCCTCAATATTTTGGGGAGGGAGGCGATCGCTGACAGCATCAAAAGGCAAGTTCTGAACCATAGCAAGAGAGGAAGAACCTGGTTGAGGATTAGAAGATCTGTAGGCAACTGGAGAGGCACAGGGAACCACTATAGCCAAGATTCGAGCCAAGATTAGCGCGTGCGGCTCACGCCCTGGCCGAGCACTAGATTGTAGCTTCCAAAACTCGACTGACTAATTCTAAATCAGTGGATTAGTGGAACTATTGTACTATTTGTGGATCTATGAATAGGCCGCGGGCATACACTAGGGCAGAAATTTCATCGGTAGCTTGCTAGACTGGTGAGGCTGCAAAAGGGCCGCAGGTCTCAGTCTTGGGATTTTGGCTAGCCCTGGTCAGCCGTGTTAAGATGCCCGGTTACTCCTAACTCTTTTCCCTATGGCGACATTTTTACTGGAAGTTGGCACTGAGGAACTGCCCGCCAGTTTTGTTAGCGAT
>Ga0224723_1000576_pt1 | contig 24974 bp, 11 predicted proteins | sample Balambano_FR2_Me_FD_161647 | JGI IMG/M metagenome (GOLD analysis project Ga0224723, IMG submission 161647) | Freshwater sediment microbial communities from Lake Towuti, South Sulawesi, Indonesia - Balambano_FR2_MetaG | ecosystem: Environmental > Aquatic > Freshwater > Lake > Sediment | place... | reverse complement strand
GCCGCGTTACGGGTGGCGATGTGTCTAACATTCTGGGGACATTAGGCGTAGATGGGGTTGCCAATTTATTTCTGTTAAATCCGAATGGCATTATTTTTGGCCCCAATGCTCGATTAGATATCAGCGGTTCTTTTCTGGCAACCACCGCCGATCGCTTCACCTTTCCAGATGGCAGTGGATTCGGTGCTACAGATCCGCAAGCACCACCATTGCTGACAGTGAACGTGCCGATCGGATTGCAGTATGGGACTGGGGTACAGGGCGAGATTACCAATCTGGGTGAATTGACTGTTGGCAGTGGACAAACGCTGGCTTTAAATGGCAGCACGATTTATCATTCCGGTGCTCTAGTCGCTCCGGCGGGACGGGTGGAATTGACGGGCGATCGTATTGCTCTATTGAATCAATCCCGGATTGATGTTTCTGGTGAATCGGGCGGTGGCACAGTGTTGGCGGGTGGTAGTCGAGAGGCGAACAACACCAGGGAGTTAGGAATCATTCAGTATCCCAGCAATGCACTGCAACTGTGGATGGCACCCACAGCAACCATTGAAGCAAATGCTATTAATTCCGGTCAGGGTGGCGAGGTGCTGATTGGTACGGAGCAGGGAAGCCGCATCAATGGCCGCATTAGCGCCCGAGGTGGGAACAACGGTGGCAATGGGGGCTTTGTTGAAACCAGTGGTCAGCAATTTCTAGAAATCACGACCCCACCTGATATTGCTGCTCCTGCTGGAGTGGGTGGAACCTGGTTGATTGATCCAAACAACATTAACATTGTGGTAGATGGCAGTGGTACGTTTAATATCAATCCCGCTAACCCGTTTGAAACAACTGGAGACACGGCTCAATTAGAAGTCGGACTGATTCGCACCGCTTTAGGATTTGGGGATGTGATCATTTCTACAACTACCTCTGGCACCAATCTGGAAGAGGGTAACATTAACTGGTTCGCGCCCTTTAATTACGATGGAATCGGCGTTGGTAAAACGCTAACACTTAATGCTCACAATAATATTACGTTGTTTGCTCCGTTTAATGATGGGGATAATCTGACACCCGACAGCTTAAACCTGGTTTTGAATGCTAATAGCGATCGCGCTGGCTTCGGTAGTATTATTACCAATGCACCCATCTCTACGAGTGGTGGCAGTTTTTTTGCCAGAGGTGACAGCGCCGTTGAAGGGGGAATTTTAACCTTTGCGCCGATTGATACGGATGGTGGTGCGATTACCATGATTGGCACCAGTGCTGGAACAGGTGATTTCTCCAGAGGGATTGAACTGGGTGCGCCGTTGTTTTCTGACGGTGGAGATATTTCCCTGACTGGGGTAAGTGCAGGTTGGGAAGGCATCATCAACTTCTCAGTGATCTTTTCCAGTGGCGGCAATATCACGCTCAATGGCACCAGCACGGGCACAGGCAATTTTGCTGACGGTATTACCACAGCGGGAGTCATTTTTTCTGAGGGCGGCAACCTGACTTTGATCGGCAACGGTGCTAGTGACGATATCATCACCTTCGATGCGCTTGACTCTGGAAACGGCACATTAAGCTTAGAAACGAGGAATCTATTTCTCAGTGAGTTTCAACTGGAACGGCTGTTCGGCAACACGATCGATTTACGAGCAACAAACAATATCACCATTGCCGATGCCTTTGATAATCAGTTAAAAATACCAGAAGGCATTGGTACGATAACGTTGACCGCAGATGCCGATGGCGATCGCGTTGGCACTCTGACGATGCAAGACCTCAACGATACCCTAGTGACAAGCGGTCGCACGTTGTTCCTTTCTGCGGGAGCTAATCCTGACCCGACTGTGCCTGCGCTGTTACTGGGTGAGATTGATTCCACCACGTTTACACCTGTTGCGGGAGGGTTACGCAGTGGTTCTGTAAATCTCAGGGCGATCGGTGATATCCGCACCAGTGAGATTCGCACAACCCCTTTTTCCTTCAGTGATACGGGCAGTATCCGCATCACCAGTTTGGAGGGTAGCATTGATACAACAGCCGGAGCTTTGCTGAGTGGAGCGCGGAGTGGGAATGCAGGTTCAATTTATTTGGAGGCTCAAGGCGACATCAGAACTACTGATGTCTTTTCTGGTAGAAATGGTACGCTGATTGGTGGAGATTTGACCATTATCAGTCGGGTTGGCTCCATTGATACTACGGCAGCCTCTCCCTTCGATTCCACGGGTTCTGCTTTGCTTTCACGAGGAGATCAGATTCGGAGTGGGCAAATCAGGCTCAGTGCGCTTGGAAATATCAGAACTAACTCCGTTAGTTCTGAAGGGGGGGGAACTGCTGGAAACATTGTGATGACGGCTGGTGGTGATATTGTGTCCGATCGCATCACGTCCCTAACTTACAACACTTTTGCAAATGATGGAGGGTCTGTCAATCTGGTCGCTGGTGGTGATGTGCGGATTGCTAATGGTATCACGACACTGGGTCGAACTGGAGGAGATGTATTGATTGATGGCAATGAAATTTTCATCAATGGCGGAATTGCAACATTTGGAGATGTCGCTGGTAATGTTGTAATTAATGCAGATGCCAATTTTATTAGCAATGAAATTGTAGCATTTGGTGACATTGAGGGTGGAAGCATAATAGTGGACGCGCTCAACGATATTGTCATTAATCGACCGATTTCCACCTATGTGTTTCAGGAAGGTAATAGCGGTGAAATTGCATTAACCTCCGGAGGTCTGATTGAAGTTGATGATATTCAGGCATTTGTTGGCAGTGGGGACGCTGGAACGGTAACTTTTTCTGCAACAGAGGACATTACCGTCGGCAATGTCATTACAACAGCTTCTCAGGGGAGAAGTGGCACTATTCAGATGACAGCGGGCGATCGCATCGCGACGGGCAATCTCCTGGCTTCTGGTCCTCTGGGTCGGGGAGATATCACACTCACTGGCAACATCCTGGAATTTGTCCCACCAGAATCCGGTTCGCCAACCGCATCCTCTCTATTTCTGATTGATGCCTCTGGTGGCGGTGTGGGTGGGAATATTTCCCTGACCAGCCGAACAGAGGATTTCACCCTGACAAACGGCTTGATCACCAGCAATACCCTGTTGGATGGCAGTGGTGGCAGTATTCAAATTCAAGCCAATTCCGTAAACTTGACTAATACCGATATCACCACGACCACAGCGGGAGTAGGTGATGCAGGCAGCATTTCCATGACAACGGTGGGGGATGTGTTGCTGACTCGTAGCCGTCTGTTTACCTCCCTTGAACCGGGTGGGATTGGCAGTGGTGGTGATATTACTCTGGATGCTCAAAATGTGAGTCTACGCGATTTTTCTTTGATTGATACCGCCACGTTTGGGCAGGGAGATGCAGGACGAGTGTTGATTCAAGCCAATGCGCTCAGCCTGGATAACAGCAGTATTTTCAGTATTGCCGCTGGACAAGGAGAGGGCGGCGATGTCACTGTCCGAGCAGCCGATGGGATTGCTCTGCTCAGTCGCAGTAATATCAGTACAGCCGTGAGTTCTAACGCGATCGGCAATGGGGGGGATATCACTCTCCGCAGTAGAACCTTAGAAATTACGGGGGGTTCTCAATTACAAGCTCTGACCCGAGGGCAGGGGCAATCCGGTAATATCCAGCTAAATGTCACGAATAATGCAACGATTTCAGGAATCGGGGCAGACGGCTTTTTAAGCGGAATTTTTACCTCTGCGGAATCCTCCAGCCAGGGACGCGGCGGCAATATCGAGATCAGGACGGGTGGACGTTTGCGGATCAGCGACGGAGCCGTATTGAATGCTCAAACCTCCAGTGCCTCACGCGGTGGTAATATTGCCATCACATCAGAGGTCGTAGAATTGCGAGACGGTGGGCAAGTCTTGACCAACACCTTTGGTGATGGACGAGCCGGAGATATTAATGTGACAGGGAGCGATCGCATTCTCTTAACAGGGGTTGATGCCAATTTCGCCTCACGCCCCACTCCACGCCCCAGAACGATCGTCCCGATCGCGCCCTTCACGCCAGTTCTAGATATAGAACCAAATAATGACATTACTCAAGCCCAAGCCCTCACCTCATTTACCATTAGCCCCATCAATCTGGCCAATCCTGATGTCGAATTCTCTACTCGCATTCCCTACGTCTCCATCAGCGGCACAGGTTCAGATCCCTCTAGCTATGACTATTATGCCTTTCAAGTGGAAACGGCTGGAACTCGTGGCATCTTTGATATCGACTATGGCAATCTTCCAGATGTGATTCCTAACCAACCCAACCCAGAGGATGTTGACACTATTATTCGGCTGTTTGACAGTAATGGCAATTTGCTGGCTGCCAATGATGGAGCACCCGATTCTCTGGGGGCCAGCGGTAGCTTTACTGATACCTCCACCAACCCTCCCAGAGGGTCAAATGATGCCTACCTGCGCTATGTCTTTAGCGCTCCAGGCACTTATTTTGTGCAAGTGGATGACCCTATGAATCAGGTTGGCGTGGCTGCTCCGGGAACTTACCAATTGCAAGTCTCACTGGAAACCCCAAATGTTGCAGGGAGTGTGATTAACAACGGGGCTAGTAGTGGTTTATTTGCCCGCTCCGCTGCCGCCGGAGCCGCCGGAAATATCACGCTTAATACATCTCGTTTGATTGTTCAGGAGTCTGCTCAAATTGCGGCTTCTACGAGTCAATCGGGGCAAGGCGGAAATTTGGCGATCGCAGCGAATGACTCGGTCACATTATCAGGGAACAGTTTGTTGTCGGTGGAAACAACGGGGACGGCCGCCGCTGGCAATTTCAATCTGGATACTCCGCTGCTGACAATTGAGCAGGGTGCCCGAATTACCGCCTCAACCGCTGCCATCACTGGCGCTGGGATTGGCGGAAATTTATTATTTGCCGTTGACGAACTGAATCTGTCGGGTCAGACCAGTGGTATTTTTGCTGAAACCACAGGCTCAGCCGTTGCAGGCAATCTGACGATGCAACCGTTTCGGAGCAATTCATTGGTGATCAACTTCCTGGAAGGTGCCCAAATCTCTGCTGCGACTACAGGCAGCGGTGCTGGTGGAAATATACGACTAATTGCCCCCAATGCGATCGCCCTCAACGGCGATGGGCGGCTTTCCGCAGAATCCTCCAGCACTGGATTGGCGGGTAATTTACGCATCAATACCAACCGACTTAGCCTCGATCGCACTCAAGTCAGCGTTAGCAGCACGGGCACCACCGCCGCAGGTGATCTGTCCATTACTGCCAATGATTTCGCCCTGAACAATCGCGCCAGTGTTCGGGCAGAGACATTATCAGGTAGCGGCGGCAATATTCAATTAAGTGTGCGAGATTCCCTAAGGTTGAATAACAGCCAGGTTTCTGCTGCTACTCAAGATGGAGTTGGTGGGAATCTGATTCTGAATGGCGATCGCTCCCCCACCAACACGGTGCAATTGCTAAACAACAGTCAACTGATTACGCTGGCAAATGGCAGTGGTAACGCTGGTGACTTGAGTTTGAATACTCGTCAACTAAGTTTACGTAATAGTGAGATTTCTGCTGCCAGTCAATCGGGGATTGGTGGAGATGTGGATATTACAGCAGAGCAAGTTACCCTCACTGAAGCAGCAGAGATTTCAGCTTCAACCCGTTCTGGGCAAGGGGGCGATATTACTTTTTCTGGCTTAGATTTATTGGATGTCAGCAACAGTAGTATTGCAGCAGCAACGTCTACAGGGGAAGCAGGCAGTCTAACCGTGATGGCGGCTGATGCGATACGAGTCACTAATAGAGGCAGTTTGTCCGTGGCGGCAACAGCCGGAGGCGATGCTGGCAGTTTGAGTCTTCGCACCTCTGATTTGCAAGTTTCAGATAATGCAGCCATTACCGTAAGCAGCGTTGAAACGGGCAGTGCAGGCAATCTCTCAGTCATCGCACAAGATGTTTCACTCAACGATCGCGCCCGCCTCACCGCTGAAACTGAAGCGGGTCGAGGAGCCAGCATTGATTTACAGGTATCTGATTCTCTGACTCTGACCAATCGTAGTGAAATTTCGGCTTCTACGATTGACGGTCGGGGCGGGCAGTTACAAGTGAACGGCGATCGCTCCCCCACTAACTCCATCCAACTCACCAGCGGTAGTGAACTTGCCACGGCTGCCACTGGACAGGGAGATGCGGGCAATTTGGAACTTAACACTCGTAGCTTAACCGTCACAGGACAGAATTCGGCGGTGACGGCCACCAGTCGGTCAGGCATCGGGGGACGGGTGGCGATCGCTGCCGAGCAAGTTGCTATTCAAAATGGCGGAGCGATTACGGCAACGACCCGCTCCGGCAATGGCAGAGGCATTACCCTGCAAGGACTCAACACCTTAACTGTAGACAACGGTGAAATTTCAGCCTCCACTCTCACCGGACAGGCAGGCAGTCTAGACATCACCGCCAGCGAGTCCATTCGCCTGACCGATTCCGCTAGTCTGGCAGTGCAAGCCACTGGCAGAGGCGGTCGAGCGGGCGACCTGACCTTGAGAACGGGGCAGGTGGAAGTGCAAAACGGCTCTATCAGCGTCAGCAGTCCTGAGGGCCAGGCAGGCAATCTCAGCATCACTACCAATGCGGTTCGCCTCGATCAGGGCAGATTGACCGCCGAAACCGGACAACCAGGCGAACAAGCCGGAGCCGTGATCAGTCTGGAGGGACTGGATACGCTTGTCATGCGAAACGGTAGCTTGATTTCTGCTAGTGCCCTTGAGGATGCCAACGGGGGCAACGTTACTCTCAATGTCAACGATGGCTTTATTATTGGTCCTACGTTTGAGAACAACGACATCATCGCCAACGCCCAACAAGGTAACGGTGGTCGGATTAACATTACCACGCAAGGGATTTTTGGCTTAGAGTTCCGGGAAGCCTTGACTCCCTTGAGCGACATCACAGCCAGTTCTCAGTTTGGCTTAGATGGTGAAGTCATCATCGAAACCCCCAACACCGATCCTGATCAAGGACTGGTCGAATTACCGGGCAACTTGATTGATGCTGCAAGTCAAATTTCCCAATCCTGTTCTCCCACCAATCTGGCTGAAGAATCAGCAGTCTTTCATATCACCGGACGAGGCGGCTTGCCGCCCTCGCCGACGACCTTTCAGTCTGAAGCGATCGCGGCTGATCTCGGCGCAACTGCTGTGTCTGCAACTCCTGTCCCCGCTGCTGTCCCCATGTCGGCTGCGCCCGCCCCCCTGATTGAGGCTCAAAGTTGGGTGGTCAATGCCGCAGGTCAGGTGATGTTGGTCGCAGATGCATCCATTCCCACGGCTCAGCCGTCGGGCTTGCTTCCTCCTCAGTGTACATCTCGCTCTCCTCGTGACCAAGCTCCCGCTTGGTAACGCTATCCTGGAAGCTCCAGCTTCCCCACTCACAAGCTAGCAGCCAAGCCAGAGCTTGGACAGAACCGCTCCCAAGCTCTAGCTTGGGAGCGAGAGCATTGCTTCCTCCTCAGTGTACGTCTCGCTCTCCTCGTGACCAAGCTCCCGCTTGGTAACGCTGTCCTGGAAGCTCCAGCTTCCCCACTCACAAGTTATAGCCGTAGCCACGGCGGTTAGGACAAGGACGTTTTTGTGGGGGCGCGAAGCGCCCCCACAAAAACGTCCTAAGAAAAATGGCTACAGCTATAGAGTTTGGGAACGAGAGCTTGGGAAAAATGTGGGATTGAAACAACTGCCCATGAATATTAGTCTGGTTGAGAACACGGTTTTTTACAGAAAGACGATCGCCCTCCCACAAAAACCCTCACAGATGGCACTAACCTTGGCAAAGAACCCTTTGAGTTTGCATCCTACCCTCCGTAAAACCCTATTGCCTCTGGGTTTAGAACTGTTGCTAATTACAACCATCATTAGTTTTCGGTGGCTGTTTGACGACAACATGGGCATGGTCAATGAGGTTGATGTTTTACCCTTTGCACGGCAGCACGCCAGTCCCAATTGGCTTTCCCAGGATTGGTATCTGAATCAGCCAGCGGGTTATCGCCTGCCCTTCATTGCAATGTTTGGGACGATGGCGGCGCTGGTTGGCTTCCTAGCAACTTCGGTGATCGGACGGTTATTTTGCTATGTCTGGGTCGCTTCTGGCTGGCTGGCCCTGCGACGAGTGCTCCACCTCAGGTTAGTGCTCTTCCTCCTATCTCTGATTCTATTTCTCTATCTTGATCAATACATTGCAGCCCATATCACCACAGGTGAATACGCAGAACAAGGAGCAGCCGCCCATGAATGGCTCGTCGGTGCCTTAGAGCCAAAAGCGATCGCCTACGGCTTTGTTCTTTGGGCGATCGCGCTGTTATTGTCGGGGCGTTACCTCTGGACAGCTTTGATGCTGGGATGCGCTACTTCGTTGCATACCCTGGTAGGCGGCTGGGCGTTTCTGGTGACTTTAGGATGGCTGCTGTGGAAACGGCAACTACCGCTGCGACCCCTAGTGCTGAATGGCTGGTTTCTCCTGCTCTATGGCATCGCTAGCGTTTTCTCGATTCAGCCAATTTTGCAACAGTTGACCGAACCCGCGCCCGCCAGTCCAATCGCGGCTTCGTTTGCCTATGTGTTTTTGCGATCGCCGCATCACCTCAACCCCTTAAGCTGGAATGCTGATTGGTGGGTGAAGCCGTTGGTCTGTCTGGTGATTTTGATGAGCAGTCTGGTTGCTTTGCGACGCACTCAATCTACAACGACACGGACAGAACAAGCCGTTGAGTTTGCTCAATTTGCCCTGCTCAGTTTGCTGCCCTTTGGTCTAGGATTGGCGATCGCTCCCTTCGATCAACAAGGGCAGTTCTTACAGTACTATCCATTTCGCTTAGGAGATGTGCTGTTGCCGATGACAGCTTACCTGCTCCTTGCCTGTGCGTTACAACAATGCTGTCAAACGGCTTTCTCCCAACGAGTATTGCGTTCGGTCTGTCTTTTGGTAATGGCGATTTTGCTCAGTTTGCAGGTGAATATGTTCTCGAAGGATGTAGACGAGTTCTTAAACTTTCCCGGTGAAGACCATGCGGTAGACGTTGAATTGGAGAATCTCTGCAACTGGGTCAAGGTTAATACAGAAAAGCAGGCGATCGTCATTTCCCCTCCAGCCGAAATGCCCAGTTTCAATTGGCTCTGTGAAAGAGCCACGATCGCCAAATACAAGTTCATTCCACCAACACAAGCCAGTGTTGCTCAATGGTTAGAGCGTTTAGATGATCTGAGTGGCGCGGATAACCCGTGGGCTGATCTCAGTCGCACTGAAGATCATCGCGATCGGATTCGCGATCGTTTGACTGAGGGCTACAACAATCTCGACACACGAGCAGTCAGAGCTTTAATGGAGAAATATCAGGCAGACTATTTTCTCACACAGCGGGATCATCGTCTGAACTTACCCACAGCTTACCGCAATCGTCAATATATCCTGTATACTACGAAGCCATCCCAGTAGAGCGATACCATGCCCAATCGATTCATCCTGCTAGCTGCTCCACCGTTTCCTTTGAATAAACACCAGACTCAATTTTGGTTTGTCGTGAGCTTGCTCGTCTGCGGCATCTACGGATGGATGATGTTGGCAGAAGGTATGAAGAATCCCTATCTCGTGCAGGATGATGCACGGCAGCACCTGTTCTGGATGCGACGGTTTATCGATCCGGAATTGTTTCCTCAAGATTGGATTGCTGACTATTTTCAGTCCGTCGCCCCGGCTGGATACACAGGGTTTTACTGGCTCTTGAGCCGTTTTCAGCTTGATCCAGTAAATATTAGTCGATTTGTGGCGATCGCCCTCGGACTGATCTCCTCAGCTTACTGCTACTGGCTAACGCTGGAAATGTTGCCTCTACCGTTTACTGGCTTTGTCTCGACGTTACTGCTCAATCAAACTCTGTGGGCCCATGATGATTTAGCCTCTGCCACTCCCCGCGCTTTTTTGTATCCCCTGTTTCTCGCTTTTTTGTATTACCTTTGTCGGCGATCGCTCTTCCCCTGCCTCATCACTGTGGCCTTACTGGGATTGTTCTATCCACAGTACGTTTTAGTTGCCAGTGCTGTCTTGCTACTCTCTCTGATGCAATGGCGAGATAGACAAATTCACTTCACACAAAATAGACAGAACTATCTATTCGTTGGTGCGGGTTTAATTGTGGCTTTTCTGGTGCTTCTGCCCTTCGCTCTGAATGTCTCTGACTATGGCCCAACCATTAGTGCTGCCGAGGCCAGACAGTTACCAGAATTTTCCACAGCAGGACGCACCAAATTTTTCTATGACAACCCCTGGCAATTCTGGTTGTCAGCAAATCGGAGTGGACTAATGCCCACTCTCAGAACTCCAGTTTGTCTCGTTGGCTTGCTCCTACCACTGCTCTTACGCTTTCCTAAATCCTTTCCTCTGGCGCGACAGGTCACGCCTGCTGTTTCCCTCCTGTTGCGATTGGCAATAGCGGGCATTGGCTTATATGGGCTAGCCCATCTGCTGCTATTCAAGCTCCATTTACCCAGCCGTTATAGCAGCCACAGTTTAAGAATTACATTGGCGATCGCATCTGGTATTACACTTACCTTACTCCTGGATGCCGTCTGGCGTTGGTTGGTGCAACAATCTCAGGCAAAGCAACTGGTGGGGTTAGTGATGATTGCAGCAATCAGCCTGCTGATTGCTGGTTATCCCAATTTTGATCCTGATTTTCCCCATGTCGGCTTTCAGGAGGGGGAAGCACCTGAAGTTTATCAATTCTTCGCTCAACAACCCAAAGACATCCTGATCGCCTCCCTAACCCAAGAAGCAGATTTCTTCCCCACGTTTGCTCAACGTTCTGTACTCACGTCTAAAGAATATTCTGTCCCCTACCACCGGGGTTATTATCAAGAAATCAGCCAACGCACTAAAAATTTAATCCGAGCACATTACCATCCTCAATTGGCGGTGCTTCGTGAGTTTATTCAAATCTATGGCATCGACTTTTTTGTCACCGAACGGGGTATCTTTGGACCCCGCTACCTTTCTGACAGTTGGCTGATGCAATTTCAACCCGAAACAGAGGAGGCGATCGCCTCTCTCCAGAACCGGCAAAAGCCTGCTTTATCTCGTCTATCAAATCGTTGCACTGTTTTTAAAGGCAATGGATTTAATGTCGTTGCCGCTGATTGCATTGTTCAGATGAGAGATGGCGATCGGGACTGAGCCACTCACCTGCCCTCCCGCTCCTACCCCCTTGCTGCCAAGCTCCAGCATCTCCTTGCTGCCAAGCTCCAGCATCTCCTTGCTGCCAAGCTCCAGCATCCTCTTGCTGCCAAGCTCCAGCTTGGGAGCAGGATTCTCCAAGCTCCAGCTTGGCAGTCAGCAGTGCCGCAGACGGGAAGCTGGAGCTTCCGGGAGCGCGTGACCAAGCATGAGCTTGGTCACGAGGAAAACGAGGTAGACAGCGGCTAGCTAGCCATGCCCCACTGCTCTAAAAGAAATGCATACTCAAAGGCAATTTCTCGCAAGCGCTCATAGCGGCCAGAAGCGCCACCATGACCTGCACCCATGTTGGTTTTGAGCAACAGCAGATGATCGTCCGTTTTCAATTCTCGCAGTTTCGCCACCCACTTGGCCGGTTCCCAGTAAGACACACGCGGGTCGTTTAGTCCTGCTGTCACTAGCATGGCTGGATAATCCTTGGCTTCTACGTTGTCATAGGGAGAATAGGATTTCATATATTCATAAAAAACGGGATCATTGGGATTGCCCCACTCTTCCCACTCAATCACCGACAGCGGCAGTGATGGATCAAGGATTGTTGTGACTACATCCACAAAGGGAACATGAGCCACGATCGCCTTGAACAAATTGGGGCGCAAATTTGCCACGGCACCCATGAGCAATCCGCCCGCACTGCCTCCCATAATGGCGAGATGTTGAGCAGAAGTCCAGTTTGATTGAATGAGATGTTCGGCACAGGCAATCAGATCAGTGAACGTGTTTTTCTTCTGCAAGAATTTGCCCTGTTCATACCATCTGCGCCCCAACTCAGAGCCGCCACGCACATGGGCGATCGCCATCACCACACCCCGATCCAGCAAAGCCAATCGATTGGAGGAGAAAGCAACCGGGTAACTGAAACCATAGGAACCATAGCCCATAAGCAATAGGGGATTCGCGCCATGCCGTTGGATACCCTTCTTGTAAACAATGGAAATCGGCACCACTGCGCCATCAGGTGCGATCGCCAGTAAGCGTTCACTGGCATATTGAGTGCGATCGTACCCGCCCAACACAGGGGTTTCCTTCTGCAACTGCCACTCCTGCGTGTCCAAATGGTAATCAAATACTGAATCAGGTGTGACCAGGGATGTGTAGTGGAACCGCAAGCGGTTGGTGTTGAATTCGGGATTATCACCCTCGGCAATTTCATAGGCTGGCTCAGAAAAGGAGACATAGTGTTCCTGTTGAGAGGACAGGTGCCGCACCCGTATAGCAGGCAAGCCCGCTTTGCGCTCGTAAATTAACAGATAGTGAGCAAATGCACTGATTTTATCAATCAGCACCTCTTCCCGATGGGGAATCACAACTTGCCAATGCTCCTTTCCAGGCAAATGCACAGGAGTTTGCATCAATTTGAAGTTGATCGCTGCTTCATTGGTCAGAATATAGAACCGATCGCTATGGTGTTCAACTCGATACTCCACCCCTTGCGATCGCGGTTGGATCACCTGAAAACTGCCAGTGGGTTGGTTGGCATCCAGAAAATGCACTTCAGAGGTCACTTTGCTGGTTAAGTTCAGCAAAATATAGGCTTCGCTCCGCGTCTTACTGGCATCTAGAAAGAAAGATTCGTCTGGCTCGTGATAGACCAACACATCATCTGCGATCGCCGTACCGAGAGTATGGCGCAATAGCTTGTAGGGCCGATAGGCCGCATCGACTTGGTTGTAGAAAATGGTTCGGCTATCGTTTGCCCAAACCACGGAGTAGTAAGTATCTGGAATACTTTCTGGATAAAGCTCCCCAGTGGCCAAATCCAGAAAATACAGGGTATAGCATTCTGCTCCAGTTGTATCTACTGAATAGGCCAGTAGCTGATGATTCGGACTGACTTGAAACACGCCTAAGCAAAAATACTCGCTAGCAGCGGCAGCAGCCAGTTGATTTTCATCGAGCAGAATTTGTTCAGGCGCATCTAGGCTGCCTAACTTACGGCAATGAATCGGGTAATCCTTCCCCGCTTCAGTGCGCGTGTAGTAATAGTAACCTCCTTTAAAAAAGGGGACAGACCCATCTGTCTCTTGAATGCGAGATAGCATATCCTCATAGAGGGTAGCTTGCAACATTTGAGTGTGTTGCATGACTGACTCGGTGTAGGCGTTCTCTGCTTCTAAATACTCGATCGCAGCCGGATCAGAGCGATCGCGCAGCCAATAGTAAGCATCCATGCGCTGATCACCGAATAGGGAATGCACATGCATCCGCTTCTCTAGTTGAGGCGGTTGCGGCTTTGATCCAGTAAGGCTGGGTGAACTGACCGAATTAGTGGATACAGATGTTACAGGTGTCACAGGAGCAGTTACAGGTAATACAGGACGATTTTCTTTCTCCAGCACTTGATTCAACATTTGGCAATGCCCCAATACAAGGGTGAATATCCGGAATGCAGGAGTCTGGTTGAGGATAGTTAAGCTGAGCGTTAAGGGCTGAGGTGAGAAAATAGGGTAAAAATGAAAACGGCAGGGCCTTGAGTTCCCCCGCCCCGGTCAAATCATGCCTATTCTTTCTTGGATAACCTCTGCCTGTAGGAATCTCTCATGACTTTCATCCGTCGCCATGACCCACATGCACCCCATTAGCCCAGTCTATCGTTTGAATTGAGTAAAGGGTAGAAGAGAAGCCGGAGAGATAGAATTTAGCATGGAATCTTTAGCTAGATAAAAGGGTGCAACCCTTGAGGGCATCTCCTTTCTGCTTCTGTTAATCTCCTCTTATGATTTTTTTAAGATGGCATTGCTGAATGGGGGGATGATTTTGCACATGAGAACTGCGGCCCCACGTCCAAAATCATCTTTAAAGTCAGCACCCCCTTATGATTGTCCTGACGGAAATTGCTTTATCCTCAAGTTCTGCCCAAGACCTGGTTATAGAAACTGCCGCTGCGATCGCCAACATCTGGGGCTTGACTGTTTGTCCAGTTTTGGAAAATGGCAACTTGATCATCGATCGTCTTTTGCACTTCAATCTGCCATCTGGCTCACCGGGTCTATGGTTAGGAACTTTACCGCCCCAAGAGCAATATAACGCTGTCTACCAGTTAGCCCAGCAGAACGGAATCTGTCTGCTCAACACACCAGAGCAGCATCGCCAACTGCGCCGCGATCGCTTTCTCACACCGCCATTGCGCCATTGTCAATCGCACAATGGTTTGCCTTATGGACGAGAGTACCGTGTTTTTCTCTATCAACAAACGGTTTTAACCTATGCCTATCACCGGCAAGAAGATGATCCTCTGGCGTTTGTCGAAATTGACGAAGAAGTTGAAATGCTGACAGTAGCCATCAATGCTGCCCATCAAATATCCGCTCCTTTAGTGGCGATCGATGTCGGACAATTAGAGGATCACCAATGGTTAGTGACAGGATTGCATGATCCTCAATTCTCGCTGAATGCTCAAACTCCCATCATTCAACTTTGGAGCCAAATGGTTGATTTATTTGAACGTGAAACCGCAGGTTTCACGTTCAAAATCATTCCTTTGTTAAGCAATGCTAGGTTATCTAAGTAGAATTACCAATGATTCCATTAAGATATTTGAAGCATGTCATAAGTGAAAACAATTTTTAGCCTGCTTATAAATCAATGATTTCAGCCTTATCCAGATTACTTTAACCAAATTTTTGATTCTAACTCCTTAGAAATCTTTAACAAATTATGATGACCCTCATATTAACTTTCATTAGATCAAATAAATTCGTGGTTTGTTGAACATCTTTATGAATGTCCATTTGTATTTCTTTAGAATGTCAGGTTTATTAGACTTTTTAGTCATTCTATGTTTTCTATGAAATTGCATTGCCCTGGCAACGGGTATGTGCATCTGCGGCTAGACATCAACTGCACTCTCCGTTATTTGGTTTGGTGGAGTACATGTTTCCTCTGGCTCAGGAGGTTGCTGAAATCGTCTATCGGCGATTGATACAGGAGTTGCCTAACCATAAAAGTCGTCGTGGCAAATTAACCCATCCTGGCATCAGATATTCTTGCTTGAGAGATTTAAACATATTTCAAGCCTATTTGTGGTTGAGCGTGTTAGAACAAAACAGTCAAGCAATTGAACGAGAACTCATCACCTTATGTATTATGGTGATGCAAAGCATGGACGTGAAATGGAGTTTGATTGAGCGCTGGACAATCAACCTGTGTGATGAAATTATGTATCGGTTAGATCACAGCCAACAGTTTCTATTGTTACCTTACACACAGGGAATGCAACAAGCCTTTTATTTGGCACGGAGTCAGTTTGGTACAGATTAACGGCGTTTCTGAATGGCGGCATGAATCGCAAAATTTGCCCTCACCCTACCGCTCTCTCAAAGGGCGAGGGGACAAGAGTTCTAGCTCCCTTCTCCCCAGGGAGAAGGGTTGGTGATGAAGGCAAATCACACTTGCATTCGGCAACGCCCAGATTAACCTATTGAGACTCTGTTGAATAGCTCTGAGCGATCGCCTCCAAAGCTTGCAGTGCCAAGACATCAATCGCCTCCTGTCCAGCCACTTCTTCCGCCGCAGTCGGTCCCCGGTTGAGCAATCCAACCAGAGTAATCTCTTGATCCGGCAGATAGATCATCCAAGATCTCCACCCAAAAGAGCCACCATTATGCCCCCACAAGCGTCCCCCCAACTCAGGACGATCTGCCGTCAAAAGTCCCAACCCATACCTGAATTGTTCACTGAAATCTCCGCTACTTGCTAACATTTGCTGAAACGTTATGGGAGCAAGCAATTCTCCTTGGAACAATCCCTGAGTAAAGCGCATTGTATCTGTTGCGGTAGAAACTACGCCACCTGCACCTGCTGTCCAGGATAGATTATCCTTGGTATCATCCAGTTGACCGTCACCGTTAAAATCATAGTAGCCACGGGTGAAACCTCCTGGAATTTGCTCTTGTGGTGCATAAAACGTGTTACTCATGCCCAGTGGTTCAAAGATACGTTGACGTAATTGATCTGCCAATGTCGAATGTGTTACTGCTTCAACAATCTCACCTAAAAGCAAATAGTTGGTATTATTGTAATCAAATTGCTCTCCTGGGGCAAACTTGGCTGGTTGTTCTGCTACTAAACTCAGCAACTCTGAGGGAGTCCATTGGCGTTGCAACACTACTGGATTCTGAAGGGCTTGCTCCAGTAAGGGGTTGGAGTAATCAGGTAAGCCACTGGTCATGCTCAACAACTGCCGGATAGTGATGCGATCGCTATTTTGAATTTGGCTCGTCAATTCTGGTAGCCATTCACTGACGGTATCTTCAAGAGCAAGTTTGCCCTCCTCCACGAGTTGAAGAATCAGAGTAGCTACCATTGGTTTAGTAATGCTACCGATGCTAAAGCGATCGTCTGAGTTAATGGAGGTGCGATTCTTGAGATCTGAAAATCCACTTCCCCCGACCCAACTGCTGCCATCAGGCACGATCACTCCCAAAATAGCTCCGGGGGCATTGACTTGACGACGAACTTGATTTAAGGTTCGCTGCAAGTCTTGTGCTAGGGGTGCATTACCAAAGATAAAATCGTCAGGCTGCAACTCACTTGCCCTGACATTCTGCAACGTTGCGATAACTTTGCCTTGATCGACCAGCACAACTCCATTGCCATTGTCGCGAATCTCTACAGTATCCGAGTTGGCACCCAAACGCAAAATTTGAAGTGAGTCTGTGCCCGCTTGAAAATCCTGGATCTTTGTAGGAGACTGAGATTGGGATGCACCGATCCGAAAGAGATCAGCACCGCTGCCTCCTGTTAGGCGATCGCCGCCATCCCAATCCGTCAAATAGTCATCGCCAGTCCCCCCAAAGAGGCGATCACGTCCTACTCCACCATTCAATTCATCATTTCCCGAACCTCCTGTGAGGCGATCGTTACCAGACTGACCCAGTAATGTATCATTACCTTGCCCTCCTCGCAACCTATCGTTACCCGAATTACCGATGAGAACATCATCATTTCCCAGTCCTAAAAGGTCATCTGCACTTGTGTCTCCTTTAATGCGGTCTTGCTGTTTACTGCCTCGTCGTTGTTTCTGGAAATCACTTTGTCGGGAGGATTGAAGGATTTCATTTCGACTGAATTGACCCACTGTTAGCATGCCTGGATTCATGCGTGCAAGCGGTTCAATCTCAGTTGAACGAGGCGAGATTGTTGGCAATCGCCAATTTCTAGAATCAATCTGACTTGATTCAGGAGGAGGTAAAACTGTCTGGACATCGGCAAAAGGATAAGTAAAAGCAGTAACATCGAGCATAGTGATATCCGTCTGATTAACTTATTCCTATCCTTAAACAACCACGATGGTTGAGATAATTGTCTGGAATCATCAATCCATATGACGGTTAACATGTGACTGAAGTCATGATCGCAGGCGGCTCAATTCTTGTACTCTGGTAATGAGCGTTTCGACTTGTTTGTGTCACGCTAGGTGATTGCCTCATGAATCATTTGATTTCTCCTGCTTTTCGTTCAACGGACTGGATATTTCGCTTTTTAGAGTGGAGCCTGATCTGTGCCACTGTTTGGCTCAGTCTTGCTGAGGGATGGGGTGACACGATGCTGACGTGGCAGGTTGTGACTTTGCTCCTAACTACGACCGGGTTGAGTTGTATTTTTCCCGTTAATCAACTGCTCTGGATACGACAAAGCTACATCGCTTGTGGCATTCTACTTTTTCTTTGGGGTAGTTTACAGGGATTGGTCGTCGATGCTTTTTTGTATCTCTACCTCGCCAAAAGTTGTTTTTTATTCAGTCGAAGGCAGGCTTTGGTGATTGCTGCGATCGCTGGAACCCTCACCATTGCCACAGCCAGCCTGAGTCAATCCAACTGGCTTGAGTTAGAAATGAGTTGGCATTCAACCGTAGCGCAAAACTCGTCCTTTCAGGCTAGTCACCCATTCATCTTGGATGCCTCTAGCGGCTATCTCTTAACCAGCTTGTTTACGATGATCTTTTGTTTCACTTTGATTTCTGAACGCAAAAGCCGCAATCGCGCTGATGCTCTGGCTCAAGAAGTAGAAACACTAGCTGCTACATTAGAACGACATCGCATCGCTCGTGAGATTCATGATTCATTAGGGCATAGCTTAACAACGCTGAACATTCACTTAGCCGTTGCTCACAAGTGGTATCAAAAGGATGCCAACAAAGCATTACAAGCACTGGAGACAGCTAGATATTTAGCCCATCAATGCATTGAAGAAGTCAATCAAACCTTGCGAACCTTGCGCTATTCGGATTTTGATCTCTATCAGGCGGTGCTGGCGTTAATTGAACCCATGCGACAAACTCACGTTTTACACCTACAATGGGAGATACATTTGCCCCAGTTACCTTTACAGACCAGCTATCATCTGTATTATCTGGTCAAAGAAGGATTAATGAATATTCAAAAACACGCTGAGGCTTCCCAGGTTTATGTCCAGGGTCGTTCCGATTCAAATCAAATCACGATAGAAATTGCCGATGATGGTCAGGGATTTGACTCACAATTACAACAGGGATTTGGACTCAAGGGTATGAGAGAACGCACGCAATTATTAGGCGGACAATTCACTCTTCAATCCGCCATCGGTCGAGGGACGCAAATTCTCATTTCTGTCCCGTTGCAATCGATTCACACCCTCACACCCCACTACTCAACATGATACGGCTGCTTCTCGTCGATGATCAGGCTCTATTCCGGCAAGGACTGGCCATGCTGCTAGCTGCGGAAGATGATTTAGTTGTGGTTGGACAAGCCGCTCATGGACTGGAAGCGATATCTCTGGCTGAACAACTGCAACCTGATGTGATTTTAATGGATGTGCGAATGCCAATTTGTGATGGAGTAGTAGCAACCCAAACGATTCATCAACGGCTTCCTGCAATTCGCATCCTTGTTCTCTCAACTTTTGATGAAGACGAATATGTTTGGCGATCGCTGCAAGCGGGAGCGTTAGGGTATCTGCTCAAACATACCCCCGATGAGCAGTTTGTTTCAGCCATTCGAGCCGTTTATAGGGGCTATGGACAGTTAGCCCCTGCGATCGCTACCAAAGTGTTTACTCAACTCATTGCCTCACCTACCGCTCCCTCCAAGTTGCAAACTCATCTTCAAACTAAACTGAGTCAACGTGAATTAGAAATTTTGCACTTGATTGGACAGGGAAAAAGTAATCAAGAGATTGCCCAAATTTTGCACTTGACACGAGGAACAGTACGAAATTATGTGTCTTGTTTATTAAGTGTGTTAGATGTACGCGATCGCACTCAAGCCGCATTATGGGCACAACAACATTTACGCAATCAATAGTCGTTTCTAGATTGATCAAATAAACCCACTTACATTCGCAATTGTCCAAACCTGAGATACACTCGATAGAGTGCATCCTAGTTTTGTCAGTGTCGCGGGCTGCGCCCGCGACACTGACAAAACTGGGTTTTAGAAGATTGCAAAACTGAGATGCACTCCATTCGATAAGATTTAGTTAGAAATGTGGGCGTTGCTGAATCCGGATATGAATTTTGATTGGAGAGCCGCGCGGAGCGCGGCTCTCCAATCAAAATTCATACTTCAAATCAGCAACCCCGAAATGTGAATTAGATAAAACCTACAACTTTTTGGGAAGTGAGGTTGTCGCGCTCCCAAAAAACTTGGTTTGATTTAATCCTGAATTCTGAACCATTAAGGTCAACAGTCATGATGATACTTTCTTCAGTTACTCCCCCAACAGCGCAGCCTCTGGATCAATGCGTCGTATTGGAAGGCATCACTTGGCCGACTTATCAAGCAATGCTCATTGAATTAGGCAACCATAGAGCTTTCCGTTTAGCTTACGATTACGGAATTTTGGAGATTAAAGTGCCCTCTGACCTTCATGAACTCATCAATCGATTGCTTGCTCTCATGGTTACAGCGCTGACCGATGAGTTGGGCATGAAAGTTAAAGGCTATGGCTCTACTACGATGAATCGAGACGATTTGCAAAAAGGACTTGAGCCAGATTCCTGCTTCTATATTCAAAATGTAGAACAGATTTTAGGGCATAAGTTAAATTTGGCAATCGATCCACCACCCGATTTAGCCATTGAAGTAGATATCACCAGTTCGTCTCATCGTCGCTTTGGTATTGATCTTGCTCTAAAAATCCCAGAGGTTTGGCGCTACACCCAGAAACAGGGATTAATTTTTTACAAATTACAAGCAGGTGAATATCAGGAGTGTGAGTTCAGTCCCACTTTTCCAATGGTTTCTGGGGCCATCCTGATGGAGTTTTTGCAACGGGCAGACACAGAAGACGATAACGCCGTGATTCGTGCCCTTAGACAATGGATTAGGGATTTTATAGCTGTAGCTACAAATTCACCCCTCCCAACCTCCCCTTACCAAGGGGAGGAGCCGCAGGCGGAGGAATATCCTCAGAACTTCCTAAAATACCAACAACCTCCCAACCTCCCCTTACCAAGGGGAGGAGCCGCAGGCGGAGGGGTTCAGTGTGTAGCGTTCAAAGAATCGGTATCAATTACAGTTGTTTTTGTGAGAGCCGTGCTCTGTGCTCAACTACCACGATCGCGAGTAAGGTGCAGTTGCCTCAGTCGAACTGTTGCGATCGCCACACACTCGTGTGCTGATTTGCTGAATCGTGTTGGTGACAGCAGCCGAGGGATTTTCTACACGGTAAAGTGCTGCCAGCGCATCCGACCACAGACCTCGTTCAGCAAAATAGCGGGAGCGCTCAGCGGCAATATTTTCTGCCGAGGCATTAGTAGCTTTCAGTTGGGCTTCCAAAACTTCCAGTTCAGTGGTGATCAGTTGGCGATCGCTGACTGACATCACCTGGAAAATGAAGGAGACGTTTTCTTGCAGATCTCCTCCAATCATCTGCCACTGGTAAATTTGCCCCGGTTGTAAGGCAGGTCCGGTATATTGCAAACGCTGAGTACCGCCTAAGTCTGTTTGCTGCCAAACGGTTTGGTGAGTATCGAAGGTGCGAAGTGTCAGTTGGTTGGCTTCACCCTGCCACAGGAACAAGGGGCGATCGCTCCAAATCACATCCGTATCCCCAACCAGCCCTGGACTGATGGCACAGAAGGCAGTCCGAGAGCCAAGCGGCGGCTCATCGCGGGCAAACAACGTAACAATTTCCTCCAACACCTCTTCGGTGTTCCGGCTGACGAGGGGAGGTTCCTCGACGCGACGACGAAACTCGGCTTGAGTGGCATCTTCCACGGCTGCTTGCTTGACTGAGGTTATAGGGGTAGTTTGGGTCATACCCTTTGCGACAGGGGCGATGGCCAAAATAGCAAAGTGAGCGATGGCGATGCTCATTCCCAGCCCCAAAAAACGAGACAGGTAAGATGGTGCGGTTAAGCCAGTTGGCTGCTTTATGCCAGGAGTTAGTGTGCTGTTGAAATAGTTCATAGGGGGCTGTTGATGAGAGATAGACCGCTGATGGTTACTCGCAGATGGAAGACATTTAAGCATGGACTTTTCTCCTAAATGGGGGCAAGACGTATGCCCAGAAGATGGCTGAGGGTAAAATCCAGGGGAATAAGATCCCAGCAGAAAGATAGACCTGTAGACCAACGAGTCCATAGAGGGAAGTCGCACTTACCAGCCCAACGAGGGTGTAAAAACGACGTTTACGACTCCACAGATGTTGACGTTGATAATCGCTGATTAGAATGACGACGCTCTTTCCCATTATTATCCCCACTCCCACCATCCACAAATCCGGAATTGGGATGACAATTCGTTGCGTTAACAGATGATGCACCATATAGGCGTGAGCTTCGGCTCCGGTGTAAGTTTTTGGAGTCTCAGGCAGGAGGCGATCGCGCCAATAAGCCATTGCTGACGGCATGGGAAAAGCGTCTTCGCTGCCATCTACGCCCGCTTCGCCATAGCCGCCAGCGGCAATGATCACGACCTGTTCTGACAACTGAGAGAGACTAGCAGAATCAGAAGTTAACAGTTCCCAGGCAGGTAGGCGATTGTAGGCGCGATTGAAGGGGATCGAGAAGTCAATAATAGGACGCAGCCAAAGCTGATCAAAGTTCCAAGACCATAGAGTTAAGGGATGAAAATGGGCGTATCTCAAGCGATGAGCTAACTGCTCAGGCGGCACCTGCTCTTGAGCAAAATTCAACAACTGCGATTGTAAGTCTACTGTGCGATCGAGAGATGGTTCGGGAAAGGGTTGATCTGGTTCAAGATTAGCAAATTGTTTGGTGGCCTGCACAAGGGATAGGAGATAAGCAAAAGGACAAACTTCATAACAACTGTCCACTGTTTCCGGCAGTTTCAGATAAGTTGGAAAGCCTCGAATTTCCCCCTGCAAACTCCAAGCAGGTCGGGCAATATTCGTTGCCTCACCTACGGATAGAATGTCACCCATTGAAGTTCGCATAGCAGCAAACGTAAACCACACCTGTTGATTGACCGCCGCCTGCACCGATTGAGCCATCACCTGATCATTGCCCTCTTGCTGACGATCTAACAAATAATCAACCCCAATTAACTTAACCTGTTCGGCGGTCAGGCGATCGACCAGTTGGGCCAAATAGCTGCGATCGATGGGATTGGGGTCGCTCATGCCAGATAACTCAATGGATTTGTTGTCTATTTGCACTAAAGTTACTGGCGGCAGGGTCTCAGCCGGAATCTGCTGCGTCAGATCACGATAGATGGCTTGAGTCCATACGCGGCGATCGAGCAGAAAATCCTGTACCGCAGGGGATAGGCTCAGCCCGATTGTGGCGGTAAGGGCGATCGCTTGCCATCGTGTAGGTAAGGCTTGATTTAACCATCGTTTCAATCCTGTCGGTTTAATGCGAAACGGAATGGCATCAGGGTGGCGAAACAAAGAGGGAAGCAGATAAGCCGAGGGATAAGTAAAGTTCTTTTCCAACTTGAATCCCTGGCAAGCGGCTAAGAGAGATTCATGGGCATCTTTATGGGCGGCCAGATTTTGCAGAAACCGGATGAGAAACTCTTGTGCCACCTGATTATGAACAGGTTCTCGCATCACAGCAACTTGACTCAATCCCAAATCAATTAAGGATTCGGCAATACTTAACCCACTACAGGAATTAAACAGAGCAAATTGTAAGCCACGTTCCTTTGCCACCTTTAAGTGGGGTGCGATTTCGCTCATCAGTAATGAAGTGCCCGGAGCGATCGCCAATTCACCCCCCGTAATCTGCGTCTCGTTACTGTGACCGGCAAAAAATAGAATATCCCAACCGATCTCATCCTCAATCTTTTGAATAATCTGAGCTTGCACTGCCGCTGCTGTTTGACCCGGTTGCCAACCGACAAATTGCACTTCAGCAATATGTGACAGGGATTGGACTGCTTCCCGATCAATCTTAAAGTTCAATCCTGTCTCATCTCCTAAGATGGCCAGGATACGAGAGCGGCTATGACGAGAAGGAGTGATGGTAGGAGCATCAGAGATATTAGGAGGAACGCGCACAATCCGAAACGTTTTTGTAGCACCAAATTCCGTACCAATCTCCCAGGCTTCCCAGGGAAAGCGGGAGAGAGCGATCGGAACACAAGTTAAAAATAGATCCACCTGTACAGGAGTAGAACGGTCTTTCACGAGAGTCATGCGATCGCCAGAGGATTTAGGCTGAGGTTCATCTCCTTTTGCCTGGGCAATCTTAGCCCGAATATCAAACAATTCAGCACTGCGTAACCAGCGATGAAATTCATACAATAACTTAGCTTCCGCTTGCACTAACTGAGAGTGCCAGTCCACCGTCGGCTGTTGAAGACTGCCACTTTCGATCGCCCGTCCCCGCAATGGAGGTTCAACCTGAGCAGGGACAACAAAGGTAGCAATTTCTGTCTGTTCATAGAATTTAAGATAAACTCTGCGCCACTCCTGATAAAGTTTCATCAATAGGGGTGGAAACGGCACGGTAGCTGAAAGTTGCTGACCCCGTCCCCATGACAACTCAAACAGGCAGACTTTTTCTATCTGTTGCGCCTTTAAGGTCAGGGGGTAGGACATTTCAGCAGCCATAGGATTTCAGGAAAAAAAGTGAATGTAATACCATTTTGGGTTTTAAATTTTGGATTGTGAAACGTTCGTTATCCAAACGATTCAATACCCATACTTAGCAACCAGCAACTACCCACAACTCTCATCAAACATTTGCCTGCCATCTTTCATCCTCTCAACGAAATGTAAACGGTGGTAAAGTCGCAGAGGTGCCGTTGGGTAAACGAATCGTCACCCAAAACTGTTCATCCCAAGAGCCGATCACACGGGCATAAAGGTAAGCATCTTGATCTGCCTCAGTCAAAGTTCGTTCCATCAACAGTTTGTTCTCGTCTTGAACTTGTATCCCTACGCCAACCGGGAGGATGCTATCTGGCTGTGCTCCTAAGACTAACAGCAATGTCCATTCTGGGGTTTGGCCTGACTCTTGCTCTTCTACAGGCAACGGCCAAGCCGCTGCATACAGTCGGAGGGCTGTGTTACCCCACCGCAAATCCCGGTATGCTCCTCTCGCTGCTGGTGCGATCGCCATACCCGTCTGTTGCAATTCCGTCACAATTCCTTGGAATTCTTCAACCGCCCGCATCTCAACGGCGATCGGAGCCAGAGCAGGCATCAGCACCCAAGAAAATTCTTCTGCAACTTCGTCTAATCGATCGCGCAGCCACAAGCCCACGTTCATTGCGCGTTGCATGAAGGCATCGGTTGAGGTTGTCAGGTTAGCCGTTAGGGAGGATGGG
>Ga0224723_1000575_pt1 | contig 24989 bp, 5 predicted proteins | sample Balambano_FR2_Me_FD_161647 | JGI IMG/M metagenome (GOLD analysis project Ga0224723, IMG submission 161647) | Freshwater sediment microbial communities from Lake Towuti, South Sulawesi, Indonesia - Balambano_FR2_MetaG | ecosystem: Environmental > Aquatic > Freshwater > Lake > Sediment | place... | reverse complement strand
GTACTACAGCTGCACCACCCACCGCCCGAGCACTAGGTGCAGCTCGTCGGCCAGCCGGCGCACGGTGCTCGGGCGGTGGGTGGTGCAGCTGTAGTACCAGGTGGTCGTCAGCCGCCCGCCGGAGACGGACGACACAAGCTCCAGCGGGTAGTCGAGGGGCGCTTGGGGACTGCGATCCTGTCCGGGTGGGTCGAGCAACTCCCGCACCAGCCCACCGGCGCCATGGTCGGGCTCGGGCAGGTGGCCGTGGTGTGTGAAGGCGACCTGGGCCCGAGGGCGCGCGGCGAGCGCGGCCGCCGGCGACCCGGGCGGGGCGAGGTGGCGGAGAGCGCTGTAGGAGAGGCGATGCTCAGGCATGGTGCGTAGCTGCCGGCGGACGCTGCGAACCAGCTGTGGCCAGTTCGGCATCGGGTCAGGTATCTCGATCACGACGCGGGCAGTGCTGGTGAGCCAACCGACCGTGCGGGTCAGGTCGATTCCGTCGAGAACATCCTCCCGCCCGTGCCCCTCGACGTCGATCGCGACCTGGGGGTGTCCAGACCACCTGGACAGGGCCGTGGCGAGCGCCGCGAGCAGCACCTCGTCTGCGCGGACGCGCAGGCTGCCGGGCGCGTAGCGTAGGAGCGCCTCGGTGACGTCGGCGTCGACCGTCGTGGTCACCGTGCGGAGTGCCGCGACCAGCGAGGGGCCGTCGAGGTCGGAGGGCAGGGGCGAGACCTCGGGCAGAGCGGCCCAGCGCGCCAGATCGGCCTCGAAGCCCCCATCGCACACGTGCCGGTGCAGCCGGGTAGTCCACTCCCGCAGCGATGTGGTCGGCGGGCCGAGGTCGACCGACCGGCCGCCGACCGCCTGCCGGTAACCCTCCTCGAGGTCATCGAGGAGGATTCCCCACGAAACGGCATCTACGATCAGATGGTGGGCCAGCAACAGCAGCCAGGGTTGGGTGCCGCGGCCACGGTCGACCAGCAGGGCGACCAGCAACGGGCCGGCTTCTAGGTCGAGCGCGGCCGCGGCGTCGGTGGCGAGGGCGTCGACTGCGGCGAAGTGCTCCGCGGGATCGAGGGCCGAGAGGTCGTGCCGGCAGAGCAGGTCGGCCGGCTCGTCGGGCGGCACGTGCTGGCGCCAGCCGCTGGCCTCGTGTACAAACCGTGAGCGGAGGGCGGCGTGCTGGCGGGGCAGCGCGGCCACGGCGGCGCGGAGGGCCTGCTCGTTGACGTCGGCATCGAGAGCGAGCAGCACCGGCTGGGTGAAGTGCTGAGGATCGATCGGTCGGCCGTCGAGGAAGGCCCGCTGGGCGGGGGTCAGTGGAACATCCCCGACGGCGGTGGCCGCGATATCGGCCGCCATCTCGGCCGCACCGCCGTCGGCGGCGCCGCCTGCACCCTCGCCAGTCGTGTCCCCCGCGGCTGAGACGACCGCGGCTAGCTCGGCCAGCGTCTGATGCACGAACAGGTCGCGGGCGGAGACCCGCATGCCGACCCGGCGCAGCCGGTGCACCGCCTGGATGGTGAGCAGGGAGTCGCCGCCGAGTTCGAAGAAGTTGTCGTCGGCGCCCAGCCCGTCCATTCCTAGGACCTCCGACCACACCTCGGCCACCGCCCTCTCGGCCCGCCCCCGCGGGGGGCGGTGGTCCGCCGTACCGGGCGGCTCGGCGGTCGGCTCGGGCAGGGCGAGGCGGTCGACCTTGCCGCTCATGGTCAGGGGCAACTCCAGCAGCGGCACGACGAGGGCGGGCACCATGTAGGACGGCAGCAGCAGCCGGGCGTGTTCGCGCACCTCTGACGGTGAGGGCGGACGTTGCGCCTCCGGGGTGACGTAGGCGACCAACCGCGCCCCGCCGCTGGGTCGGTCTCTCAGCACGACCACGGCGCGGTCGACCCGAGGCGCACCGGCGAGAACGGCCTCGACCTCGCTGGGCTCGATCCGGAATCCGCGGACCTTCAGCAGATCATCCTCGCGGTGGAGGTACTGCACGGCGCCCTCGACGGTGCGGCGCACGACATCGCCGGTCCGGTACATCCGCCCACCGGGCGGGCCGTAGGGATCGGCTATAAAGCGTTCGGCGGTCAAGCCTGGCCGGTCGCAGTAGCCACGGGCGAGCTGGACTCCCGTGAGGTGCAGTTCACCCGGCACGCCGACCGGCGTCGGCCGCAGCCTTCGGTCGAGGACGAGCGCACCAACGCCTGGGAGCGGGTGGCCGATGACCGGACGGGACCCAGGATTCACTGGCGCCTGCAGGGCGTCGACCGTGCATTCCGTGGGGCCATAGCAGTTCACACTCGTGGTCTCGGTGTGGCTGGCGAGTCGATCCCACAACTGGTCGCTAACGTCCTCGCCGGCGACCGTGAGCAGCACCGGCTGGTGGTCGGGGTGGTCGAGGAGGCCAGCGGCCAGCAGCTGCTGCGCATAGGACGGCGGCACGTCCAGGTGATCGACGCGCTGCTCGACGACGTAGCGGACCAGCGCCTCGGGGTCGCGGCCGGTGAGGTCATCGATGACGTGCAGCTCGTGACCGTCAGCAAGTAGCAGCAGCGCCAGCAGCGAGCTGTCGAAGGCGAAGGTGGAGGTGAGCGCTGTGCGCAGCCGCTCTGCGCTGCGGGCCCGCAGCGCCGGAGCGACCAGAGCTTGCCGGTGGTGGGCCAGCAGCGCGACCAAACCACGATGCTCGACAACCACGCCCTTGGGGCGCCCTGTGGACCCCGAGGTGAAGATCACGCAGGCGGGCGACGCGGGATGGACGGGCGAGGGTCGCTCGGCCTCGGTGAGCCGCCCGGGCCGCGCCCGGCGCAACTCGGCATCGAGTTCCTCCGACCCGAGCCGCAGGCGGATCAGCTCCGCGGAGACGCCGGCCGGTCGGCCGGCGCTCGCATCCTCGCGAGCGTCGAGCACGAGCGGTGCGGCAACCTCACCGATGACAGAGGCGATCCGTTCCGCCGGGTCACGCGGGTCGAGCGGGACGTAGGCCGCGCCGGCGCGGAGCACCCCAAGGACTGCGACGACGGTCGCGGCGGTGCGCCCCGCCATGACCACGACGAGGCTCTCGGCGCCGACACCGCGGGAGATCAGGACGCGGGCAAGCCGGTTGGCCCGCTCATCGAGCTGCGCCGCGCTGAGTGCGGTCCGATCGGCGGCTGCCAGCACGGATGTGCGCTCGCCTGCCGCCGCGAGCCCGCGGTCGAAGACGTCGAGCACGGTGCGGTCCGGGCTGGCGGGGTCGGCAAGTACCGGCCTGGCGGTCAACTCGCGGGTTTGTGCCGTCGTCAGCAGCGGCAGGTCCGCGACCCGTTCGGGTCTCCCTGCTAGGGCCGCGAGCAGAACCTGCAAGTGGCCGGCGAGACGGGCGGCCGTAGAGGCGTCGAACAGCGCGGTCGCGTACCCGATTGCCAGAATCAGCCCGTCGTTCAGTTCCACGGCGTCCACGCTGAGGTCGTGGCTGACGTCACCGCTCACCAGCGGCACCTCCTCGACGCCGAGACCTGGCAGCGGCGAGCGCGAGAAGCCATGAGCCTCGAGGTTCACCATAACCTCGACGAGCGCGTTGCGGCTGGCGTCGCGCTCGGGGCGCAGGATCTCGACCAGCCGATCGAACGGCACCTCGTCGTGCTCTGTCGCCTCCAGAACGGTCGCGCGCACCGCGGCGAGAAGCTGCGCGACCGTAGCCGACTCGTCGACGGCTGTGCGGAGGACGACGGTGTTGACGAACAGGCCGACCAGGCCCTCGAGGTCCCCTCGACGCCGACCTTCGGTGGGCGTGCCGACCGCTATGTCATCCTCGCCACAGCAGCGTGCGAGCAGAACCTGCACGGCGGCCACGAGGACCATGAACAGCGTGGCGTCGTGGCGACGGGCCAGTGCGCGCAGGCCCGAGACCACGGCCGGTGGCACCTCCGCGACGTGGACGGCGCCGCGGACCTGGCGCACGGCCGGCCGCGGACGGTCGGTGGGGAGGTCGAGGGGTCGGAGACCCGCCAGCCGCTGCCGCCAGTACTCCACGTGCTCGGCGAGAGCCGGGTCCTGGAGTCGCGCCAGCTGCCATGCCGCGTAGTCTGCGTAACGCAGCGGCAGCGGCGGGAGCGATGGCCCGCTGCCGCGGGTCTCCGCCGAGTAGCAGGCGCCCAACTCCTCGACGATGATCTGCATCGACCTGCCGTCCGTGGCGATGTGGTGGATGACGAGGACGAGCACCTGGTCGGTGGGGGTGACCCGAAGCAGCTGCGCACGAAGGACTGGGCCGGTGCGCAGGTCGAACGGGCGCGCCGCTTCCGCTCGGGCTAAGTTCAGCGCCGCCTCATCGGCATCAGGCCCCCGTCCCGACAGGTCGACGACGGGCAGCGGCACTGGCGCCGCGGCGTGCACGACTTGAACCGCGACGCCGTCGGGCGCCGCGTACGTCGTGCGCAGCGGCTCGTGCCGAGCCACAACGGTGCTCAGCGCGCGCTGAAGCGCCGCTGCGTCGAGCCCGCCGCGCACCCGCCAAGCGGTGACGACATTGTACTCGGCTGAGCCGGGGTCGAAGTCGTGCAGGAACCACAACCGCTGCTGCTCCGAGGACAGCGGCGTGCCCGCCCCGCTCTCCACCCGGGGGATCGGCCGCTCGTCCACCGCGCTGGACCCGTCGACCGCGGCGGCCAGCGCTGCGACGGTCGGGGTGTCGAACAGCTGCCGGGGCGCGAACGCGACGCCCGTCGCGGCCCGGACCCGTGAGGTGACACGGATGCTCAGCACGGAGTCGCCGCCGAGGTCGAAGAAGTCGTCGGCGCGCCCTACCCGCGGCAGGTCGAGAACCTCGGCCCAGAGATTGGCGATCAGCCGCTCGGTCGCGGTGCGAGGCGACAGGGGTTGCGCACCCTCGCCCTCCCCCTCGACTGTGCGCTCGGGCACGGGCAGCGCTCGTCGGTCGATGGTGCCGGAGAGCCGCAGCGGGAGGTCGTCGAGGGTGACAACAGCCGTCGGCACGGCCGGGGCGGGAAGGCGCTCGGCGAGGCTGGCCCGGATCTCGGCCGAATCGAGGCACGCACCTTCCTCCGGCACGACATACCCGGCCAGCCGGACCAGCCCTGTTGGGTCGCGCCAGGTCCGGGCGGCTGCGGCGGCCACGCCGGGGACGGCAGCCAGTGCCGCCTCGACCTCGCCCAGCTCGACGCGGAAGCCGCGGATCTTGACCTGTTCATCGACGCGCCCGAGGCACTCCAGGTTGCCGTCGGCTCGCCACCGCGCAAGGTCGCCCGTGCGATACATGCGGCTGCCCGGAGGGCCGCCGGGCTCCGGGACGAACCGCGCGGCAGTGAGGTCCGGACGCTGCAGGTAACCCCGAGAGACGCCGCCGCCCGCGAGGTAACACTCGCCCGCGATCTCGATCGGGACCGGGCGCAGGTACGAGTCGAGCACGTGCACGCGCGTGTCGGCCAGGGGGCGCCCGACCGGAACGAACGCCGCGGCACCGTGCGGGTCGGCGGCCAGGTCGAAGACCGTGGAGTCGACCGTCGTCTCGGTCGAGCCGTACGCGTTGACCACGACGGTTCCCTCAGCGGCGGCGGCGCGCACATCGGCTGCCGCATCCGCCGGCCAGCCCTCCGACCCGACTGCAAGGAGCCGCAACGACGGCGCCGCGCCGCGCCAGACGAACTCCGCGGCCAGCGCCCTGGCCAGGGTCGGGACCGTGACGAGCACGTCGATGCGGCTCTCGAACAGCAGGTCGGTGAGCGCAATGGGGTCAGCGACCGCGGCCTGCGGGCACACCACGAGAGTGCCGCCGAAGGGGAGGGACAGCAGGACGTCTGCGAAGAACAGGTCGACCGACAGACTGGAGACCGACAACACACGCGGTGACGTACCGGCGAGGCCGTAGCGTCGGTCCCACGCCCGCATCATGTGGTGGACGTGCCGGTGCTCGACCATGACCCCCTTCGGGCGGCCAGTCGTACCCGAGGTGTACACGACGTAGGCAAGGTCCTCCGGGCGGGCGCGTACCGCTGGGGTCGCGGTCGGCCAGGCAGCCAGTTCCGTGCGGTCCCGGTCGAGCAGGACGAGCGCAGAGCCCGGCGGGGCGAGCCCCGCCAGCCGCTCCTCGGTGACGACCACAGACACTCGTGTGTCGGCCAGCAGATCGGCCACCCGTCGTGCAGGCTGCTCCGGGTCCAGGGGGACGAAGGCAGCGCCGGCGACGAGGACGCCCAGCAGTGCGACGACGACGTCCACACCTCGTCCGGCGCAGACCCCGACGAGGTCCCCCGGGCCGACGCCCAGCGCCGCCAGGTGGTGACCGAGCTGATTGGCGCGACCGGCGAGCTCGGCGTAGGTGAGCTGCTCAGCCCCGCACCGCACGGCGACCGCGGCCGAGTTGTGCCGGACCTGTTCGGCGATGAGTTCGGGCACACAACGGGCCGCGGCGATCCCTGTGTCCGTCGCGTTCCAGGTGGCGAGGTGCCGCAGCTCGTCCTCGCTGAGGAGGGGCAGCGCACCCAAGGAGGCGCCAGGGGCCGTGACCATAGCATCGACGAGCGCGCCGAGGTGGCGGGCGAACCTGCGCACCGTCTCGTCGTCAAACGCGGTCGGGTCGTAGCCCAAGGCGAGCACCAGCTCGTCGCCAGCGTGCGCGGTGACAGTCAGCGGGTAGTTGGTGTGCTCGTCGCTGCGGTAGCCGCCTGCGCGCACGCCGGATCGGGCGTCCGCCGACCCGTCGACCGGATAGTTCTCGAATACGAGGATGCTGTCGAACAGGCGCGTGCCAGCAGGTATGCCGCTCCACCTCTGGAGCTGCCCGGCCGACACGTGCTCGTAGCGGCGCGACTCAAGCTGCTCCATCTGCAGGCGCTGCAGCCACGCCGCAAGCGGCCGGGCTGGGTCGATCTCGACCCGCACCGGGATCGTGGTGATGAGCAGACCGATGATCGACTCAGCACCGGGCAGCTCGGCGGGCCGGCCGGAGACCGTAGCGCCGAAACAGACCATCCGTTCGCCGGAGTAGCGCGAGAGCAGCAGCGCCCAGGCCCCCTGTAAGACGGTGTTCACCGTGACCCGCGCCGCCCGGGCAACTTCCTGCAACCGATGCCATCGCTCCCCCGTCACGCTCCAGCGCAGCTCCCGCGACGAGCGCGACTCGTGGGCCCGGACCGGCGCTCGATCGAAAGGCAATGGCGTGGCGGCGGTATGATCGGAGAGGACGGCGCGCCAGTGTTCCTCCGCAGCCCCGAGGTCGTGCTCCGCCAGCCAGCGGACGAAGTCGCGGTAGGGGCGGCGAGGTGCCGGTGCCGCGGGGGGGCCACCGGTCCGTGCGGCGTACTCGGCGATGACCTCTGACAGCACCTCCGCCGAGCTCCAGCCGTCGATCATCATGTGGTGGGCGGTCCACATCAGCTCCACTGCGGCGTCAGAGACGCGGATCACCCGTAGGGCCAGCAGTGGCGCACGCCCGAGGTCCAGGATGACGTCCTGGCGAGCGTGCCAGAGCCGCTCCAGCTGCGTCCGCTGCCGCTCCTCAGTCAGTCCACGCAGGTCGTGATGCTCAACGGGGACCGTCACGCCTGTACGCACGACCTGCACCGGCCGCTGGACGTCCTGCCAGACCACGGACGTGCGGAGCGCCGGGGTCCGGTCCACCACTCGCTGCCAGGCCAGGGCGAGCTCAGTCGGGTCCACGATGCCGTCGAGGCGGACACCAAAGTGACCGGTGTACGTGTCGCGCCCGGGCTGAGAAAGCGTGTGGAAGAGCATGCCGCTCTGTGCTGGGGTGAGCGGGTACACGTCCTCGACAGCTCGGCCGTCGCCCACGATCTGATCGATGTCGACCTGGTCGAGCCCAGCCAGCGGGAAATCGGACGGGGTACATCCGCCGACGCCCGGTTCGGCACAGTGAGCAACGATCTCTCGGAGCGCCACCACGGTCCGGGCGGCCAGCCGCTCGATGGTCTCGCGGCGGTGCGCTTCCCGGGAGTACGTCCACCGCAGTTCCAACTGGCCCTCGCGCACAAGTCCGGTGACCTCGAGGAGATGGGGGCGGACTTGTTCGGGGGCCAGTTCGTCGCCGCCACTGTCACACCTGCGGCGAAACAGCGCGGACCCGCGGAGCGCCTCGTCGAACCGGCCCAGGTAGTTCAGCGCTAGGCCCGGTCGCGGGAGCGGTTCGAGGCGAGCACCGTCCACGGCCAGGCGGCGCAAGGCGCCGTACCCGACGCCGGCGCGGGGGACCGCCCGCAGCCTCTCCTTCGCGGCCTTCAGCGCCGGTCCCCAGTCCGGACCCGCCGGGACGGGCACAACCACCGGGAACACGGAGGTGAACCACCCTACGGTGGTCGAGATGTCGACGTCGGGGAGGAGCGGCTCCCGGCCGTGACCCTCGAGTTCCACGGCCACGGACCGGGCACCAGTCCACTCGGCCACGGCGCGGCCGAGCGCGGCGAGGAGCACATCGAGGATCTGAGTGCGGTACGCGCGCGGAACCGACGTGAGCAAGGCGTCGGTGCCGGCAGAATCGAGCGAGGTCGTGACCGTCGCCGCGGACTCAGCGGTGTTGGGTCCGGCGGCGTCGACCGGAAGCGGCGGCACGGCGCTGACCTCACGGGCAGTCTGCTCCCACCACGGCAGCTCGTCGTTCAGACCACCCCCGGCGACGAACTCGGCCAGCCGCTGCGCCCATGTCCGGAACGGCGTCGGCTCGGGGCCGAACCGTGCCGGGCCGTCGGCCGAGGTCCGCGTGGAAGCAAGCTCGAGCTCACCGAGAAGGACTTGCCAGGACACCGCATCGACGGCGAGGTGGTGGGTTGTGAGGAACAGGCGCGGCAGTCTGTGCTGGCCGAGGTGGAACAGCCTGGCGCGGAGCAGCGGCCCGTTCGCGAGCGCGAATCCGGTGCCGGCGGCCAGGGTCACCGCCCGCACCGCCGCGTCCTGCTCAGCCGCCGGGAGGGCAGAGAGGTCGACGGTCTCGAGGAGCGGCGCCAACTCGGCCGCCACGGTGCTGAGCCGCCAACCACTGGCGGTCTGCTCGGCACGTAACCGAAGCGCGTCATGCCGGGCCACGACCTCGCACAGGGCCGCATCGAGCACTGCCTGGTCGACGTCCGGAACGACCTCGACTAGCACCGACTGAGCGAAGCGGTCGAGGCTGGCGTCGAGCGCGTCGAAGAACCAGCGCTGGATGGGCGTGGGCACGACCTCGCCGGGCTCGGCGGGTCGTTGGGCGAGGGGCTGGGCCGGGCGTTCGATGGCGGAGCCGGTCGGGTCGGGGAGATGGGCGGCGATCTCAGCAATCGTCTGCCGGACGCAGGTGTCACGGGCAGTCAGGGGCAGTCCGACCTGGCGGGCCCGGGCGACGACGCGCAGGCCGAGGATGGAGTCACCCCCGAGGTCGAAGAAGTTGTCTTCGACGCCGATCGGGTCGACGCCCAACAGATCCGACCAGATTCGCGCCAGCGCACGTTCCGCCGGGGTCCGAGGTGCGATGTGCCCGACGGTCTCCTCCCTCCGCGGCTCGTGGTCGGGCAGCGCGTTCCGGTCGATCTTGCCATTGACATTGAGCGGCAGCCTTTCCATCGCGACGAACGCCGCCGGGGTCATGTAGTCGGGCAGCCGCTTGCGGACTCTGGCGCGCAGCTCCGCTGCATCCACGGCGGCGCCGGGCCGGGGGACGACGTAGGCAACCAGTCGGCAGGTGCCGAGCCGGTCCTCGCGCAGCGCGACCACAGCCGCGGCGACGGCCGGGTCGGCGACCAGCGCAGCCTCGACCTCCCCCGGCTCGATCCGGTGCCCCCGCAGCTTGACCTGTTCATCGCTCCTGCCGAGGTATTCGAGCTGACCGTCGGGTAGCCACCGGGCCCGGTCGCCTGTGCGGTACATCCGAGCTCCGGGCGGGCCGTACGGGTCGGCGACGAAGCGCTCAGCGGTGAGGTCGGCGCGCCCCAGGTAGCCCCTCGCAAGGGCGGCGCCGGCGAGGTGCACCTCCCCAGGCACCGTTCGGGGGACCGGCCGCAGCCGACGGTCGAGCACCCGGACGTGTACGCCTGCGAGAGGCCGCCCGATCGGGACGGCGGTGCCTTCGCCCTGGGCGGGCGTCAGCGGGTCGCTCATCGTGGCGCAGACGGTGCACTCCGTCGGACCGTAGGCATTGACCATCCGTCGGTCACCGGCCCAGGTGCGAACCGCCTCCGGTGGGCACGCCTCGCCGGCGACCACGAGAGTGAGCCCCGGCGGTAGCGAGCCGGCTGGCACGACGCTGAGAGCGCTGGGGGGCAGCGTCACGTGCGTGACGCCGTGCTGCTCCAGCGTCGCGAGCAAGGGCTCCCCAGGGAGCAGCTGGTCCCGGTCGACGACGACGAGTGCTCCGCCGCGCAGCAGCGCCATGCCGATTTCCGAGAAGGCGGCGTCGAAGCCGACGGGGGCGAACTGCAGGATGCGGCTACCTGGCCCCGTTCCGAACCACTCCGATTGGGCTGCGACCAGCCCATGCACGCCCGCATGGGTGACGACAACGCCTTTGGGTCGGCCGGTGGAGCCGGAGGTGTAGACGACGTAAGCCGGGTGCGCGGGCCGCAGTCGACCGACCGGTCCGGCGAGGTCCGGCGGGCCCTCTGGCAGTGCGGCGAGGGCGGCCGCCGTGGCCGGGTCGTCGAGGTCGATGACGCCCTCGGCCCCGTTCACGTCGGGCGAGCCGTCGCAGCACACGGTGAGGACGGGCGAGGCGTCGGCAAGCGTCCACAGCAGCCGCTCGAGCGGGTGGTCGGGGTCCAGCGGCAGGTAGGCGGCCCCGGCCTTGAGGACAGCGAAGATCGCCACGACAAGCTGCGGCGAGCGCGGCAGGAGCAGCGCGACCGCGCGCTCGGGGCCGGCCCCATGGGTCGCGAGCAGTCGGGCCAGCCGGTCGGACCGCTCGTCGAGCTCGGCATAGGACATGACGCCGCCGTCGGTGAGAACCGCTGCCGCGTCGGGGTCACGGGCCACCTGGTCTGCGAACAGCTCCACCGCGGTCCGCCCTGGCGCACCTGGCCCACCGGTCGCCCAGCCCTCGAGCAGCTGAGCGCGCTCGGCCGCCGACAACATCGGCAAGTCACCCACCGGCCGGCGGGGCTCGGCAATGACGGCGTCAAGAAGGGCAAGTAGGTGTTCGACGATCCGCGCGGCGGTGTCGTGTGCGAAGAGGTCGGTGGCGTATGTGAGGCACCCCGTCAGCATCCCGTCGCGCTCGGCCAGGTCGACGGCCAGTTCGTTGCTTGAGGCGACGACCGGTGGGTCGATGTCCTCGACCTTGAGGCCGGGGACCTGGGCACCGAGGCCCGGAGCGGTGTGCATCGTCACCGCGACGTCGACCAGGACAGGCCTGCTTCGGTCGCGCTCGGGCTGCACGGCGTCCACGACGTGCTGAAATGGCACCGCGCGGTCGGTGAACGCGTCGAGCACGGTCACCCGGACGGCCTTGAGGAGGTCGACGAACGACCGCGACTCGTCGACTTGGGTACGCAGCACGACAGTATTGGCGAAGAAGCCGATCAAGTCCTCCGACTCGACTCTGTCGCGACCGGAGAGGGCGGTGCCTACCGCGACGTCAGTGCGCTGCGACCAGCGTGCCAGCAATACGTTGACCGCAGCGAGGACGGTCATGAACAGGGTCGACTGTGTGGAGCGGGCCAGGGCCCGCAGCGCCGCCGTGACTGGAGCAGGAACCTCGAAGGTGCGCACTGCGCCGACGGCCGAGCGGACCGGCGGACGTGGCAGGTCGGTCGGCAGGTCCAGTGGCGCAAGTCCACGTAGCCGCTCCCGCCAGCGGTCGCGGCAGGCTGCTGCGGCCGGCCCCACCGGGTCATCCGCCGCTTCCGCCACGAGATCGAGGTGCTGTGCCATCAACGGCGGCAGCGCCGCCGCCGCGCCCGTGAGCTCGGCGACGTACAGCGCGAGCAAGTCGCGGACGAGCACGCCGGTGGACCACCCATCGGTGATGATGTGGTGCGCACCCAGGACGAGCACGTGCTCACGCTGCTTCATCCGAACCAGACTGGCGCGGAAGACCGGACCGCTGCGCAGGTCGAACGGGCGACGGGCATCGTCCTCGAGGTGGCGCCGCAGGGCGTGCTCGCGTTCATCGGAGGCGGTGCCTTGGAGGTCGGTCAGCGGGAGCGGGACGGGGGCGGGCGGGCCGACCACCTGCATCGGTTCGCCATCGACAGAGTCGAACGTCGTGCGCAACGGCTCGTGCCGGGCCACGACCCCGTCAAGGGCACGAGACAGCGCATCTGTGTCGAGTTCGCCGATCAAACGGAGCACGCGGACGGTGTTGTACTCAGCGCTGCCCGGGTCGACCTCGTGCAACAGCCACAGCGGCCGCTGCAGCGCTGAGAGCGGTGCAGGAACGTCGCGGCGCGCCCGCCGGACGCTCTCGACGGGCGTCGCCCGCCCGGCCATCCGCGCCTGTAGCACGGCCTGTACGTCGAGCGGCAGCGCGGCGACGCGGTCGGCCATGCGGGCCGGGGCCTCGGACACTTCATCCTCGGGCACGGTCGTCCCTCGTTTCCCGCTCGACCTGCTCGAAGATCCGTTCCTCGAGGACGGCGGCCAGGCTGCGCACGGTGGGCGCGCCGAACAGGTCGCTGGGGCCGACCTCTACCCCAAAGGCACGGCCCATCCGGGCCACCAGCCGCAAGCTGACCACCGAGTCACCACCCAGGTCGAAGAAGTCGTCGTTGACGCCGAGACGTTCGACGTGCAGCACTTCCTGCCATATCGCGAGGAGAGCCTCTTCGGTGGCGGTGCGGGCTTCGCCCTCGTCCCGGGGTCCGGGGCCCGGCGGGCCGTGTGGGATGTCGGCCGCCGCCGGATCCCCCGGCAGCACGGCACCCAGCGGCCGGTCAAGACCATCGGCCAACTTTTCGAGGAGGGCGGCCACGTCGTCGACCAGCCGCTGGCCCGTGTTCGGGTCGACCAGGTCGGGGTCGTAGTAGAGCGCGAGGACGACGATGTCGGCTGGGTATGCGGCCAGGGTCAGCGGGAAGTTGGTGCCCGTTTCGGCCTCGACGTCGAGCAGACGCAGCCCGTAGCGCTCCACCGCACGGCGCTCGACGGGGTAGTTCTCGACCACGACGAGGCTGTCGAACAGCGCCCGCACCGAGTCGGCGCCAGCCCACGCTCGCACTTGGACTAGCGGAACGTGCTCGTGCTGGCGCGCCTCGGCCTGGTCAGCCTGCAGCTCTCGTAGCCACGCGCCGACCTCGGCCTCCCCGTCGATCCGGACGCGGACCGGCAGGGCGTTGATGAGCAGCCCTACGGTCGACTCGACGCCGGGCAGGTCGGCCGAGCGGCCGGAGACGGTGACGCCGAAGCAGACGTCACGCTCGCCGCTGCTGCCGGCGATGAACAGCGCCCACGCGCCCTGCACGAGGGTCGCCTCCGTGACCCGCGCCCGTTCGGCAGCCGCCCGCACTCGGCCCGACGCCTTCTGCGACAGCCGCGCCGTCGCCCGCTCCGAGGAGTTCGGGCGATGCCGCGGACCCGCCCGCCGGTCGAGCGGCAACGGGGTCGGCCCACGAAACCCGGTGAACACGCGCCGCCAACGTTCCTCGGCGGCGGCGTAATCCTGCACCTGCAGCCACCCGACGAATTCGCGAAAAGGCCGTCGCGGCGGGCGGACGACCGTCGGCTGCCCGGTGAGCGCACCGTACTCCGCGAGCAAGTCGGACCACACCTGCGATGCGCTCCAGCCGTCCAGGAGCATGTGGTGGAAGGTCCAGACCACAAGAACTCGATCGTGGGCCAACTGGGCGATCGCGACGCGGGCCATCGGCGCTCGGGTCGGGTCGAGGCCGTGCTCGCGGTCACGCACGAGGTGGTCGGCCGTCGCGCGTTGCAGCCCGTCCTCGTCCAGCTCTCGCCAGTCGAGGTGCTCCACCGGCAACCGAGCCGTGCGCTGCACGACCTGAAGTGGCTCGGGGACGTCGCGCCACCGCACCGCGGTACGCAGCACGGGGTTCCGCCGAACAACGGCTTGCCACGCGCGGTCGAGCAGCGCGGGCTGGTCGATCCCGTCGAGCCGGACACGCACCTGCTCGAGGTACGGGCGGCGCCGCCCGCCCACCATGCCCTCCACCAGCATGCCGCTCTGCATCGGCGTCAGTGGGTAGAGGTCCTCGACGATCGCACCGTCGCCGACCACTCGGTCGAGGGTTGCCTGGTCGAGGTCGGCGAGCGGGAAGTCGGAGGGCGAACGGCCGCCAGCACCGGGGGCGGTGCAGCGCACGACCAACTGGCGCAGGCCAGCGAGGACCTCGTCGGCGAGCCGCCGTACGGTGGCCTCGTCGTGCAACTGCGACCCGTAGGTCCACACCATCTCAAGGCGCTCGTGGCGGACTTGGGTGACGACGTCGAGCAGGTGTAAGCGCTCCGCGTCCGGCTCCTGCCGAAGCTCCACCTCGGACGCGCGGCCCCACGGCGGGCTGGCGGCGGCGTCGAGACGGCCAAGATGGTTGAGGGCGACCTGCGGGCGTTGATGGCTGGTGAGCTCCGGCAGCCGACGGTAATACCGCAACACCCCGTAGCCGACCCCGCCATGGGGCAGCGCCCGCCTCTGCTCTTTGACCGACCGCAGCCACCCGACCGGGTCGTCCCGACTGAGCGTGAGCACAAGCGGGTAATAGGCGGTGAACCAACCGACGGTGCGGCTGAGGTCGGCACCATCGACCAGATCGTGCTCGCGACCGTGCCCCTCGACGGCGACCATCACCCGTCGGTCGCCGGACCATGCGGCCAGCACCGGCGCCAGCGCGGCGAGCAGGGCGTCCTCGGTGTCGGCGAGGTGGGCGGCCGGTAGGTCGCGCAACAGGGCGCGTGTCGTAGCGGGATCGAGGTGGACCCGTACTTGTCGCGCCGCCCGCGACGGGTTTGTTCCGGCAAGGTCAACTGGCAAGCGCGGCAGATCGACCGACGAGGCCAGCCGCCACGCGGCAGCCTCGGTGTCGAACCCGCCAGCGTCGGCAAGCTCGGTCAGTCGACGGCTCCAGGAGGCGAACGATGTCGTGGGGACTCCGAGATCGACCGGCTCGCCGACGCAGGCCTGGGCGTAGGCCAATCGCAGGTCTTCGAGCAAGATTCGCCACGACACGCCGTCAACGATGAGGTGATGGGCGACCAGCACCAGCCGATCAGGTCGCCCGCCACCGGCCGCGACGAGAACGGCGGCGAACGGCGGCCCGGAACGCGGGTCCGTGTCGGAGACCGCGCGTGACGTCTCACGTGCCACCGCGTCGTCCAGCATCACCGTCGGCAGCGCGGAAGCGTCCACCATGCGGAGGGTGGGTCCGGCGGGCAGCGGCATAGCGCGCTGCGACCACCGGCCGCCGGACACTTCGACTCGGAAGCGAAGGGCGGGGTGGTGCTCGACCAGCGCTGTGACCGCTGCCTCTAGAACCGCGGCATCGACGAGGCCGTCCAGCTCGACGGTGACGACGTGGTGGAAGTTGGCCGGAGCACCCAGGTCGTCCACAAGCATCCGCTGCACAGGCGTCAGCGGCGCCGACTCCGCTTCTTCAGGTTCCCCCGCGGCGCCTCGGTCCCTGTCGGCACGGCTTTCGATCCGAACGTGGGGAGCGAGCGCCGCGACGGTCTGCCAGCGGAACAGATCACGGCTGGTGAACACCAGGCCGGATCGCCGGGCGTGGGCGACGACCTGCAAGCTCTGAATCGAGTCACCGCCTAGGCCGAAGAAGTTGTCGTCGGCGCCGATCCGCTCCACGCCCAGGACCTCCGACCAGATGCGCGCGAGTGCGATCTCGACACTGGTGCAAGGCTCGCGCGACCCCTCCCGCTCACCGCCGCCGGGCGCGGGCAAGGCGCGCCGGTCGACCTTGCCGTTCGCGGTCAGCGGCAGTCGGTCGAGCACCACGAAGGCCGAGGGCACCATGTACTCCGGCAGCACCTCGCCGACAGCGTGGGCCAACTCAGCGGTGCCCTCCACCACCCTGCTCGGGTTCGCCACGATGTAGGCGACTAGTCGAGCCGCCCGCCCGTCCTCCTCGCGCAGCACCACGACGGCCTGCGCAATGCCGTCGCAGCGGGCCAATACCGCCTCGATCTCACCGAGCTCGATGCGGAAGCCACGAAGCTTGACCTGGCCGTCCGCGCGGCCCAGGTAGTCCAGGGTGCCGTCCGGCCTCCAGCGCACGACGTCGCCCGTACGGTAGAGGCGCTCGCCGGGCCCGCCGAAGGGGTGGGCGATGAACTGAGCTGTGGTGAGATCGGGCCGGCCGAGGTAGCCACGCGCCAATCGGGGACCGGCGAGGTGCAGCTCGCCCGGGACGCCGACCGGGACAGGGGCCAGCCGTGCGTCGAGCACCAGCGCGGCTGTCCCGGGGACGGGTGCGCCGATCGGCGGGTTCTCCGCAACAGCGTCGATGGCCACCTCGCCGGAGGTCGCGACGACGGTTGCCTCGGTGGGGCCGTAGTTGTTCACCAACCGGAACGGGCGGTCGGGTCCGGGCCGCCGGCGCAGCACATCTCCTCCGGTGAGGAGGACGCGCAGCCGGGTTTGGTCGAGATCGGGCTCGTCCAGCACGACCTCGGCCATGGGGGTCGGCAAGAAGCAGACGGTCGTGCCCTTCGCACCGAGCCATTGAGTGAGCGCGGTCGGGTGCTGGAGCGTTTCGGGGTCCGGAATGTCGATGCTGGCGCCGACGCACAGGTAGGGCCACAGCTCCCAGGCCGCGGCGTCGAAGCCCAGGCCCGCCACCAGCGAGGCGCGATCCGCCTCGGTGACCCCGAAGGCGGCGACGTGCCAGGCGCAGAGGTCGGCCAGCCCTCGGTGCGTCGCCATGACACCCTTCGGTGTACCGGTGGAGCCGGAGGTGTAGATGATGTACGCCAGGTCTTCAGGGTGTGGCGGGGTGGCGGGCGGGGTGGCTGGCCTTGCGGCGGCGGGTGTCACGACCCGGTCGTTGAGTTCGAGCACGCGCGCGCCCAGGCCAGCCAGGGGCCCGGCCGTGCTGCGGTCGGCGAGGACGACCGGGGCCCTAGTCTCCGACAGCACCAGGCGGACCCGCTCGGGCGGCAGGTCGGCAGCAAGGGGGACATAAGGCGCCCCAGCGCGCATTACACCAAGGAGACCGACCGGCAAGTGGAGATCTCGGCTGAGGCAGGTTACGACCGGGGCTGTCGGCCCGGCGCCGAGTGCGCGCAGGTGGTGACCCAGCCGGTCGGCGCGCTCGTCGAGCTCGCGGTATGTGAGGGTTCGGTCGCCTGCTCGGACCGCGACCGCGCCCGGCGCCTCGCCCGCCCGGTCGGCGACCTGCTGCGGCACCGGCCGGTCGGCTGCGCCAGCGGCAGGGGCGTTCCAGGCGCTGACCACCAGCGCACGTTCAGCCGGGTCGAGCAGCGGCAGGTCGGCCACGGCTTGCGTCGCGTCCGCCGTTACGGCGGCGAGCAGCATGCGCAGTCGAGCGGCCAGCCGTTCGACTGTCGGGTGGTCAAACAGATCGGTGCTGTACCCGACCGTGAGGTCCAGCTCGCCGTCACGTTCAGTGAATTCGAAGGTGAGGTCGGCGACGGATGCCACTCGCGGGAGCGGCAGCGGCTCCGCTCGCACGCCGGGCAGCGCCATCGGCGTGGTCGGCGTGTTCTGCATTACCACCAACACCTGGGCAAGTGGCGGGCGACCAGCGGCGCGGGTGATGCCGAGGTCGTCGATCACGCGATCAAAGGGCAAGTCCTGGTGGGCGAAAGCGTTGAGGACCGTCTCGCGGACCTGACCTAGCAGCCCCGCGAAGGGCGTCGCGCCCTCGACCGTGGAGCGCAGTATCACGGTGTTGATGAATGGCCCGATCAGGCGTTCAAAGTCGGGACGGTCCCGTCCCGACACCACCGTGCCGACCGCTATGTCTTCCTGGTCGCAGTGGCGCGCGAGCAGCACCTGACATGTGGCCACGAGCACCATGAACGTCGTCGCCCCGGAGGTGGCGGCGAGTGCCCGCACCCCGCTGGTCAGGCCCCTGTCGAGGGTGACACGGTGCGTCGACCCGGCAGTGGTGCGGGCCGCCGAATGCGGCCGGTCGGTGGGCAGCCGAAGCGGTTCGGCGCCGGCCAGGCGCTCGCGCCAGAACGCCAACTGCGGCCGGAACCATTGGTTCGCGAACTCCTGCTGCTGCCAGGCGGCGTAGTCGCTATAGCGGATCGGTAGCCGCGGCAGCACTGCGGGCTCGCCCTGTACCGCGGCCGCGTACAGCGAGCCGAGTTCCTGGGCGGCGATGCCGAGCGACCACCCGTCGGTGGCGATGTGATGCATCCCCAGTACGAGCACGTGATCGTGCGTCTCTCGCCGCACGAGCACCGCCCGCGCCACCGGCCCGCGGCGAAGGTCGAAGGGGCGACCCACCTCCTCGTGCAGCACCCTGTCGAGCTCTCCGGGGGAACGGTAGCTGCCAGGCGCATCGACGAGGTCGCAGACAGTGAGCGGTAGGACGTCGTCGGACTCCTCGAGGACGGCAGCGGTGGCGCGGACGCCGTCCCAGGCGACCGTGCTTCGCAGCGGCTCGTGCCGGGCCGCCAACGCGCGTAGAGCCGCGGCCAACGCCCCCTGGTCGATCGGTCCGCGTAGCCGGAACCCGGCATGGACGTTGTACTCCACCCCGGCGGGGTCAAACTCGTGTGCGAACCAGAAGCGCTGCTGCACCGACGACAGCGGTGCGGGCCCGGAGACCGAGGGCAGCGGCCGCTGGTCGACGGCGGGAGTGCCGCCACGTGCAGCCAATGCCTCGACGGTGCGGTCCTCGAACAGCGCGCGGGCGGGTAGCGCGACTCCGAGGGCGCTGCGGGCTCGACCCAGCACCCGAGTGGCTGACAGGGAGTCACCGCCGAGCGCGAAGAAGTCGTCGGTGATGCCGACGGAGTCCAGCCCCAGGACCTCACGCCAGATCTCAACCAGCGCTCCTTCTGCGGATGTGCGGGGAGCGATCACGGCCTCCTCGACGCTATCCTCACGGGTCGGCGGCGGCAGGGCGCGACGGTCCAGCTTGCCGTTGACGGTGAGCGGGAACGCGTCCAGCACGCGGACTGCGGCGGGCACCATGTAGGACGGCAGCCGGCGAGACACCGCGGCACGCAGCCGGGCCGGTGCCGGCAGCGGCACCGTGCGGTCGGCGGGCGCGACGTAGGCCACGAGCCGCCGCGTATCGCCCTCCCCCAGCACTACGACCGCCGCCTGCCCCACCTCGGCCTCCTGCCGCAGCGCGCTCTCGACCTCGCCGAGTTCAACGCGGAACCCGCGCAGCTTGACCTGATCGTCGGTCCGCCGCAGGTACTCCAAGGACCCATCGGGCAGCAGCCGGACGAGGTCCCCCGACCGGTACATTCGCTGCCCCGCGGTTCCGGGGCAGGCGACGAACCGCTGCGCGGTCAGGTCGGGGCGGTGAGCGTAGTTGCGGGCCAGCCCGGGACCGGCCACGTAGAGTTCCCCGACCCGGCCCGACTCCACCGGGCGCAGATCGTGGTCAAGGACGTGAAAGCGCAAGTCGGGCAGAGGAACCCCGATCAGGCTGCCCGACGCCGAGGCGGCGCTTTCCGGGTCGAGAGCGAGGAACGACCCGTGAACAGTGATCTCCGTGATCCCGTACATGTTCACGAGCGTCGGGCCGGACTCCGGGTGCAGTGCATACCAATCGGCGAGCCGGCCGAGGTCGAGCACCTCCCCCGCGAAGATCACGTATCGCAGGGCGGATGCGGCGTCCACGTCCGGGGCCTCGCGATGGGCGGCCAGCAATTGGTAGAAGACCGACGGTGTCTGATTCAGGATCGTCACGCGCTCGCGGGCGAGCAGCCGTAGGAACTCCTCGGGCGATCGAGTGACCGACCGTGGTACCACCACCAGGCGCCCGCCGTGCAGCAGCGCTCCCCACATTTCCCACACCGAAACGTCGAAGGCGCAAGAGTGGAACAGTGGCCAGACGTCATCAGCGCGCAGCTTGAGCCGACGCCCGACAGCGGTAAAGAGTCGGACGACGTTGCGGTGGGTGACGACTACGCCCTTGGGCAAGCCAGTCGATCCCGAGGTATAAATGACGTAAGCAGGGTGATCGGGGCTTCGAGCGGGGTCGACCGGGAGGGGCTCGGCTTGCTTTAGGGCCTGCACTGTACCCGGCTCATCAAGTACTAGCCACTCCGCGTCGATGCCCTCTGTCGCCAACCGTAAGCGGATATCAGTGACAGTGATCGTCGCTACGGGGGCGGCGTCGCCGAGCAGCCAGCCGACCCGCTCCGGGGGGTGGTCCGGCTCAATAGGCACGTAGGCCGCCCCGGTCTGGAGGATGGCGAGCAGGGCGACAACAAGGTCGGCCGAACGGGGCAGGACGACGGAGACATATCTCTCCGGACCCGCCCCGCGCTCCGCGAGTAGCCGGGCCAACCGGCCGGCGCGCTCGGCGAGCTCGGCGTAGCTGAGCGGGCACGCCTCCGCGGTGAGGGCCGGGGCGCTGGGTGTCCGCTCCACCTGCCGGGCGAACAGGTGGTCGAGGCGGGCCGGGGTGTCAGTCATCGACGGCTCCGAGGTGACGTTCGGCACGGTCACTGGTAAGCACCGAGGTGGCGGTAGGCTGGCCAGATTTCACCCCAAGGGGCTTGCCGCTGCGAGCAGACGAGAACGTCTTTGCCCTGCTCGGGATTGTCGATCTCCAGGCCATTGTCGAGACGGGTCTCCACGCGGCAGTCGGCGAAGTCCTCGGCCAGCCGGGCCGCGCCGATGCCGACCGCGATCACTACATCAGCCGACTCCGGCGGCGGGCCCCACCGGTGCAACTCGTTGTGCCCGCTGTAGACCTCCGGCAGCTCATGGCGCTCCCCGTATCGGTCCAGCGCCCCGGCGAGGCCGAAGTTGTCCACAAGCAATACAGCGCGCTCGCGCTCGGCGTCGTCGAGGCCAGCGTGGACCTGTGCCACCTGATCCACGAAGGTCGGCCAGCCGACGGTCTCCAGAGCCATGCTGTTGATCGGGAAATCGGCGAGCGTGCGCTCGGGAATGACGGGTAGCGCCAGCAGGGCCTGGAGCGCGGACGTGACCGCAAGGCCGACCGCGACTACGCCGAGCCGCAGCCGTCGAGTCCCCAGCCAGCCGTCAGCCCGCACGCAACCAGCGGCGAACAGCGCGACGAGGAAACCGGCACTGTAGTCCGGCCGGCCACCCTCGACGAAAATCGATGCGACGACCGCAATCAGGTAGGCCGCGCCTAGCGCCCGCACCGGCCGCCAAGCCCGCTTCCGGAAGGTACCGAGCAGCCCGGCGATCCAGAACGGCACCAGGCCGGGGCCCAGTAGGAAGATCAGGTTGGTCAGGAACAACTGGCGGTTGGCCGACCCGTCAAGCTCGCCCAGCGCCCCGGCCATCTGCAGTTGTGGCAGGTCATTGGCCAGCTGGTAGAGGAGATTCGGGGCGCCGATCACGATGCCGATCGCCGCGCCGCCGTAGATCCACCCCTTCCGAAGGTGCCAGCGCGGACCCACCATCAGCAAGCCCAGAAACAGCGTGATCGGGGCCAGCAGGATCACGTGCTTGGCGTACAAGGCGAGCCCGCCTACTGCGCCAGCGGCCAGCCACCACCGCCCGCCGCCACGCAGCAGCGCGCGCAGCACGAAGAGCAGCAATGCGCACCAGGCGACAATGTCGACGCTGCTCGTGAGCATCCAGTGGCCGAAGGTCAGTACCAGCATCGACGGCGCGAGGCCGAGCGCAGTGAGCACCTGGGCCCGGGGGGAGCCCCCCAGCTCGGCTGTAATGAGGGAGCCGAGCACGACGACGGCCGCCGCGCAGAGCATCGCCGGCACCCGAATAGCCCGCAACGAGTCGCCGAAGACGCTTGCCGAGGCATCGACCAGGAGCGGCAGCAGTGGCGGCTGGTCGACGTATCCCCACGCGGGACCGCGCTCACCGAGCAGGCGGAAGTACAGCTCATCCGCGTGGTAACCGTAAGATCCCGCGAACGGGAGGAGGACGGCCACCACCGCCACGGCGATCGTCAACACAGGCCGCCACGCGACCGCAGATGGCGACAGCGCCGACGTGCGCTCGGCAAGCCTTGGCTGGACTACAGCGATCATGTCGACCTCATCTTTCGTCATCCCTGTGCCGATCAACCGCTGAGGTACGCGAAGGAAGGCCAGAGGCTTGCCCACGGAGACCGCCGCTCACCGCAAGCGACGACGAGTTGGCCCTGTTCGGCGTTGGCCACGCCGAGCCCGTTGTCCACGCGCCGGATCACCTCGCACCGGGCGAACGCCGCCGTCAGCGCTGGGTCGTCGAGTTCGAAGCCCACGGCGATGACGACGTCGACGGTCTCGGGCGGCGGCCCGTACCGATGCAACTCGTTGTGTCCGCTGTACACGGCCGGCAGGTCGTGCTCCGCACCGTAGCGGTCAAGGGCGCCGGCCTCGCCGATAGTGCGGGCGAGGATCGCACTGCTACCTCGCCGGTCCGCCGGCAACGTCTGGTGCGCAGCGGCCACCTGCTCGACCAGCTGAGGCCACCCAACACTTTCGAGAGCAATGTTGTTGAGTGGCAGCCGCGCCAGCGACCGCTCCGGCAGCAACGGCAACGCGATGACGGCTTGCGCGACTGCACCGACGGCCAGCAGCGCGCCGAGCGCCAGCCGCCGCGCGATGCGCGCCCCGATCCACGCGTCGATCACCACGAAGCCGGCCGCGAGCAGCGGTACGAGGAAGCCGCCCACATAGTCAGGGCGGCCGCCGCCGACCAGCGCAAGGACGACTGCGACGAGGTAGGCTACAGCGACTGCGCGGACTGGGCGCCAGGCGGACCGGCGCAAGAGGCCCACTACCCCGGCGATCCAGACCGGTGTGAGCGCCAACCCCAATAGGAGCACTTGGCTGGGCAAGAAGATCACTCGGTTGAAGGGTCCGTCGGTCGCGCTCAGCGCCTCTGCCATCCGCAGCTGCGGCAGGTCGTGCACCAACTGGTAAACCAAGTTGGGTACGCCGATGACGAACGCCAGCCCGACGCCGAGAAGCAGGTGGCGCTCGCGCAGCACCGGCCGAGGGCCGACGAGCAGCACCCCGGCGAGCAACGCGACGGGGAGAAGCACGACGACGTACTTCGCGTAGAGGGCCAGCCCTAGCGTGACGCCAGCCCAGATCCACCATCGACCGTCGCGGAGAAGCGCGCGTACGGCAAACAGGGCCACGGCGCTCCAGGCGACGAGATCGACGGTCGTCGTGACCATCACATGCCCAATGCTCTGCACCATCACCGAGGACGCGAGGCCGACGGCGGTGAGCACCTGTGCCCGCCGACCGCCACCCAGCTCAGCCGCAATCGCCGCGCCGAGGACGACGACAGCTCCCGCGCAGACGGCGGCAGGCACTCGCAGCGCCCACAAGGCATCGCCGGAGAGGTCCACAGTGAGCCGGACGATCAACGGCACCAGCGGCGGCTGATCCGTGTACCCCCACGCGAGGCCGTGCTGCCCGAGTAGCCGGTAGTAAAGTTCATCAACGTTGTAGCCGTAGCGATCGGAGACGGCGAGCAGGACGGCGACCAGCGACGCTGCGATGCTGAGCACGGGTGTCCAGTGGAGGGCGCGGAACAGCTCGGCGGGTGCGCCGCCGCTGCTGCCAAGGCGGGCACCTGGGGGTGCCGTGCATCCCTCAATCGTCATCCGGGCCTCCGTCCGGGTCGGGCCAGGGCGCACCCGAACTCTCAGTCACGGGTTCGAGGAGCTCCACGTGCTTGACTCGTCGGCGAAGTAGCCGGGGTGCGGCCCTCCCGCAGCGGGGACACAAGAGGGTTGACGACCTGGAGGTCGTCGCAGGATCTAGCCACCGGCATGGCCGGAAACTCACATGGGGTCAAGGCCGGCTGCTCGCTCGCCACAACCGGACTGGAAAGGCACTTCTATGGGCCGTCGAATAGTGAGATTTTCTCGCTGAATTGATGTTGGTTCCTGGTGTGGTGCGCTCGTCCTGCCTGCTCAGGGCGGTTCGGCGCGTCGGGAGCAGGCACGTGGGGTCCTAGATCAAGGATCTGGTTCGCTGAAACTGGATCTCTCCCCGGACGTGTCAGATGGTCTGTGTAAGGGGTCACCGGCCTTCTGAGGAGTACGAAGATGACCATGACCTCGACGATGACGGTGGTGCCCGCGACTGGGACGGCCTCTGGCACGCTGGAGGGGGGTGAGGGAGCCTCGTTCGGCGTGGGACGTGATCACGGGGACGGTGGGGAGCCGGCGGCGCGGGCGGCGGTGCGACAGACCCCTCTCCCGCAAGTGGCGAGGCCGCCCGGCCACCTCCAGCACCTGCTCGCCGAACCAGACGATCGGGCCGACCGCCGCGCCGGTCATGCCGTCTCCTCCTCCAACTCACGCTCGGCGGCCTGCAGCACCGTCTCCCGCGACTCGACACGGCCCCGAGGGTCACCCACAGCTCGCGACCGACACCCGCGGACGCGCATCGAGCCGCATGAGCAGGAGCCAATCGTCGCTGTGGAGGGCTACCGGCCGAGCCGTGTCCTGGGTTCCAGGATCGCTCCTTCCTCCTGGCTCTCGCCGCAGCACGGCCGTCGAGGAGGCAGTCGTGCCGCTGGCGGCCACCTCCTCAGGGCCCCTGTCGACATCGGCCCCGCGGGGCGCTTCGGCGAGCCGCCCCGTCATCGGTCCCGCCAGCTTCCCGAGACTGGCGACCTCGAGACCCGCGACGCCAGCCGGCTTCCCCGCAGTCGTGGAGCGATCCGTGGGACGAACTGCCGCAGTCCTGAGGCGACAGGGACGCCAGAGTGCACGGAATCCGCAGCTCAGCGCACTCAGGAAGGCGGAGCGCAGGGTCCTCACCGCCCTCCGGAGGCGGGTGCGCAGGTTCGAATCCTGCCGGGGGCACATACGTGAGCAGCATGGCCGCGGAAGGCGCAGCACCTCCACCGTCCGTGGAGCAGAACGTGGTGTCAGGCCCTCCTACTCTCGTCATGCCCGCTCAGCCTCGATCTCCCGTCGATCTTGATCGGTTCGGTCGGGCACTGAGCTGATCTTGGCTGT
>Ga0224723_1000574_pt1 | contig 25023 bp, 19 predicted proteins | sample Balambano_FR2_Me_FD_161647 | JGI IMG/M metagenome (GOLD analysis project Ga0224723, IMG submission 161647) | Freshwater sediment microbial communities from Lake Towuti, South Sulawesi, Indonesia - Balambano_FR2_MetaG | ecosystem: Environmental > Aquatic > Freshwater > Lake > Sediment | place... | reverse complement strand
AACTGGAGCAGGACGAACTGGAGCAGGGTGACGCGGGGAGACTGCCACAGTGGTAGCGGTAGCAGGTGGAATGGGTTGGGGTTGGGATACAGCAACGGATCGGGTTAATGTGGGTAGCAAGGACAACCAGGCAGCGACAGAGGCGGGACGATATTGTGGATCGATCGCCATCCCCCGCATGACTGCCTGATTGACCGCAGCACTCAAATCTGGACGTAGCTGCCTCGGCTCGGGCATGGGTTGCCGTTCTCGCAAAATTGAGGCGATCGGCACTTGGGCTGTCAACAGAGAATATAACGTTGCTGCCAGTCCATAAACATCTGTAGCGGGAGTCCGTTTGGCCTGCGTCATGTACTGTTCGATCGGTGCATAACCCACTGTAACGATACTGGTGTGGGTCTGTGTTGTATCGGTTTTGAATTCTCTAGCGATCCCAAAATCAATCAGGATTACCTGATCTGTGCCCTCACGCAGCATAATATTTTGTGGTTTTACGTCTCGATGCAATAGCCCATTGCGGTGAACCACTTCTAATGCTGCACCGATTTGACGAATGTAGTGAATGGCAGTGGCTTCCGAGAGCGGATAGTTGGGAAAGACGATCGCCTCCAAAGTCTTCCCAGGAATGTAATCCATCACCAGATAGGGCACTCCATCTTCAATGAAGAAATCGCTGACCCTAACAATATTGGGATGGACACACTGGGCTAGTCTTCGCCCTTCATCGTAGAACATGCGCTCCATCTTAGGAAATTCCGGAGTCCCTCGGTTTGCCGGATTGAGCGTCTTAATGACCATGGTTTGCTTGAGATAGTGATGCGTGGCCTTAAACGTTATGCCAAAGCCTCCCTGACCCAACACTGAGTCCAGGGTGTATTTGCCATCTTGTAACACTTTTCCGACCAGCATATTCATAATTGGCGATCGCCTCCACCAGCACTTCCCCCATTTTGCCTAAGATGAGGGGCTTCTGTCTGATCTTTTTCTCAGGTGTTACTGCTGAATTCAGTCCGGAGACTGAATCAGGTGCATCTACTAACTGGGGGAAGTTTTACCATTTTGGATTTTAGATTGGGGATTTTGGATTGAGGAGTGCCTGACCAGCTAACAGTTTCAGGAATTGAAATCATGCAAATACAAACCAAAATTCATACCCGGATTCAGCAACATCGAAAACCATAGAGGCGCAGAGGACGCAGATTTTAACCTGGCAATTACAGATCTGGCAGTGGCATGTGGGTTTCGACTGCGCTCAACCCACGCAACACCGAGTGCTGAGTACAGTTGAAGCACGACATTTGGCAACAACAACGACTGCCAGGTTAATAGATGGGTTCAAGTTAATCCTCTCCAGAAGGACTGAAGAGATCGCTGGCGCTCTCAGAGAGCGTATCAAAGAATAACAGAAACCCCAAAATATCGCGAAAGGGTTGGGTGAACGTGCTCAAAGCATGGGTAATCCGGTTAATGAAATTGCGACCAATGACAACCACATCGTTGTGTTGTAGCGGCGGATTTTGGGACAGATCTCCCAGCACCGCCTCTCTCGCATTCAATTCTTGAGTCACCGCTCGACCCCGCTGCGGGTCGAATCGCACTAAAGCCACCTCCCTCAAATTGGCACGATCAGGGCTGGGAGAGATGGCAGTAATGGCATCTGTAAAGCTGCTGCCATTCGGCAGAGTGAGGGCTGCGATCGCGGCTGAAGTACCTCGACCACTGACTGCGGCATAGTTAACAACGCGAATGACAATATTCGGTTGGGCTAGAGTTGACTGAGAAACTAAATTACGGTCGTAATCCGTGACGCGATCGGCAGTTAGAGTAGGTACGATAATTGTATCGCCATCGGCTAAACGAATATCGGGGATTGTGTTGAAGGTTTGCAAAGGAGTAAACAGATCAATATCTTGTTCGATAATGGAACCATCGGTGTGAATTCGTCGAATCCGCACCTTTCGCAGATCAGCAAACGCCGTTGTGCCACCTGCGGAGGCGATCGCCACGGTCAGTTGAGGAGCAGGCAGAGGATACAATCCCGGTTGGGCAATTTCTCCCAACACCGTCACTTGTACGGGTCGCTGCGCTACCAAAATTACGTCTACATCTGGATCAATAACAAAGCGGTTCAATTCTGTGCGGATCAGTTCTCGAACTTCTGGCACAGTTAATCCTTGCAGGGACAACGCGCCGACCAAAGGGACTAACAGATTTCCTTCTAAATCGATTGTGCCTTGAAAGGAGAGATCGGGAAAGCGCAACACATTGACATAAATCGAATCACCGGGACCCAGATGATACAGATCAAATGCTGGATTAGGTGGAGGAGTTGCAGTTCGGTTCTCTGTTGGTGTTTCTGACGGAGATAAAGATTCACCCTCAGTGGGCACAGGAGTAATCAATTCTTGCCGAGCATCTTGCAATCGCTGCTGTTGCTCACTGGGTTGGACTTCTGTAGATTCAACTTCTGTAGATTCAACTTCTGTAGATTCAACTTCTGTAGATTCTACGTCGGCAGATGGAGATGCCATCGCATTAAAGACAGCTTGTCCGGGTAACAACGGGTTCACCAGCATCAAGGGAAGCATCCCCACAGCTATGGTTGCAGAACGCCGCTTTGGGAGAAATTGGACAATCCATCGACATGGAAAAGGTTGTAGAGCTTGCAGCATGGTGAGAGGTTTGGACTCCAGCCTGGAAAAGGGTCGTCATCAAAGCAGATTGAACCGATTGAATCAAGGATTCAGCCAGGGATTGAACCAATTCGATGTCTCCCAGTGGTTCAATGGGGATGAGCAGGCTAACCGCCACCCAGGGCATCCGATGGCGATCGCGCAGTTGAGAGAGTTGATCTGCCCAGAACCACACACTGGGATGGAAATGCCCACCACTAGACCAGGCATACCATTGCACAACCGCATAGGTTTGTTTCAGGTTCCAGCCCCGAAAAAAACGAACCCGAATGGGTACAAATCCTTCAGATGGGAACCCTGATTCAGGCAATGGGGCTGAAATTTGCAGCCGCCGTTGGCGATCGGCTCTCCAATTTTGATAAAGATGGATATCCATCCAATCCATCTGGGGTTGATCGGTGTGCCAACTTTGAGGGCGCAGCATTAAAATTACCGGAGACTTGAGAAGATCTGATGCTGGCTGAGAGGCAGGTAGCATTGCCTGAATTGACCATTGATGCCCACTGATGTCCACAACTCGCTGTTCTGTAGATTGCCACCCTGCCACGACCAAACCCTGGGATGATAATTCCCTCAACGGGTCAATATTAGCCACTTTTGGTAAATTCTTCCAAGCCCACTGGCCTGTGAAATAATTGGGTAGGATGGCAAACGCAGCGATCGCCAAACAAAACACCACGACAAACACAGGCCATGGCGATCGGTGGGTAGCGGGTAAATGAAAGAACTTCATTCTGCCTTCTTCACTTGCGACTGTTCAATGTTTCGCAGCAACAGGACGACCATTATCAGTAAGCCTGCTGCATACATATCACTGCCCCAGCTTGAATGGAGCCAGTGAAAGGCTTGCACCTGTCCAGTACCGTGGAAAAAGGCCAGCAGGGTATTGCGAAGAATATTAGCCACGACACTAAGACTGATAATACTCAAAAAAAATAGAGTAGTTTTTTTCCGATCGACCCACACCCCTGTCCAGTAAACCAACATGAGTCCAACATACAGGCAGGTAAATAACATCTTCAACCCAGCACAATAGGGAGCCACCTCGACGATGCGATCGTTGACAAATAAATAGATTTGTTCGACCTGGATCTGAATACCCAGTTGCATCAAAATAAATCCTGCTGCACCAGCAATCAAGCGCTGAAGGGGAAGGGTGTAGGGAGTTATCAGGTAAGGAAGAGAGTTGGGTGTCGCCAGAAACACAAGCAGAAGGGGTAATGCTTGTAGAGACAATCCCTCGCGCCCTTTGAACCATAAACAGATGCCAGTTAAAACGATCGGCAGCGAGAAATTGATGGCATCGGGCAGGTGGCTGAAATAGAGAGCAAGACCACCAACTAATAGTAACAGTCCGGCTGGATGATGCCGTTGCGGCAACTGCTGCCACTGAGGGAATTGGCTCCACGCCATGTATGCTGCAAAGGGCAAACCCAGTAAGCCGTGGCTAAAATATTCATGTTCAATGCTAATTGTTTTGTATAACCAACCCTCACACCAATGTATGACCAGAGGCACGTAGATCAGCAGCAACAATCCGATCGCAGTAAGGTCGGGTAGATGCCTGAAGGCAAGGCGGTGAGGGATTGCCATAAGGTGTTCTTGGATTTGTTGACTGAAGCAGACGTGAGTCTCCAATGGAGTGTGGTTGGGTGTTAAGCACCCACCACACTCCAGGAAGCAGACAAGAAAACATAGTTTTCTTAGGAGTTCGACGAGCGGTTATCCAACTCGCATGAAGAAAACTTGAGGCCGGAAATTGCAGGCATTGAGGTTTCCCTTGACGCATCGCTATTACCAGAAATTAGCCAACTGTACTAAAGCTATAGGAAGGTGCTGTTTTTGTCTGATCCAATAGCACTGCCAGTTGAGAGCGGTCTGCTGCTGGCACTGCTGATTCGATCGCCTTCACAACTTGGTGAATTTGAGCGATCGTCAATCCAGGATACATCGGCAACGATAGGATTTCTTGACTCAGGTTTTCAGTGTGAGGAAAGTTACCTGTTTTATAGCCAAGGTGCTGAAAACTCGGTTGTAAGTGAACGGGCAGGGGATAGTGAATTCCCGTTTGGATGCCGCGTTCTTCAAGCGCGATCTGAAGTTGATCACGAGTCAGAGGAGCTTGAGCAGTCACCCGGATGACATAGAGGTGATAAACATGTCCAGTGTCACAGTGATTTTCTATTGGCAAAATTCCCTGAGATTGCAAAGGTTTCAGCAAACTATTGTAGAGTTGGGCGGCTTGATAGCGATCGCGATTCCACTGTAGCAGGTAGGGCAACTTGGCACTGAGAATGGCAGCTTGTAAGGTATCTAAACGGCTATTCGTGCCCAAATCTGTGTGATAGTGCTTGCGGGGTGCGCCATAGTTTCGGAGCGATCGCATCAGTTGAGCTACGCCTTGATCTTGCGTCACCACCATGCCCCCATCTCCCATTGCTCCCAAATTTTTGCTGGGATAAAAGCTAAAAGCTGCTGCTGTGCCAATCGACCCAGCTCGATAGCCATCACACTCAGCTAGATGAGCTTGGGCCGCGTCTTCAAAGATGATGAGATCGTAAGTGCCCGCTAAGTCCAACAAGGGATGAGGGGAAACCATTTGACCATAGAGGTGAACCGGAACGATCGCTCGAGTCCGAGGGGTAATCGCCTTTTCGGCGGCCATCAAATCGATTAATCCAGTTTGTGGATCACAATCCACCAGAATGGGAGTTGCTCCTGTCCTTAAGACACCAATCAGCGTGGCCACAAAGGTATTGGCAGGAACAATCACTTCATCACCTAAAGCTATGCCACAAGCCTGTAAACCTAAGGCGATCGCATCAGTGCCACTGGCGACCCCAATGCCGTACTGCACTCCACAGGCGATCGCGAATGCCTCCTCAAAGTCTGATAAGGCACGACCTAAAATGAAATCTCCTTTTTGTAGAACCGACTCAATGGCTTGTGAAATTTGAGGTTGTAGCAGGTGGTGCTGAAGCCTCAGATTGACGAAAGGAATTTTTGTTGTGTAGCTTGTCATACCAGAAGATGAGGAAGGAGCCGCAACTATTTTTATTTGATGAAACAAAAGATACTAAAGCCACCCTCTTTCTGTTATGGGGAATCTACCGAGGAAAAAATATACTGATCAATAAAGAGTCTATGAAAAGCGACATTTGTAAGATAAAGCATTAAATATTAGGAAGAACTTACGTTAATTTCATTAGGTTTCATCAAACTCTAGCGACTCAGTATTTACATTTACAATGCTTCAATTGAAGCATCCCACTTTTGCCATCTTCTAAACTTGATTTTGCCAGTGGTGCGGACGCGGCCCGCACCACTGGCAAAATTGGCATGCACTCGATTCAATTTTTGTTGTTGACTACTTACCGACCTTGAGAGGAAATAGCAGGAAATTCTGTCTCATCTAGTAGTCGGTTTTCCTGCTTTGTTGACACTTTCATTTCAGATTTAAGTTAAGAGCCACACACTGTTGGTGAATTGATGCTGCTATTCTGGTTAAAGCTTGTTCGGTGAAGAAATATTATGCGAATCGTGGCTCTCGTCCCTGGCGGGATAGGTGACCAAATTCTATTCTTTCCTACCCTGGATGACCTCAAGCAGACCTATCCGCAGTCTGAAATTGACGTTGTGGTCGAACCCAGGTCAAAAGGGGCTTACCGAGTTTCCAAGTCTGTCGAAGATGTGATTACTTTTGACTTTAAGGATCGCAGTAGTCCAGCAGATTGGGCCAATTTATTAGGAGTGATGCGCGATCGCTCCTATGACGTTGCTCTGTCCTTAGGGCGACGTTGGGGCATTGGTTTTTTCTTATGGTTAACAGGAATTCCAGTGCGTATAAGCTATGAAGGGGCAGGTTCTTTCTTCCTGACCGATGCAGTTGCACTGAAGTCCGATCAGTATGCTGCCCAGATGTATCACGACCTGCTACTCGGCTTAAACATCACTTCACCCTGTCCAGATCTGTCGATTACAATTCCCAGGCGCGATTTGGAGTGGGCCGAAGAAGAGCAAAAGCGACTGGGACTCCAGGGTGGATATGTCTTGATTCATGGTGGATCTAGCCAATTAGCTCAGGAAAAAGGCATCAACAAAATCTATCCGGTGGAAAACTGGCAGAAAATTATTCAAGATTTCCAACAGCGCCAGCCCGATCTATCACTTGTCGTTGTGCAAGGTCCAGATGATGGAGCAGTTGTGACGACATTACAGCGCACCTGTCCGGGGTTGAAAGTAACCAGCCCAGCAGATATTGGCAAACTAGCAGCAATGATTGCTGGAGCCAACTTGATGCTTTGTACAGATAGTGCGCCGATGCATCTGGCCGTTGCCCTCAAGGTGTACACGATCGCCCTGTTTGGCCCAACTGATCCTGCTAGGCTTCTTCCGATGAGCGATAAGTACATTGGCATCCAATCTCCCACCGGACAGATGGCAGATATTTCACCCCAGACGATTCTAGCTAAGGTGTGGGGCGAGGAATGAGTGCCAAACCAGCGGTCTTTTTAGATCGAGATGGAGTTTTGAATGTTGAAGCAGGCTACTTGTATCAGGTTGAGGATTTGCAGTTGCTTTCTGGGGTGGCTCAAGCCGTGCGACGGCTGAATCAGGCTGGACTATTTTGTTGTCTTGTGTCCAACCAATCTGGTCCGGCCCGGGGTTATTACTCCTATCAACATGTAGAAGCGCTGCACCACAGGTTGTGCGAATTGCTCAGGCTGACAGCCAATGCTCGGTTAGATGCCATGTATTTCTGTCCCTATCTCAGCCCACCAGAAGGGGGTACTAATCCTCAGTTTGCTCGTTGGAGTACGTGGCGGAAACCAAACACAGGCATGTTAGTAGCAGCAGCCTGGGAGCATAACCTGGATCTGAGCCGTAGTTTCATGGTCGGAGACAAAGCGACTGATGTTGATTTGGCTCACAATGCTGGATGTCTTGGCATTTTGGTGCAGACGGGATATGGCGATCGCGTCCTCACAGGCAGCTACCAACATGCCACCCAACCCGACTACATTGCTGAGGATTTGTCTGAAGCGACCGACTGGATTTTGACTCAATGTTGAAATCCGCGCTACGAGTTTTTTTCCCGCCTATCCCCTAGTGGTCTGTCAATTTTGATTTGCGGGATACCCCGCAAATCAAAATTAAATTCATGTGAGTTCGATAATCGCTTATCTTTGATAACTGAGATGCAACAAGCTGGATGGCATTGGAAGACTGTGTGAGAAGTGACACACTTTCAGAAGTCGCAGGGCAGCATAAGAACCGATAATTTGATCCTCTAGGGAAGGAATGGCTGCAAGTGCCCCTTCTCCTATCGGGCTAAATGATATGAATTCAGAACAATTTCGCCGCCAACTGCGCCATGAGTCTGAACAGTGGTGGTCAGAAGGCTTAATCAATGCAGACTTATATGAAAAATTGGCCGATCGCTATCAATTCGATCGCCTCGAACAAGATGCCAGTCATCGCTTCATCATGATCTTGATGGGCTTGGGAGCGGTTCTATTAGGTTTAGCTGCCATCACTTTTGTGGCTGCTAACTGGCAAGCCTGGCCGCGCAGCTTTAAGGTGGTTTTGTTGCTCAGTTGTTTTCTAGGCGTGACAGTGACAGGCTTCTATCTATGGAACCGGCCAGAGCAGCAGCGACACAGACGTTTGGGTCATGGCTTACTCTTGCTAGGGGCCCTATTACTGGGAGCCAATTTGGGATTGGTGTCTCAAATGTTTCACCAGAGTGGAGAAGTGTTTGAACTTTTTCTCGTTTGGGGACTGGGTATGACCGCAATGGCCTATGGCCTGCGTCTGACTTCGTTGGGGGTGATGGCTGTAGGGTTAGTGGGCTTGGCTTATCAAATGGGCTTCTTCAGTTGGTTTGGGGGGCAAGACTTAGCGTGGACTCATTTGTTGATCCAGCACATGCCCCTCGTGGTCAGTTTTCTGTTTGTCCCTTTGGCTTATTGGTGTCGATCGCGGGTTATTTTTGGCTTGAGTGCGTTTATCGTCGCCTATTCTCTGTTTCTCAATCTCATCAAAACACCAAGCATCTCTGGATTGTCCTTAACCTCAGGTTGGCTGATGGCGATCGCCTGGTTATTACCAATTGCGCTGTTGTGGAGTTATTCCAGGGCGATGTGGCAGTTTTCTCACTTGTCTGCCCCTGTCGCTCAACCAGGTTTGACTCAGCCCAGAATGGAGTCAGATTCCTTTCAGGCGATCGCCCGCATTCTAGCTCTCTTCTTGCTGAGTATTGTGCTTTATCTATTTTCGTTCAAGGGTATCTGGCGGGTTTGGGGATGGTTCAACAGCGATTTGACCAACTTAATTTGGCATCCCCTGTTCGATGCCATGATTTTGAGTGTTTTTGCCGGACTCGGCTGGCTGCAAATTGCTCGACAGTTCCAGTTTCAGCGACGAACCACCACCGCCATTAATAGCGGTTTAGTGGCTTTAATCCTACTGATTGTTGCCACTGTGTTCGTCTACTACTTTGAGTTCACTATCATTCCACTAGACAATCCCGCTTTTGTTCCTATCGTCAATCTCGTTGTCTTTAATATTCTGCTGTTTCTGTTTTCGATGGGGTTAATCCGGGATGGGTTAGCACTGGGCGATCGCCCTGTCTTCTGGGCGGGCATGGTGCTGCTCATTCTTGGTATCATCAGTCGCATGTTGGAATACAACACGGGACTGCTACTGAAATCTATCGTCTTTGGCCTGTGTGGAGTGGGCATCATTGCCGCTGGTATCTGGTTTGAGCGCAACGCCAAGCCGCAATCGACTCGTTACTTGTTGAAGTACTAATCCTGTTTCGTGGGAGAAGAAACCTATGACATCCCCAACACCTAATCCCCAATCTTCTGCTAACCAATCTGCTAACCAATCTCAGGCTTTATCAAAGCAAAATTTGCCTGCATCCCCTCCCCTCGCCCCACCTGCAACTCAACCAACAGAACGACGCTTACCAGGATGGCGATTATGGATACCTCTGTTGTTTCAAGCCGCACTGATCATCGGAGTGCCTGCTCAAGATGCCTACACGATGGCTACCGGACGGCTAGTCACCCTGCAAACGGCTCCCGTTGATCCTTATGATCCGCTGCGGGGATATTATCAGATCCTGGGCTATGAGATTTCTCGCGTCGATCGCCTTAAACAATTGCCCGGTGGAGAGTGGTTGAACCAGGGTATTCAAGGATATGTCCCTGAAGGAAATATCTATGTCGTGTTAGAAGCGCCGACTGTCTCTAAGACGAACCCACCTGCTGTTTGGCAACCCGTCCGGGTCAGTCTCCAACGACCCACTGACTTAGCCGACAATCAGGTTGCTTTGAAAGGACAATATGACGGTTGGCAAATTGTCTATGGCTTAGAAACTTACTACATGCCAGAAGACCGCCGCCAAGAGGTGAACCAGGCAATTACCAATACTCCACAGCAAGCATTTGTGGTAGAAGCCAAAATCGACGCTCAGGGCAACTCGGTTCCCGTCAGCTTGTGGGTGCGCGATCGCAATTTTCGCTTCTAATAGCCCAAGAATTCTGCACAACCTGGATTGCGTTGTCCTCTGCCTTTCCCTATCCTGGATTAACTCTCATCAAAACTTGCCCATATTCCACGGGTTCGCCGTTCTGCACCAAAATTTCGACAATTTCGCCAGCTACCTCGGCTTCAATTTCGTTCATTAATTTCATGGCTTCGATGATACAAACCGTCTGCCCTACTCGGATGCGATCGCCCGTATCGACGAAGGGCGGTTCATCTGGGGCGGGAGCGCGATAGAACGTACCTACCATTGGAGAGACAACTTCAGCCAGTCGGCTTCCCCCCGCAGGAGTGAGTGGTGGAGCGGCACTGAGGGAAGGTTGAGGAGAGAGCGTTGGTAACGGCGGCGATGGGGGTGGATTGACCACGGCTCCTTCTGTTGCCATTGATAGCTTGGTGGTGGAGCAATCGCCCATACGCCCCTCTCTACGCACTACCAATTCAAAGTCATCACTCTTCAGCGTCAGTTCGGCAATGTCAGTCTGACTCAGAACGGTTAACAATTCTCGAAGTTCATTAAAATCAAATTCCACAATAGGTATAGCCTGATTAAATGTGCTGGTAGCCGTCAGCTTTGGGCGATCGGCTGAATGTCCTCATTCGCGACCTTCGCGACCTAAGTAGGTATCGGTGCGGGTGTCAATTTTGATGCGCTCTCCAGTGGTAATAAACAAGGGCACCATAACCTGAGCGCCTGTTTCTACGATCGCTGGTTTTGTGCCGCCAGTTGCGGTGTCGCCTTTGACTCCGGGATCAGTTTGAGTCACCTCGAGAACTACCGAGTTAGGTAATTCTACCTCTAACACCTGTGTGCCCCACCGCACCACACTGACTTCCATGCCATCTTTCAGGTATTTGATACGCTCTCCAATTTGGTTAGCGGTCAATCGGCCTTCTTCATACGTCTCCATGTCCATAAAGACGTACTCATCACCTTCTTTGTAAGTGTGCTGCATCACACTTTTTTCTAAAATTGCTTGGGGTACAGTCTCACCAGCCCGGAAGGTGCGCTCAACCACGTTGCCGGATTGGGCATTTTTCAGCTTTGTGCGAACAAAGGCAGAGCCTTTGCCTGGTTTGACGTGGAGAAATTCCACTACCTTCCAGACAGAGCCGTCTAACACAATGCTGACACCAGGGCGAAAGTCATTGCTAGAAATCATGAATCTTGCTGCTTGAGGAGAACGATTGGCAATTTATTTTACCTCGTTAGGATAAGGATTAAGGAAAACCCAAAACTTTTTTGCAGGAAGTAAGTGCTATCCGGCTGCGCTTCCACAAATAGATTCTGTAGTGGACTGAGGCAATTCAAAACTTTTCCTAACGACTGAGCCAACCTCAAGTCGGGAATGGGATGATAGAATCAGACATTGCATCTCCCCAATTTCTCTAGACTTACCGGAGATCAAGAACGATTTAGCGTCTCTAAATGGCTGGATTTTTCCAATGGTTAGTACCACACCTCTCTCAACTGTTCCCAAACCTTCCAAAGTTGAAGGACTGAAAGAAAAAAGTCGCGCTTTGCGGGAGCCGATCGCAACAGAAATTCAACAAGACACCACTCACTTTAGTGAGGATGGAGTTCAAATTCTCAAATTTCACGGTTCCTATCAACAAGACAATCGAGATCATCGCATTAAGGGCCAGGAAAAAGATTACCAGTTCATGTTGCGGACGCGGAATCCAGGAGGCTATATTCCGGCGAATCTCTACCTGGTCTTAGACCAGTTGTCCGAACAATATGGCAATCACACCCTTAGAGCGACCACTCGTCAAGGATTTCAGCTACATGGGGTGCTGAAACAGAATTTGAAGACGGTGATCTCTAGCATCATTCAAGCGATGGGATCTACCTTGGGGGCCTGTGGTGACCTGAATCGAAATGTCATGGCTCCTCCTGTTCCATACAAAAACCGGGTGGAATACGACTATGCTCGTGACTATGCCAGGAATATTGCTGATTTGTTGATGCCGCGCACGGGAGCATATTACGAAATCTGGCTAGACGACGAAAAGGCAATCACCGCTGAAATTAACCCTGAGGTCGAGGCAGCCCTGCGCCGCAATGGTAACAGCACAATCTTTCACGACCAGGAAGAACCCATCTATGGCACTTATTACATGCCACGCAAGTTTAAGTGCTGCATCACCGTACCAGGAGATAACTCAGTGGATCTGTTCTCCCAGGATGTGGGGTTGGTCGTGATTACCGATGAGCAGGGTCAGCTACAGGGATTTAATATCTTTGCTGGGGGTGGTTTAGGTCGCACTCATAACAAAGAAGAAACCTTCGTGCGTCTCGCTGATCCCATTGGCTATGTAGAAAAAGCGGATGTCTATGATGCGATGAAGGCGATCGTGGCCACTCAACGAGATTATGGGGATCGGCACGATCGCCGCCATGCTCGCATGAAATACTTAATCCATGATTGGGGGGTCGAAAAGTTCCGTCAAACGGTCGAAGGCTACTTTGGCAAAGCCTTTCAACCGATGGAACCCTTACCCGAATTTAAGTATCAGGACTATTTGGGTTGGCACGAACAGGGAGACGGCAAGCTATTCCTGGGCATTTCTATTGAGAATGGGCGGATTAAAGATGAGGGTTCATTCCAACTCAAAACCGCTCTGCGCGCAATTGAGCAAAAATTTGCTCTGCCGATGTATTTGACTCCGCATCAGAATTTGCTGTTGTGGGAGATTGATCCCGCTGATCAGGCAGAGATTCAGCAGATTCTCGATCGCTGTGGCGTGCAAGGCCTAGCTGGCCTTGATCCCCTGGTGCGCCACGGCATGGCCTGTCCTGCTTTACCGACTTGTGGACTGGCAATTACCGAATCAGAACGAGTTTTTCCAGGAGTTCTTGCACGTATCCGTGCTTTACTGGATCAAGTTGGCCTCGAAAACGATCATCTTGTCGTTCGGATGACGGGTTGCCCTAATGGTTGTGCTCGTCCATACTTAGCCGAACTGGGATTTGTGGGGCAAACTCCAGGTCACTATCAAGTTTGGCTGGGGGCTGACCCCAATCAAACTCGCCTCGCTGAACCTTACTTGCAAAGTATGGCGATCGAGGATCTGGAGAAGTCTCTCGAACCCCTATTCGTCTATTACAAACAAGAACGCCAAGCCATCGAGAGTTTTGGCAATTTTTGCCATCGGGTCGGCTTTGATGCTTTGCGTCACTATGTTGCTACTTATGGAGTTATGGAAATTCCAGGGGGAGTTGTGCTAGATACCGTTCCAACCCCAGATTCATTAGCAGATACCTCTGTAGAGGCTCCTGTGGAAGTTGCTACAGATACTACTTCTACAGAGTTTGCTACAGATGCGCCTGTAGAATCCGCCGAAGAACCCACCGGAGAATCTACCGTGGAACCCGCTATGGAATCCACTGTGGAGGAGTCCACTACAGAGGAACCTATGACAACGGATGCGCCTGCGGCACTCGTTATCGATGCTCCTTTGGGAACAGCTACAGCAGTGGTTGATGCTGAAGATTCTGAAGAGTCAGAATTTCAATCTGAACCTATTCCTGAACCCCCATCTGATTCTTTAGTTGAGTCAAATGGGGTTGTGGAAGCTGCCAGCCCTGCTTTATCAGCCGATGCGATCGCTAAGTCTGGAGCAGGCAAGTCGCGTCATCGCTTAGGAGTCCGAGAAGATGTTTATGAACGTTTGAAAGCGGCTGCGATCAAACAGGGCGTGCCGATGACGGAGATTGTCAACCGAGCAATCGACGAATATCTCAAGTCCTTGTGATCTGCCTTACCTTTCTCTCGCAGCATTTTTCTCCATGTCCGAGCCTCTCAGCCCACTTTCTGCTCAAGAGGTACAGCAATGGCAGACCATTATTGCGGCTGCTAATCTGTACAACCTCTTGCATCACTGTCGAGTCTGTCATCGCGAATGGATTGCTTCTCAAGAAGAATTCTGTCTCTGTGGCAACACTCAGGTTGAGCGCATCGCCTGTTGGCAGTTTCCAGACGACTAAGTTAAATCAATCTGAACTATTGTGTGGGAGATTTGGCAATGCCATGCCTCCCACACAATAGTTTTAGATTTAGTTCAAGCCACACGAAGTCAAGGATAGTAGCTACTCTTAAAGCATTTGAGGCTGGGTTGAGGCAACAAGATCCAGCTTTTTGTAAATGTCCCTCTTCTCTTCTATCCATCATGCCGCCTACTCTGGACACCTTTCGCCAGCAATTCCCAGCCCTGCAAAACAAAGCTTACTTTAACTATGGTGGACAAGGGCCCATGCCAGAGCAGGCGATCGCCGCCATTCAACAAGCTCATCACCATACTCAAACCATTGGGCCCTTTTCAAATGCTGCAAATTCCTGGATCGCCGAGAAAATGGAAGGGACGAGAACGGCGATCGCTGCTGAATTGCAAGTTGCTCCTGCAACAGTGACACTAACTGAGGATGTCACGGTGGGCTGCAATATCCCGCTGTGGGGACTGGATTGGCGAGAAGGAGATCATATCCTGCTATCGGACTGTGAACATCCAGGAGTAATTGCAGCCATTGCAGAAATTCGCCACCGCTTTGGAGTCAAAGTTTCCACTTGTCCCCTTTTGGAGACACTAAATGCAGGTGATCCTGCTGCGGTAATTGCTCAACACCTGCGTCCGACCACTCGTTTGCTGGTGATTAGCCACATCCTTTGGAATACAGGACAGGTGTTACCCCTGGCGAAAATTATGTCCGTTTGTCGTCAACATCCCACTCAATCTGCCCCGGTGCGTGTGCTGGTTGATGCGGCTCAATCTGTTGGGGTCTTGCCGCTGAATCTAGTAGATCTTGAGGTGGATTTTTATGCCTTCACCTGTCACAAGTGGTTATGTGGCCCTGCTGGTATTGGGGGGTTATACATTCAACCTGAATGCCTGTCAGAAATTCGCCCCACCTTTATCGGTTGGCGAGGTATCACCAAAAATCCTCAAGGATATCCAACTGGTTGGCAACCCGATGGGCGACGCTTTGAAATTGCTACCTCTGATTTCACCCTGTACAGTGGGTTGCAAGCAGCGATCGCCACTCACCACACTTGGGGCACAGCGTCAGACCGCTACCAACGAATAGTGGAACTGAGTGCATATTTATGGCAGCACTTGAATGAGCTGCCTCACATCACTTGTCTCCGTGCGGCTCCACCTGAATCGGGATTAGTTTCGTTTCAAGTTCAATCTTCTCTGTGTCATGACGCGATCGTAAAAACACTAGAAAAGCAGGGCTTTTTCCTCCGTACCCTCCTCTACCCCGATTGTATTCGAGCCTGCGTTCACTATCTGACTCTGACATCAGAAGTCGATCGGTTGGTGAAAGCGCTTGCTGTTTTCGTCAGTTAAACTGCACGACTCCATTATTTTGCTGGAAGGTTCCAGCAGCAGGACTGAGTTCCATCTCTGCCAGCAGGGATTGTACTTGAGCAGCGACAAGGCGATCGGGATCGGCTTTCAACGCTGAGAGAATTTCGCGTAGCGTTCCTGGGGAGGCAATTCGCAAATAGGATATAACCGCCTCTCGAACAAAACCAACGGGATGTCTCAGAGAAGACAGGGTTTGATCGGGAGTCAAACTCCAACGATACTGACGGGCCAGATGAAAACAGCAGGCCAATGCCCAATCCGACAGAAAAATCCGTAAATCCAACAGAAACCGCAATCGCTGACTGGGAGACATCGGTTCGTAGGGCAGAATTTCAGAGAGGTTTTGCAGTTTTTCGGTATGAGACTGTTGATCTAATAAATTCAAAAGCACTCGCTTCCCTGAAATATCAATGGTGTTATCTAAAATCTCTAAACCTCTTGGCACACCCTCGCGAGAACCCGATTGCAAGTTAAATTCAGCCGCTTGAATGGCATTAGGCGAGTACAAAAAGCGCATGAACAGGAAAATTCGATCGATCGCGTCTTTTTCCTGGTCTTGTAAGGCCCGTCGCAGAAGATCGGCTTCTCCACCAATCACCTTTTCCTCAGACAGATCCATTAAACTGGCAGAATTTTGGGCAATAAACAGTAATTCCTGGTTAATCAGCAATTCAACTCCGTTACGTCCCAATGTATTCAATACTGCTTCAATTCCCGCCTCATGGGGAATCTTAAACAAGCTCCGCAGAATACTGCGACGTGTGGGGCCCCACGCAGTAGTCATGTTCATTACCAACAGGTCGATCGCCTCTGGGGTGCCAATCTGACCAATTGTGTTCCAGGCATGGGTTTTGATCAATTCTGGCTTAAATGGATCTTCTGCCAGTTTGAGCAGCATGGGTAGGGCCTCGTTTTCCAATCGCACCAAGGCTTGCGTCGCTGCTTCACGAGTAGATTTATAGTGCAATCCTTGAATCAAGCAGGGGTAATATTCTTCTAAATGAGTGGCCGCGATCGCCTCCAAAAGCGCACACCGCACTCGCAGAGAGTCATCTTGCAGCAGCGGTTCAATATAAATTCGTAAAGCTTGCAGATAGGTTGCTTCCCCCAAGGCGCGACACCCCATGACGCGCTCTCGTTCTTGCTCGTTCATCAACATGCGCCGTAAGACATCTGTGGCCGCTGCTTTTTCATGCGGATTACCCCGCCGCAGCAGCATTGCTGCTGCTGTGCCCCGAATTACAGCATCTACATCGGGTCGAAGATAGGGACGCAACTCTTTCATATCTGGAGCGGGGTCTGTAATCCAAATGTATCGTAAAGCCGCCGCAAATACTTCTGCGGTCAGGGGTTGCTCTATGAGGGCGCGGATTTGGGGCAAGTAGGCTGGATTAGGATAATTCAACATAGAGCGCAAGACCTGCCCCTGCAACTTAGGAGATACATTAGGCAGGATGGGAGACAACACCTCCCCCACGCTTTTGGGATCGATGTGAGTCAAGAGTTCAATACAAGAAGACTTGTCGGCTTCATTGCCAGGGCGTTCAAGCGCTTCCATCACGGCTCGTTTCAAATCCCGCAAATCCACCTCCGCCAAACTCAAATGCCCCTTTTCGGCACTCACCACCAGCAAATTTAAGTAGCGGGAGCGAGTAGTAAAGACAACCCAGACCCAGGCGATCGCAAATACTGTAATGTACAGCATGAAAACCCGATTCTGTTGCTGAAAGTTGGGCAATATGCCAATGGTGAACCACATGACCAGTCCAATTGCACCCGCAGAAAGCGGTTCAGCCACTCCCCGCACAATGGATTGATAGCGGCTACGCGATTCTTCTGGGATGGGTTGAAACAAGATGGGGCCAATGCTGGCGATAACAGTGTAACGCAGCAATTCATCTAAGAATTTCAGTGTGACTGCTCCCCAAAATTGGAATAAGCCCACTAGTAGCGGCAAGCCTAACGCTGAGATTAAGATTGGGGGCAACATAGCGATGGTAAAGACCCCCAAACGCTCGATCGCCCGACTGGAGACAAACCACTGCGTCAGCAGTTCAAAAACCCCCAGAGTGGCACTGAAGAGAGCCAAAAAGTCTGCCACTCGGTTCAAATTTTCTTCAGCCGCTACCCCAGTTGCTCCGTTTAGGAACCGAAAGTCAAGCTGGCTCAGATATTGAAAATCAACCAGCAAAAATAGAACTTGCGAGAGAATAAAAAAGGCAATGACGAGGAGAACGTAACTTCGCACTGGGCCGCGTAGGCGGCGATTAGCTGGGTCAATTTCTTCGTCTAGCAGTAACTTGCGGGGTGAATCTGGGAAAAATTGCCGGTAGGATTGGCTGATGTAAAATAAAACTCCTGCTCCAGCCAGTAACATAAAGCACGACATTAGAATAATATTTTCCAGTCCGACAAGTTGCCGCAAAAAGGGTAGGGAGAAGCCGCTAAGCACGTCCGCTACTAAGATGCCGCTACTGATCAACGGATAGGTGCGCTTAATCTCTCGTATGGTAAACAGTTGGTTAGCTGTAATCGAAGTTGTAACTTCGTTGAGCACATAAATTGCCTCTAGCCACAGACGAATCAGAAAAACCGAGTAGCCCCAAAAGAGAGCAGGATGCTGGATGCCCACTCGAAAGAAAATCAGAGGCACGGCCATGAGAATAGAGATGAGCACAATGACTCGCCTGAGCGAGATAAATCGTTGTAATCCATCTGTAAGTAATCCCAAACCCGCCCCAATCAGCGCACTGGCTATGTAGATCAAGGGTAAAGAGCTGGCTCCATATTTCCCCAGAAATAAAGCCGCTACACTAACTTCCAGCCAGAGGATGCCCACGGAAGTTGCTGTATAGAATAAAAACATCAGGAAAGTGCGCTCACTCTCTTCCAAGCGCAGATTCAATAAACGCAGCCACCATGCTTGGGATGTTTTGTCGTTTCGAGTTGAGATCCACTCATTCAATTTCATGCAGTGACAACTTCCTATCTGGGAATTGAATTGGGTTGCAGGTTCTTACTTTGGCGTAAGGTTTTTAAGTACAAGTGAGTCTCCAATAGAGTGTGGTGGGTGCGACACACTCATCACACTCCAGGAAGCAGGCTAGAAAACGTAGTTTTCTCAAGAGTTCGATAATCGACATTTGCAGGTTGGGACGGGCCTAGCCTGCCCAGCGACAAACTGCTCGTCGATCTCACGTAAGTACAGCAGCAGGCATTGAAATTGTACTCTCGGAAATGAAGTTGAAAGATCCTATATCTTATATTTGTGGCAAGATTAGCATATGTTAACCTGTCGTGGACAAGCGAAAGAAGCCCTGTGAACGGGTTTCCGACTCAAACAGGGCTTGACTAGTTATCTGATTAGTTGAAGAGCAAAAATTAGACAAATCTCAGCAGCAGCATCAAGGGTTGCGATGTTGCCACAACTCTCATAGAAAAGATTGAGCCTAATTCAATTCACGTTTTTGCACTGTTCAAAGTTTGAAAAAGCTAGCGCTTAGGAGAGAGTAGCATAAACATGTTACGCCCTTCTTGCTTTGGTGCCTGCTGCACCTCTGCCATATCTTGCAAATCATTTGCCATTCGCACCAGTAGATCCTTAGCTAGGTCACTGTGCTGAATTTCTCTACCACGAAACATAATGGTCGCTTTGACCTTATCCCCATCGTTTAGAAAACGCTTGGCTTGGTTCACACGCACATGATAGTCGTGATCCTCAATCTTATAGCGCATCTTCACTTCCTTAACATCGGATGTATGTTGCTTCTTACGCGCCTCTCTCGCTTTCTTTTCCTGCTCAAATTTGAACTTACCGTAGTCCATAATGCGGCAGACGGGTGGATCTGCTTTATCACTGACAAGCACGAGGTCAAGCTCTTTTTCCTCAGCCATTCTCAAGGCTTCGCGGGGAGTTAGAATCCCCAACTGTGCTCCATCAGTATCAATCACCCTAATTTTCGGAAATCGAATGCGTTCATTGATCGTCGGCAAATCGCGATTTTGTTTGGTCAGTGGAGGCATGGGCAGCGTTTTCGTTGTTTTTTCAGTGTAATTAGTGTTTAGAAACCTACCGGGGTTTACAATCAACAACCTTTTTCAAAGGTGGACAAGATCATGTTAGACCTGAAATCAAAAAGTGGAACTATAGATTTATTACATGCTATTCTACTCAGCCAGGCTAACTCTATGTCTAACTCTTAAAGAACTACTCAATCAATGGGGGATTCTACCCAAGCTGAATGGGTAGAATCCTAACTCTTGTGTATCCCAATAGACATTGCTTTCATAGAAGATGGCAATTTTCCTCAGCAGCTTTTCGGAATTTTACGTTGCTGTCTTGTGTTGAACTGATTTTGTGACAATGTCTTGTGACAATGTCTGGGCTTGAGGCTGAGTGCTCATGTTTAGCGGCCATACCGATTTGATATAGCACCTAGAGGGAGCACAGTCAAAATTATTACTACAGGCTGGTTTCAAGATCCAGCAATTTGTCAGCTTTTGCTCATAGCAGAATTCTTAATATTTTCAGGGTGAACTCTATGCAATTGTTAAAGAACCGTGGCTTTTTAGATTTATTTCTAAAAAGTGAATGTCCTCTCTGCCAGCGCTCGACAGTGAACCAAATCTGTCGAGACTGCCAGAATCAGATTCAGAGTTGCCAACTCGCCCAGAAGAATGCCTTTTGGCAACCGCCGTTACCGTTATTTGCATGGGGTGCTTATGGGGGGGGCTTGAAACGATCGATCGCTGCCCTGAAATATGAGAATCAACCTCAACTGGCCCGTCCTTTAGGACAATGGCTCGCTCAGGCGTGGTTGGATTCGCCTTACTCTCGGCAAAAGGCAACAATTGTGCCGATTCCCATGCACGCTGCCAAACAGAAGAAGCGGGGCTACAACCAGGCGGAACTCTTAGCGCGATCGTTTTGTGAATTAACCGGATTGCCGCTACGTGCTCAGGGGTTAGTCCGTGTTCGGGCTACAGAAGCCCAATTTGGACTCAGTTCTGAAGACAGACAACAGAATTTGCAGGATGCCATCCAGTTAGGGTCAGAGTTTCGGCAGTGCCTTCAAACTCAGCCCGTCGTGCTCCTGGATGATATCTACACGACTGGAGCAACGGTGGCAGCAGCGATCGCTGCCTTAAAACGACATAGCATTCCTGTAAGAGGGGTGATCACGCTAGCCAAGTCTGTGAGACATCAGGAGAAACAATCGGACGATTTGATGGGCGATCAGCCGAACCAAAAACAGGTGTGGGATCAAGCCCGGTAATTTGTTGAAATTGGTCAGGAGTGACTGTGCTAACAATGGGTTGGTTTTCCCAAGTTTTAAGTTTTGTATGTGCTTTAGCAAAAAAAATCAGCCCTCGCACCATTGGAACAGATAACCAATGATCAACCAATGTTTCAACCAAGGCAAGTTCAATCAAAGCAGAAGGATAGCATTCAAATAATTCTTCCAAATACAACGAAACCTGGGCAGAATCACTCTCATCAAGCTGATAGCTACTCACAATATATTTGACTCGTTGCTGGTCGATTTGTTCCCTAAGCTCCATGAGATTCCTACTTTAGAGCAGATCTATCCTGATAATAATAGCGGCTCCTTAGAAAAAACTTGATGTTGAATTGCAGGAATCATTTAAGCGCGTATCCCACTTTTGCAATTGGATAAACCCAATTTTTTGATGGGACAGCCTGTGCCCATCAAAAAATCGGGATGCGCCTTCCATTAATTTATGCCGTTCAGGGTCTTGACAGCAAGTTGGGCAATCGGACTGAATGGGTAAGGTTGAGTTTAATTGACCTTAGCAATTGGTCATAGGTAGAATACTGCAATTTTATTGGCTGCAATTCCCATGCATCACATTGGTTCTCGATTCAATCACTGGCGATCGCCTCTGATTCGTCTTGGCGCTTTTCCCATAGTTGCTGTTGGTTTTTTAGCCGTGCAACTCCCTGCACCTGCTCTGCGATTAGATCCTCTCAGTCCCTCTTCCCTGACGGCTCCCAGGGCGGCTGATTATCAGAACTGTGCGATCGATTTATTGCAATCTGGTTTAGCAGAAGATGCAGCGGCGGCGGCTTGCGCTGAAGCCCTTTACCCGTTGGAATTATCCGAATGTGTAGTAGAAATTAATGAAAATACTGAGATATCGGGTGATGATGCCCTCTCCAGTTGTCTGCGAGTGCGTCGTCCGATTGAGTTAGCTGAATGCGTGGTTGATATTGATGCGGCGCAAAGTGAGGCCGTCTTGGCTGGAGTTTTGGACTATTGTCGGCGCAGCTTACTGCCTGAGCGGTTTTCTGCTTGTGTCGTTGGGTTAAGTCGAGAGGTGGGTCTGGCTGTGGGCGAGGTCATGAATACCTGTATTTCCGTGACCGATCGCCCGGAAGAGGTGGAATCAGATTTTATCCCAAGAGGACAAGAGCAACCCATTCGGTTCGTTCCGTTTACACCTTAAGCAGCAGGGGCTGCACCTCGCTTCTGACGATGGACTACTGTAATGCAATGTGCAACTTCATCCTGAAAAAGCTTGGTCATTCATAGAGCAGGCATCTTGCCTGCTCTATCTGGACGGGCAAGCTGCCCATCCCACATAGCCTGAAAGAAAGTCGCATATTGGGTACTGTATACAGAAAACGTGAGTTTGATCATCGCCGCTTGAAAGGCGGGCGCAGCCCGCCCCAACGAAAAACTGCCGTTTGAGGGCTGTGGCGCGACGCGCCACAGCCCTCAAACGGCGATTATCGAACTCACGTTACTCAAGGGAAAAGGGAGGAATGAGGGGCTTTTGCTCCCCGAATGCTGCTTTAAAACAGTGGAATCACCCGCCTAATCGTTGAGTCTACGAGAACAGTTGCGATTGGTATTATTGGCTCGATTGGCGGCGCGGCACTGCTCCCACGCAAGTTGATTCGCTAAACCTTGCGGCATGCGATCGCGATTTTGGGCTGCTCTACGGAAGAATCTCAAGCTTTCTTTATCTTTGCCCTGAAGCACCAGAATTTGCGCCTTCAAGTAGTATAAATCGGGGTTATCTGGTGTGGCTGCTAAAGCGCGATCGACAGCTTGTAGAGCCAATTCTGGCTGATCTAAATCTCGATAGCCCAAAGCAATACCGCGATCGACTAAATAGGCAGGTGAACCGTAATTTTGTAACCGCTCGATCGCTTTGTTGGGATCAGCAAATGGCAAGTTCACTGCCAACATCAGATCCATAAAGCCGCGCAGCAGATTTAATTCTGGATCAGTTGGGTTAATTTTTTCAGCTTCTTCTAAGTTGGCAAAGACCTGTTGTAACTTACTGAGTGCGGTTGGGGTGCCAGCTACCAGTCCTTCAGTAGAAACCACATAGGCTCCTTCCAGAAAATGTCCGGCAGCGATGTATAAGTGTCCCCGCAACGGATCGATTTCAACTAATTGCTCGGCTGCTTGCAAAGTTAACGTAGCGTTTTCTCCCAAAGCGTCCCAGTCTTCGTCGAGGTAAGCCAGCGCCGCCTTCATGCCATAGGCTAACGGTTCATCTGTGTTGGTCGATTGCAGGATTTCAGATGCGCCCAGGTAATCCCCTTGCTTGAAAATACTATCGAATGCCAGTTCAACTTGATCATCAATATCGTGAGGGGTATGGGAGGTATTGGCTCGAAATGGATCAGCCAGCACCGGAGCAATGGCTGTGGTCAACGCGATCGCCACGCCTCCCACCATTGCAGCAAGGATAGGTTTTAATCTGGGCAACGAGGAGTACCCAAAAGTTAACTTGAGTGGAGTCGCAGGTCTCATAGAGTGTCAAGTAATCAGCAGGTTCTAAAGGAATCAGCAAAGAATCCCCAGTTGATGACAACCGGAGTAATTCGTCAATTGACAATTCAATTATTGAGGATATTGAAGAATTTGAGCGGCTGGCAACTGATTCCTTAAGCAGCCATGACGCGATCGCCGCGATCAAGTTCCAGGCAGCTTCCTGTCTGATCTGAAACGCGATTCTATCCTTGAATATGGGTTCCTAAAATTTTGGCTAAACCTGGCACTGCATTTTCAACATCGCCCTTGACTGATTTGCGAAATTGTCCATAGGAAGCACGAACCGCGCCATTTTTTGATCGCTCGATTTTAGCATCCGTAATACTCAACACCATGTCGGCGGTGCGAGAGCGTTGCTCTGTCAGGTATTGCACTGGGTCACCTGCCTGCACCCCTTCAGCCCACATGGGATCAAGTGCATTTAGGATAGAGGGCAAAAGCCGCTGAACCGCGTTTGAAATATAACCAGGTTCTACGCCTTTAACCACACCATAAGCTGCTTTGAGTGCCATACCTGAGATGCCATTTTTGGCTGCTACTTGCTCATCAATTAACTTCACACAGTCTTCGACAAGGCTAGCCTGGACATTCTGGTCAGTCACTACATTGGCAATACTCATAATTTTCTCTCCTTAGCATTGGTTCAATACAATTCATCATTATTTGCAAGCTGGCAAAGAAGCCCAAGTGTCTTGTGCTGCTTTCAACATTACTTAACAGAAAGATAAATTTTCAGTAATCTTCTGCGATCGCTCAGTGGTTGTCCCTCGACAGAAACAAAACCGTCCTATCAATTGAGGTTTAAGACCCGTTTTTTGATAAAACAGAAACGGGATTTCAGTCTCAATGGTCATCGTTGTTTTGCGATTGATACTGATGGATCAAAGTCTATGGATCAAAGCCTATGGATCTAATGACTCTTTCACAGGGGCAAACTATCTACCCCTTACAAACCGTCCAAACCCATCCTCGATTGGTGCAGATGATTCAACTGGCCTTAAATCAAATGGGATTTGCCGCTGGTAGGGTAGATGGAATCTGGGATGAAATAACTGAACAAGCTTATCAGGCTTATACCAAACGGTATCGAGCAGAGCCAGGAAAATTTTCTCCTCGCACTGCCAAGCTGATGTGGAGCGTGCTGAATTCCATCTCCTCCCAGGCAATCTCTGCCCCATCCACCCCACCCGCTGTTCTTTCGCGATCGCTGACAACTTCTATGACAACTTCCCCAACTCCAGCACCTACACCTGGCCCCAGAACTGCTTCTACCCCTGTGGATTTACAGGCGATTGCCCGAGGGCAAACTCGTTATGCCATCAGCTCGATTCGATCGAATGCCAGTCTCGTGCGTTCGATTCAGACGGCTTTAAGTCGGATGGGCTTTTTATCTGGCAGTATTGACGGCATTTGGGGTTCGGGCACTAACACCGCTTATATTACCTTCGCCCAACGATTTGGCTTCAGGCCCGATGAATTGTCGCCTAGAGCCGCCAGTTTACTGTTAAATTCTTCTGGAATTGCGGTTCCTCCCACTCCTCGTCCGACTCCCGCACCGGCCCCGCGACCCACGCCCAACCCAGTTCCGACTC
>Ga0224723_1000573_pt1 | contig 25025 bp, 24 predicted proteins | sample Balambano_FR2_Me_FD_161647 | JGI IMG/M metagenome (GOLD analysis project Ga0224723, IMG submission 161647) | Freshwater sediment microbial communities from Lake Towuti, South Sulawesi, Indonesia - Balambano_FR2_MetaG | ecosystem: Environmental > Aquatic > Freshwater > Lake > Sediment | place... | reverse complement strand
CTCCCCCCCTATCCCCCCATCTCATCGTCCTCGTCCGCACCTTAAACCAATTGCAAGCCACCCTGGCAGCAGGTATCGAAACCATTTACTGTGAATTTGAAGATCCTCGTCTTTACAACGAAGCTGTTCAGCAGGTTGTGAAATTTAGAGAGGTCAAGGGAACCAACCCAATCCTCTGGGTTGCTCCGCCCCGCATTGCCAAACCTGGAGAAACCTGGATTTTGCAGCAAGTTCGTGCCTCTGGAGCCGATGGTTACTTAGTGCGAAATTATGACCACCTCCAGTTCTTTGCTCACGATCGCTGCATTGGTGATTTCTCTCTGAATATCGCCAATCCCCTGAGTGCAGATTATTTCATGCAACACGGACTAGAGCGGTTGACCGCTTCCTATGATCTGAATATTGACCAACTGACTGCCTTGTTGATTGCCTGTCCTCGCGAGTGGTTTGAAGTTACAGTGCATCAACATATGCCGATGTTTCACATGGAACACTGCGTCTTTTGTGCCTTCTTATCCAATGGCACCGATTACACTAACTGTGGTCGGCCTTGCGAGAAATACGAGGTGAAACTGCGCGATCGCACTGGCATCGAACACTATTTACGGGCCGATGCCGGATGCCGCAACACGGTTTTCAATGGCACCCCCCAAACCGCCGCTGAATACATCCAACAGTTAATCGATTCAGGAGTACGCCATTTCCGCCTAGAGTTTGTCAATGAATCAGCAGAGCAAGTCACCCAAACGATTCGTAGCTATCAACAACTCCTGCGCGGCGAACTTACAGGACAAGAACTCTGGCGTAGATTACGATTACAAAATCAACTTGGTGTAACTCGTGGCACTTTAGTTTAAGGGAGTAAAGTATGGACTCGCAGTTCTCAGAAATGGGTCATTCTGAATGAACAAATGTTAAACTACGAAGCGCAACCCAACGACTTTACCCAACTGTTTGAGCGATTTCCAACTGAGTAGCATCTATGCCTTTACCCACTGTGATTTTGCCTGGATATTTAGCAGGTTCTGCTCCCTATCGGGAGATGGAACAAGCTCTAGAGCAGTTGGGGTGTTCAGCTAAGACGGTGCCATTGGTGCAGCGAGATTGGTTTCCTACCGTAGGGGGGCGATCGATGCGTCCGATTTTGGAACGGTTGGATCAGACGGTCAAAACTGTGATGGAGCAGCATGGGTGCGATCGCATCAACCTGGTAGGGCATTCGGCAGGTGGTTGGATTGCGCGGATTTATTTGGGTGAGGTTCCTTATCAAGTCCACCCCAGTGATGCAGGCAGAACTTGTCTTTGGAAAGCCCATCCTCAGGTCGCTACTCTTGTCACGTTAGGCACACCTCATATTAGTCAAGAACGTTGGACTAAACGCAATTTAGATTTTGTCAAAAATAATTACCCCGGTGCGTTTCATCCAACCGTAAAGTATGTCTGTGTTGCAGGTCAATCGATTTTTGGCAACCGCTGGAAGAATTGGTTTGCCTACAGTAGCTACGAATTGACCAGTGGAGTGGGAACCTGTTGGGGCGATGGCATTACCCCAGTGGCAGCAGCCCAGTTGGAAGGAGCCACCAATCTCGTTCTGGACGGAGTCAACCACTCACCCCGCTCCTCTAGCCAATGGTACGGTTCTGCCGAAATTGTCAAAATCTGGGCAGAATATTTATCCTAAAGATGCCCCGTTCTGTCTCACCCCCCAAGGATTGCAACCCCTCACTGCCAATCTTCATTGACTTGCTATAGTAAAGGGCCAATGGATGCTAAATGCTGCAACCCCACAGACCACAGCACCTCCCGGTCAGGGGAAGTTGGGAGAGGTTTGAAGCTGGTTGACTGACAAAACTTGTCTGCCCTCCCCCCTTAATTCCCCCGGAGCGGGAAAGGGGAGATCAAGTTCAGTTCTCTCTTCCAAATTGGGTGAGGGTGAAGGTAAGGGCGTTCGGGCAATTAACCTTGAGATTTGTCAGTCAAACAGGGTTTGGAGTGCGGCAATTGTAGCCATTAAAGAGTGACTTGGTATAAGCGCATATCTATAGAAACTGAAGTGAAACGGCGCTATTGATAGCAGGATGAAGCAAATAAAAAAATATCGGGCTAATCCTTCGGACTTTTTGCTAAAGACACTGAAGTAGTTATCAGTGTGTTGTCTTTGCCATCTCTTCATCAAACTAAACTCAATTTCACAAAACTGAGTCGAAATTCTGGCAGAACTCAATTTGGAGGGAGTGTTGGACGCGGACACAATTCGCAGATCTAGACCTCTTCCTGGCAATGCCCGAATTGTTGATTCATCCAAACTCTACTGCGTACCACCATGATCTCTTCCTCCCCCAGCAGTTTGATAGCCGCGTTGTCTCAGAGCGATCGCCAAGGAGACTTAACCCGACGTGTCAGAGATCTGCCTGCGCCTCAATTTGCCGATTTATTAGACCAAATCACCAAAGAATTTGAGCACTTTCTCCGGGCGATCGAAATGATCAATAACGAAGCCCTGGAGACGATGCTGGAGCAGATTTTAGAAGCATTTACGCTCAAAATTGGGCAAATTCTTCAAGCAGAACGCACCACTATTTTTCTAGTCGATGAGGAAAAAGAGCAACTCTGGTCAAAAGTGGCTCAAGGGGCAGGAGAGAAGCCATTAGAGATCCGCGTGCCAATTGATTTAGGGATTGCAGGACATGTGGCCAGGACAGGAGAGTGTCTCAATATTCCAGATGCCTACAGTCACCCTTTATTCAATCGCGAGGTGGATAAACAAACGGGGTTCATCACCCGCAATATTCTTTGTATGCCCATCTTCAGCACCAAGCATCAGGTGATTGCCGTCGTGCAGTTGCTCAACAAGTCGGGAGCCTTGCCGTTTGATGCACAGGATGAACAGTTGTTTCGAGAGTTTGCCGATTCAATGGGGATCATTCTGGAGAGTTGCAATTCCTTTTACATTGCGGCTCGGAACCAGCGGGGAGTTGCAGCCCTGCTGAAGGCCACCTCAGGTTTAGCTCAAAGTCTGGATTTAGATAAGACCCTGCGTGTGGTCATGGATGAAGCACGGGATTTGATGAAAGCCGATCGCAGCACTCTGTTTCTGCTCGATCGCGATCGCAATGAATTATGGTCAAAGATTGCCACATCCGATCGGGGCACTTCTGTTGAGATTCGCATTCCCTCCAATCGGGGTATCGCCGGATATGTTGCGTCTACAGGACAACCGTTAAACATTCCCAATGCCTACGAAGATCCCCGCTTTGACCCCAGCACAGATCAGCGAACTGGCTATCAAACCCGCAACATTCTCTGTATGCCCGTCTACAACTCTGAAGGTTTACTGATTGGGGTGACTCAGTTAATCAACAAGCATCAGGGTAGCTTTTCATACCTGGATGAAGAGTTTATGAGAGCATTCAACATCCAGTCCGGTATTGCCTTGGAAAATGCCCAACTGTTTGAGCGCGTGCTGTTAGAGAAACAATATCAGAAAGATATTCTCCAGAGCCTTTCGGATGCGGTCATTTCCACGGACATGCAGGGCAGGATTGTCACGATTAATGATGCTGCTTTGCAACTGTTGGGATGTGATTTGCAAGAGGGCAATGAACAACAACAACGCTGGTGGATTAAAAAACTCATTGATCGGTTGGTTTGGGAAGTTGTTCCGATTGAAAACCTGCAAATGCGCCTGTTAGATAGCTTGAAATATGCAGCAAAACACTACGTGCCTGAACAAAGCCTGATGATGGGCTTGTATGCTGCTAAGGGGCAGGAAAGGCCAGATGTGAATTTAGAGCAGGAACAGTTTTCAGCGGGCCAGGCGATCGCTTATGGCTTGGCAATTCGCGATCGCACTCACCCTGATGCTTATCTGCCCTGGGGCCAGGAGCATCCTGCCCTATCGCCGCAACAAATCCGACCTCTAGAGCGCAGTGTCAATCTCACGGTCAATCCTCTAACCAATCCTCAAGGTCAGGTGCGTGGGGGACTGGTGGTTTTGGAAGATATCAGCCAGGAAAAACGGATGAAAACCACCATGTATCGCTACATGACTCCCGAAGTGGCTGAGCGAGTTATGGCTTTGGGCGATGATGCCTTGATGGTGGGTGAACGCAGAGATGTGACGATTCTGTTTTCCGACATTCGCGGCTACACCACATTGACGGAAAAGCTAGAAGCAACTGAGGTGGTTTCCTTGCTCAATGCCTACTTTGAAACAATGGTGGAAGCGGTCTTTAATTTTGAGGGTACGCTGGATAAATTTATCGGCGATGCCCTCATGGCGGTCTTTGGAGCACCACTGCCCCTAGAGAATCACGCCTGGATGTCAGTGCAATCGGCGTTAGATATGCGGCGCAGATTAGCGGAATTTAACCAGAAACGTTATCATACAGCTCAACCCCAAATTCGCATCGGCATTGGCATCAGTTCCGGCGAGGTGGTTTCTGGTAGTATCGGCTCTCAAAAAAGAATGGACTACACCGTCATTGGCGACGGAGTCAATATTAGCTCTCGCCTGGAAGGAGTCACGAAAGAATACGGTTGTGATATTATCTTGAGCCAATACACTTATGAATTGTGCCGCGATCGCATTTGGGTACGAGAACTCGATTGGATTTGTGTGAAAGGCAAAACTCAACCGATCGGCATTTTTGAGTTAATTGGCGATCGCTCTCAAGCCCTGGATAGCGCCACTCTGGAATTTTTGGAACTCTACCAGGCTGGGCGATCGGCTTACACAGCAGCGGATTTCCAGAAATCTATGCGATATTTTGAACAAGCACAAAGGTTACGAGAGAGTGATCAGGCTGTTGCGATTCACTTAGAACGAGCACGAGCCTATCTACTCAATCCGCCGTCTGCTCAGTGGGATGGTGTTTATACAATGACCAACAAATAGACTGATTAACTCGGCAATTTATAGCTGTAGCCACTTTTCTTAGGACGTTTTTGTGGGGGCGCTTCGCGCCCCCACAAAAACGTCCTTGTCCTAACCGCCGTGGCTACGGCTATAACTCGGCAATAGTTGTTGTTGCCAGATGCCGTGCTTCGACTGCGCTCAGCACTCGGTGTCGCATGGTTTGAGCGTAGTCGCAACCTACATGCCACTGCCAGATCTTTAGTTGTCAGGTGAATAACGTGAGTTCGATAATCGCCGTTTGGAGGCTGTGGCGCGACGCGCCATAGTCCTCAAACAGGGTTTTTGGTTGGAACTGGCGCAGCCCGCCCCAACCAAAAACCGCTCGTCGAACTCCTAAGAAAACGCAGTTTTCTTTCCTGCTTCCTGAGGAGGTGGGGGTGCATAACACCCCACCTCCTGATTGAAGACTCACGTTAATTCAGCGTAAAAGATTCCGGGTCATTACGGGTGTCAATGAAGAGGTAAGAAGATTTTCAGTTATCTCTTTGTTGAAGTAATTGTAGAACCAAGTGTTGCCAATTCAGCCAAAACAGAATTCTGAGCTAGCCAAACAACATGGGGTAATATGGAGTAAGCGACAGTATCTTCCACGGCATGCGATCGCGCTCCGCTCTCAACAGTGTCGCCTGTGGCTGGTGATTTTTTGTTTGTGGATTGCAGTCGGATTACCAAATTGTCAATATTTGTCCGCCATTCCAATTCAGCCGCTAGAGCCACGACTGACTGCCCAGGAACTTGCTGTAATTGTTAATCAAGCTGATCCAATAAGTGTGGAAATTGGTCAGTATTATCAGCAGCAACGGCAGATTCCACCACAGAACGTGATTACAGTCGAGTTTACACCCGGACAGTCTGTTCTTTCCCCGGAAGCATTTCAAGACATCTATGATCGGGTCACTGCTGCCACTCCCGCCCACATTCAAGCCTACGCCCTGACATGGGCTGCTCCCTATCGTGTCGGGTGCATGTCCATCACCATGGCTTTCGCAGCAGGATATGACAAACGCTTCTGCGCCACAGGTTGCCAACCGACACCGATCAATCCCTATTTCAACAGCGACAGTGTAACCCCGTTTGACGACTTTGGTTTGCGCCCAACAATGGCGATCGCTGCGACCACCTTAGAACAAGCCAAACAATTGATCGATCGCGGAATTGCCTCAGATTATTCTTACCCAATGGGCACGGCCTATTTAATGGATACCAGCGATCGCAATCGCAATGTTCGAGCCTTTTTATTTCCAACCATCATCAGCCAATTGGGGTCAGATTTTGATGTGAAAATCATCAAGGCAGACGCTCTAGAATATCAGTTCGATGTCATGTTTTACTTCACTGGACTGAGCCAGGTAAAGCAAATTGAAACCAATCTCTATTTACCGGGAGCGATCGCCGACCATTTAACCTCATTTGGGGGCGCTTTGACCGATACCCCACAAATGAGTAGTTTGCGCTGGTTAGAAGCGGGAGCCACTGGCAGTTATGGTACGGTTGTCGAACCCTGCAACTTTCCTCAAAAATTTCCCCATCCTGGTGTAGTTATGGCTCGTTACTTACAGGGAGACACACTGTTGGAGGCTTACTGGAAAAGCCTTGTCTGGCTGGGTCAAGGTATTTTCATTGGTGAGCCGCTCGCTCGCCCCTTTGGGGTGTTGTAGGTAAAAAACTGCTGTTTGACTAAGACATTTCAGAGTGCAAGTCCCGCGCAGCAGAACTTGCACTCAAAACTGATCCGTTGCTTTTACTGAGCGGCTTCTTGTTGCTTGGGTTGAGTAGGCTGAGTCCGCACAAGTCCGTTGACAAACATGGGAATGAACTTTTCCATGAATGCTTGAGGATCGCGCTGCCAGGCCCGCTGAGCCGCCTCAATACGGGTCAACTGTAGATCAGGAGCCAATAGGGTTTGGGGCAAACGCTCGATCAAATATTGAGGACGCTGCCATACAGGCAAAGTATTGGCAATATCCATCAAGCGACCGACACGGCGCAGTTCTGCTCCCAGAGTGATATCCATGCCAGACTCAAATGCCGCCTGCTCGATCGCAGCATACTTTTGCTTGGCCAATTCTACCTTCTGGCGACACTCTGGACTCTGCCGCGCCATTTCTGCCAACCAGCGGTTGCCCCAGCGAACATGACCCGCTTCCTCTGGTAAAATCCGCTCGATTGTTTCGCGAATCTTAATGTTCTCTTCAGTCTGAGGAGCCTGCTTGAGCGCATGAATGTGAGCAGAAAAGTATTCACAGCCGCGCTTTTCTGTGACGTTGATGGCAGCCAGCGAGGAAATGACAAAATCTTCTTTGCTATCCCCTGTTTTGGGTGCGTCTTGATCTAACAAGCGCTCAAATTCATCAATATAAGAGACACCGGGAGGCATATTGACATCAGCATCCAGATCAACCAATAGATCAGTCAACCAGGCAGCGTGACGGGCTTCATCGGAAATGTGATGAGACAGATCCTTAACCAATTGACGCGGTTGTCCGTCTAGAAACTCCACTAGATTGGTCAGGTCTTTGCAACTGCGCTGCTCGTTGTAGCGGTAGCGATTCAAGGTAATCAGGTGAACTTCGCGATCGCGCACCACCATTTGCAGCACATCGCGGGCACTGTAGGTATTTTGTAGCTTGCGGGGGTAGGTGACTGTCATAACTGGGTAAGATTGTTGCTAATTGTAAAGAGTTTATTAGATCCTAACGTAACTTTTTAGAGAGAGGAACCATATTCAGGTAGAAACTAGGAGTGAAAGAGTCAAGTAATCCCAAGCATGTGGGTTTCGACTGCGCTCAACCCACACCTGTTCGAGTGCTGAGCGCAGTCGAAGCACGGTCTGCAACAACACTTATGCACCAAGATCTGACAGCAGCATGTGGGTTTCGACTGCGCTCAACCCACACCTGTTCGAGTGCTGAGCGCAGTCGAAGCACGGTCTGCAACAACACTTATGCACCAAGATCTGACAGCACATGTGGGTTTCGACTGCGCTCAACCCACAACTGTTCGAGTGCTGAGCGCAGTCGAAGCACGGTCTGCAACAACACTTATGGCCGAGTTAAGAGTAATCTGACTGATTTGCTTCCAGGTATACTGAGGGCAAATCTGATGCTTTCGGATTGCTGCAAAAGGTTAAAAATTCTTGGGATTCATGCGCGTTAAAATCTGTGGCATCACTCAACTGCAACAAGGGATTGCGATCGCCCAACTGGGAGCAACAGATTTGGGGTTTATGTGTGTCCCCAGTTCGCCTCGATATGTCACTCCTGAGCAAATTCAAGCCATCGTCCAGCAGTTGCCGCGATCGCCCTCAGGCTACAGTGTGAATCGAGTTGGTGTGTTTGTGGACACTACTATCGAAGAAATTGGTCAAATCGTAGCGATTGGTGATTTGAATGCCGTGCAACTCCACGGCAATGAATCTCCTGAATTTTGTCAAGCGTTGCGATCGCACCTGCCGCACGTAGAAGTAATTAAAGCCTTTCGAGTGCGGCATGTGACCATGCTCGATCAAGTTAGCCTCTACACAGAAGTCGTCGATACGTTCCTGTTAGATGCCTATCATCCCAAGTTGTTGGGTGGAACAGGCCATACCCTGGACTGGCAGAGCTTACAAACCTTTCGATCGCCTCTGCCTTGGTTGCTGGCAGGCGGATTAAATCCTGACAATGTGCGATTGGCCATCCGTCAGGCTCATCCAGACGGCATCGATCTCTCCAGTGGAGTGGAACATGCCCCTGGGGACAAAGATTTGGCTCGAGTCAAACGACTATTTGACCAACTTTGCCTTACTTTGTAGTAGTTATACCAATTCTCTAAAAACCCACTACAGATAATTTTTTGAAACTCGCCCCCAGAGTTTCAAAAAATTATCTGGTTCTGGTTTTCTTAGAATTGGTATTAAAACGAATACCAAAAGGTTTAGCTCAATTCTTGCCAGATGATAAGACATGACGAAACAACAACTCTACAACCGTGATTTTTATGCCTGGACACTTGAACAAGCGGCTTTGCTCAGAAATCATCAGTGGGAAGCGTTAGATATTGAGAACTTGGCTGAGGAGATTGAGTCTTTGGGGAAGCTAGCAGCGGCAAGAACTGAGGAATCGCCTGGGCGTGTTGATTGGGCATTTGCTGAAGTAGGAATATCAACCTGATCTCCGCAGCAAAAGTTGGCGCATCACCCTGCGGTTACAACGCCAGGAAATCCATCCAAACCCTCAACCGCCAAGTGTACTTGCTTCCTGTACATGTTGTGGCATTGCTTAATCCGGCTATGAAATTGGGAGGGGGAGGCGCGCTCCGCGCGCCTCCCCCTCCCAATTTCATAGCTAAAATCAGCAACGCCCATGTTGTTTTTATGGGCAGAACTGATAAATCGGCAGGAGCACCGTAAAAGTTGATCCTTCGTTGGGTTTGCTTTTCACCGAAATAGAGCCACCGCAGCGCAGCAATAACTGTTGTACGATCGATAAGCCCAATCCGGCTCCATTCGAGTCGTCCCCGCTCGTCGTCATGCGAACCCGGTAGAAACGCTCGAAGATTTTGGGCACTTCGGTGGGCGGAATGCCAATGCCCGTGTCGCGAAATTCCAGTTGAATGTACTCGCCTTGCTGTTTGGCTCTGACCCAGACGTTGCCGCCTTTGGGCGTGAATTTGATGCCGTTGTGCAACAAGTTAATGGTGATTTGTCGCAGATGAGCATTCAAACAGGCGACGGTCGGCAAGTCTTCTGGAATCGTGTATGCCAGCATGACTCCCTTCTCTTGCGCCAAAGGTTGATAGGTGCTGACCACTCCTGGAACGACATCAATCAACCGTAACGGTTGTACTGGGGAGGAATCATCAGCGGTTTCCAGTTGCACCAGTTCTAACACACTGGTAATCAAAGCACTCTGGCGATCGCACTCCTGACTCAACATGTCCATATAGCGCTGCCGTTGAGCCGGTTTCAGGTTAGACGAATTCAGCAAGGACAGGGCAGTTTTCATCGTCGTCAATGGAGTTCGCAACTCTTGCCCGACATTCTTGAGAAATTCATCTTTGAGGCGAATACTATTCTGTAACTCTTCATTTTCCATCCGCAGCGTTGTGCCCACCTCAGCCTGTTTGCGGTAAAGCGCACTACTGTGCCACACTTCTTCTTGGCGCTGAATTTGTTTATTAAATAATTCGCTCATGAAGTAGGGATTGAGCGACTTAATTGTCGTCAAGGAGAGCAGCGCATCCCAACTAGACAATAATTCATCCACATCAACCGAGGGGTCAAAATAAGATTGACCAATCCGAGTGGCTTGCATAATGCCATTGAGTACACGGCAGATGGTTTGTGGCTCAAAAGAACTGATGGCGAGGAGGGGATGTTTGCGTTCTAGCTCTTCATCAGGAGAGAGATTGAGGATAGCGGAAGTCGGCTCTTGCTGACTGGCAACCTCGGCTCGCGGGCGAACAGAACGGGGACGATGCGCCAGGATTAAGCCAGAAAAGTCATCTGAGAGCACGAGCAAAAAATACTCTCGTTTCAATTGACTTTCTGGAGACAGCGGCAGATAGGCGAAACTGGAACACTCAGAAGTGGGTATTGGTAGCTCTTGCCCTCCTACTAACTCCAGTGGAGTTGTAGCCGCCAATGACATCTCTTCCATTTCCTCTGGTTTCGGTTCCGTTTCCTCCCTCCCTGCTAAGTTATCTCTAGAGCTACTCAGTAAGTAGAGCGAATAGGGAGCACTGGCAAACTTGCGATATCGTTCAACTTCGGCTTTCCAAACATTCCCTCTGGGCAGTTTAAGCCAGATTGTGGCTGGAATTTTTTGATCGATAATCAAATCAAAAATGATGCTGATCATCGACTTAAACGTAGTCGGGCTGACTTGTAATGGTTGGGGAGGCTGTTCGGAGCTAAAGGCTAGCTCATAGAGAGAGATATCTTGCAGTCGCGATGTGGTCATAGACAGCACAGTGGGGATGAAGGTCAGAACTGAATCGAGCCTCTAGCGATCGCTTTTCCTAACTATATTTCTAACTTTTTCCTAACTAAGGATATCGCGATGCACCCAATCCGCAACCCTCTAAAAAAGCGAATCTAAAGAATCGGTGATAATCCCCTACCACTCCTCCCCTTGCTAAGGCGAGGTTGAGAGGGGTAGCCAACCCCACCACCTACGGCTCCTCCCCTTACTAAGGGGAGGTTGGGAGGGGTAGCTTTGACATGCCTCCCAGAGCTTGAGATTTTACTGAATCTTCAATCCGCAGCGCTCTTCCAGGGCCAAACGAGCTTGTTCACGATCGTCAAAATGAATTTTCTCGGTGCCCAAAATTTGATAGTCCTCGTGTCCCTTCCCCGCAATCAAGACTCCATCTCCTGGGTGTGCCTGTAAGATAGCCGTGCGAATGGCTGCGGCCCGATCGCCCATCACCAGCGGCTCCACCCCAGCAGGAATGCCAGCCACAATATCCTGCAAGATGCGCTCTGGGTCTTCCGTGCGGGGATTGTCAGAGGTGACGACGGCCCAATCCGATAACTCTGCCGCAATTTTGCCCATTTGGGGACGTTTGGTGCGATCGCGATCTCCCCCACAGCCAAACACACAAATCATTCTGCCAGAGATAAAAGGACGGGCTGCTTTCAGCAAATTTTCTAAACTATCCGGTGTGTGAGCATAGTCCACAATCACGCTGATGTCTTGTTCCAGGCTCATGATTACCCGCTCCATGCGCCCGGGCACCCCAGCGAACTGAGGCAGAGTTTGGGCGATCGCTGCGGGTTCGACTCCCATCTGCAAAGCCGCCCCTACAGCCGCCAAGAGATTGGATAGGTTGAATTGACCGACCAACGGAGAATGAAACTGCAAGTTGCCTTTGGGAGTGTGCATCTCTCCCTGCACCCCATCGGCTTGATAGACCAAATTACTCGTCCACAAATCAGCCGTTGGGTTTTGCACGCTGTAAGACCAGAGGCGATCGCGATCGAGCGATTGGATTAACCGTTGTCCGTAAGGGTCATCTAGATTGACGATTGCTTTGCCAGTCAAATAATCGGGATGAAACAGCAAGGCCTTGGACTGGAAATAATCTTCCAGGTCTTTGTGATAGTCCAGATGATCTTGCGTCAGGTTGGTGAAAACTCCGACTGTAAAAGGACAACCCCAAACCCGCCCCTGTGCCAACGCATGGGAACTGACTTCCATTACCGCCACGCGGCACCCAGCAGCAACGGCCTCGGCCAATTGCTGTTGCAGTTCGACCGCAAACGGAGTGGTGTGAATGGCGGTCTGTTGATATCCCGGCCAGCGGGTATAGAGGGTGCCCAGTAGAGCCACAGGGTGTTGCGCTTGTGCCAGGAAAAACTCAATCAAATGCGTGGTTGTGGTCTTGCCATTGGTGCCAGTGACCCCAACCAATTGCAGTTTGCGGGCCGGAAAGTCATAAAAGGCGCTGGCAACCTGGGCACAAACTTTAGGCAGATCGTTCAGCGCCACTACACAGGCATTTGAGACATCGCCTGGAAACTTTTGGGCCGCTTGATGAGAGACTAAAGCAGCGATCGCACCAGCAGCGATCGCACTACTCCAAAATTCGCCACCATCTACTCGTGTCCCTGGCATCCCGATAAACACGTCTCCCGGATGGCAGGCATGGGAATTAGTAGACAGCCCTTTCACGTCTTGCTCCAAGGCTGAATGATCAACAACAATCTCCTGATCGATAGCGGCCAATAGCTCACGCAACTTCATGCTCACTGCTCCCTCACATTGCAGATCCAACAGCAATCTTAGTGCAACTCATTCTTGGAAGGGTATGCTGAGTGCCGACAATCTTTCCAGCATCACTTTTCCCTGGCTCCCAAACTCCAGATGAGGAACACCGCTTGGTCAGCTGGAGCTTTCCTAGCAGCCTTACCAAGCTGGAGTTTAGTAACAAGGAGCCAAAAAGATTCTTTGTGTCCTCTGTGTCTTTGTGGTTCTTTCAACCTCTTGTTCTTGCCATTAAGCGGTCAGATATTTCTGTAACATTTGCTCCACTTGCTGCACAGTGGCACGTGGGGACAAGCGGGGTAGACGGATAGCAGATTGGGGATGAGGGCTTTCCCAATCGTTACCCCGATGCGAGTGGGCGATCGCGTCGCTGCCAGTCCTGATCAGTAACAAAACGGGAATGTCATATTCATAGGTCTGGAACCACTCTGGGCGAGTCGTGATGTCTCGAATTTCCAACTCAAACGGAAGCTGCACCTGCTCTAGCTTTTCTTGTAGTCCTTCACAAAGGTGACAACCCGGTTTGCTGTAAAGAATCAGTTGGCTCATAGATTTGGCTCATAGATAAGGAGGGAACACCCGTAAGATATGATCGTTATATTCAGTCTGGAGAAAATAAACACGGGTATGACAGCACATTCGGTTGAGTCACTGAGTCAAGTACATAGATTTAATCTAGAGGAATTAAATCAAAAATTTGAAGCTGCCCATCCTCTCGAAATTCTCTCATGGTGCATTCACAATATTCCAACGGGGCTTGTGCAAACCAGTGCCTTCAACGTGGATGATATGGTGATCACCGACCTGCTCTATCGGCAGTTGTCGGCGGCTGTCCCAGTTTTGTTTCTGGATACCCTGCACCATTTTCCTGAAACTTTGGCATTTGTGGAACGAGCGCAGGCTGCTTACAACTTAAATTTGTTTGTCTATAAGATTCCTGAGATTATGACTCGGGCAGAATTTGCTGCTCGCTTTGGAGATACTTTGTGGGAGAGAGACATCAAGCAGTTCCACCATCTCACCAAAATTGAACCACTCCAGCGCGGTCTCAACAATCTCAATACCGTTGCCTGGATCACGGGTCGCCGCCGCGATCAGGCCACAACTCGGGGTCACATGCCAGTTGTCGAGCTAGACAACCAGCAGCGTTTGAAGATCAACCCTCTAGCCAATTGGACTCGTCCTCAATCTTGGGCTTATGCAACGGAACATGGAGTCCTCTACAATCCACTCCATAATCAGGGCTATCCCAGCATTGGTGATGAACCTTTAACCACAAAAGTGGCTGAGGGTGAAGATGAGCGGGCTGGTCGCTGGCGCGGCATGGGCAAAACTGAATGTGGCATCCACATGGAAGATTAAGCTCATTCAAGTCAGTTGGAGCATTGCCCGATTCGGCGATAAAGCAGTAGGGGACAACCTCAAACTGTCCTCTTAATTTTTTGGGACTTACGCAGTTCGAGGATTTGTAGGGCACAACTCACAAATCCTCGAACAGGGTTTTTGGGATTTTTCGCAGCGTGAAAAATCCCAAAAACCCCAATTTTGTGTGCGCGTGTCGCGCAGGCAAAATTGAGCTATCGAACTGAGGTTGAAAAAGCTTGGTTTTTCTTAGAGCAGGCATCTTGCCTGCTCAATCTGGACAGGTAAGATGCCCATCCCACAAGGCCTGAAAGAAAGTCGCACATCGCGTTGCTGGGTGAGAGAGCGATCGCGACAAAGGTTCAGCCAAGCCTGGGTGGATTGGGATATCGTAGTTCTTGTTGCCACAGTTCTCGTTGATCTGAATTTGTTGAGCTATCCTCTGATTCTGTCATCTTAACTTGTTCACCCTGATCCATCTCTTGCAGAACAGAGTAGAGAGAAGAGTCCAGTAAATCTTCAGCGTAGGGAAAAGTTTGATTACCTGGGTGTTCTAAATAATTTGGGTAAGTAGATTCCAATTCACGCTCTGCTGTAGGAAGGTCGAGCGATCGCTGAGCCGGAGGGCGACTAAAAGTTCGCCATGCTGCTTTCAAACCAACCATCACGCTGCGTGTCATGCCTTGAGCTTTCTTAGTCTGTTTTCTGACCCCACCAAACCCCTGATTTACTTGTTTGACAACGCGAGTGGCACTTTGCACTCCTTCACTGACATCATCGGTCAAATCGGTTATTTCCATGCCTGTTAACCGAATTGCCTCCAATGTTGGCGGCAACTCACGGCTCAGGGTATCAAATAATTTTTCTGCACTCCGAGCTGCCCTGGCTAGCTCTCGAAACGCAGGGAAAGCAGCAACCAGAACCGCAGTTAAGCTGATTGCCACCAAAAATAGAGACAGTCCTAACCAGAAGATGGGTTCAGTCACAGCAGTCGTCCACGGTTCTTGGGCAAAGCTCTACTATTTGGATTGAAGGGCCAGATTGAAGGGACAAATGAAGCAAGCGAGTTAAGCATGAGGAGGACGAGGTTCGTTGGAGCGAGATGTCATCTCCAACAATTGCCGATCGCGCTGACTTGCTTCTACTCCTGCGGCGATCGCTTCTCGCAACTTAGACAAGGTGCCATCCCAATTGCGAACAGCCGTTTCTGAAAGGCGATCGGCCTGCAATTGCACACTGCTAGAAAGATCTTCTGCCAATTCTGGCAGCGCACCAGCGGATTTCTTTAAAAGGTGCCGAGTTTCCCGCCCAGAGCGCGGGGCTAGCAGCAACCCAGCAACCGCACCGACCGTCGCCCCAATTATCATCCCTACAACAAAGAAACCAGAACCTTCAGAGCGGTTGTCTGACATCTTTCCTCCTTATGCTTTAGCGGCCTATCCTTAACAGCAACAATGCGTAATAACGCTTGATAACTATGCTCGATTTGTTCCTAGACTAGCAACGAATATTGCAAATGGGGTACTCTCTTGAGGTTTAACCCCTAATTTTGCGCTTCCCATTTTACCAGATTTGCTCAGAGGGATACGTCACAGCCCTGAGTCTACTTGGGTTGTCGCTGAGCACGTTGCCACAGTGCAGCGCTATAAGTTAACAGAGCGATCGCTTGCTGAGCCTGTTGAAAGGTAGGCGCTAATCCCACAAGTTGCTGTCTCAGAGTATAAATCCCCAATTGTCCCTGCTGAATCGCTTCTGGTGCCCCCTGTAATACGAGATGTGTCTTGCGCTCTGCATCAATCAATTCATCTGCTGCACAGCGGAGGATACAACGAATGCGCCAAAGCCGTGCCGCAACCCACAAACAGCCCAGAGCAATGAGAACATTTAAGGCGATAACGGTAATGAGCATAGAAGAGCGATCGCTATAAATGACCTAACCACTCCAGGATGAGCGAGTTAACCTTGTCTGGGCATTCATCATGGGGACAGTGACCTGCTCCAGGAATCGAGGAAAATTGAACCAATGGGTTGTGTTGGGCTAACTCGCGATAGGGTTTGGCTCCAGCGATCGGGGTCCAGGGGTCATCCTCACCCCACAGCACCAGTAAGGGTTGTGTCACCTTGGGCAGCAGTTCAGCAGGAGAGGGCCCAGCAGGAGCCGTCAGGATAGCAGCAAACACCTTTTGAGCACCGGGATGACAGGATGGCTCATAGAGCATATCTACCAATTCATCAGTTACAGCAGTGTGGTCGCAATATACTTGTTTGAGGGTTTCGCGGATGCGAGGTTTTTGGCGAATGAGATTAAACAAAACCGGACCGACAATCTGAGAATTAACCAGACGGGTAAAACTGCCCATGATGAATCGCAGCGGCAAGTTTAGCTCTTCTGGGCGGTGATTCAACCCACCCGCTGCATTTAACAGCACACCAGCACGAGCTAATTCTGGATGATTCCCTAGCAGCATTAACGTGAGCAAGGCCCCAATTGAGTTACCGACAAACACGGCTGGAGTGTGAATCTGTTCCTGCCAAAAATCTTGTAACAGGTCTTGCCACAATTCCAAACTGTAATCCAGGGCTGGCTTCTCAGAACCACCGAACCCAAGTAAATCGATCGCATAGACCCGATACCCTGCTTGCGCTAGCACTGGAATGTTCTTGCGCCAATGGCCAATTGAGGCACCAAAGCCATGAATTAACACAATTGGATCACCTGTTCCTAAAGTGGTGTAGCGAATGGTGTATCCTCGCCAGTTCCAGTTGAGAGAGGTAAAGGCAGGAGCCTGATTGAGTTGCTGCGTGATCACGGTAGTTCTTAAGTTTCTTTAAGCTAATACTTTGATGATAATGCAATTCCTCCCAGTTACGAAGACAGAGGGTAGGGTTAGCGCTTTGAGGCAGTCAACTGCTCAGAACTGCAATTTTTACGTATTGCTTGATTTTTAATTGAGACCATCGTTGCGAATCGCCTTACCACTCCCCAACAGGTATAACAATGCCATCCGCACCGCCACCCCACTCGTCACTTGTTGAGCAATTAAGCTAAAGTCAGGATCATCCATCAGTTCTGAACTAATTTCGACTCCCCGGTTGACTGGTCCAGGATGTAGAACTTTTACTCCAGGGCGGCAGAGTTTCAGGCGATCGCTCGTTATGCCAAATTGCTGATGATATTCACGCAGACTGGGCAATAAATGCTGGGTCATGCGTTCTCGTTGCAATCTTAAAGTCATGACAAAATCAGCATCCTGCAATGCAGGTTCTAGCTGCCAGTGAAGCAATAATTGCCCTAATGGAGTGGCTTGCTGCGGAGTGGTATTAATGTAATCAGTAAATAATTTGGGTAAAAGCGTTGGCGGCCCAGCTAAATGAACCTCGGCTCCAGCCGTTGTCAGGCTCCAGATATTGGAGCGGGCAACTCGCGAGTGAAGAATGTCGCCAACGATCGCAATCTTTTTACCTTTCAATAGGTCAGTTCTGGGCTGCCCATTGTCAATCAGGCAGCAGATTGTAAAGAGATCAAGGAGGGCTTGGGATGGGTGTTCATGCTGTCCATCCCCCGCATTGAGAACGCTGACTCGCGTTTGCAACCGATCCATTTCTTGGGCGATCGCTTGCGGCACTCCCGCTTCTCGATGCCGGATCACCATAATGTCGGTGCCCATCGCCAGGTAAGTTTTGGCAGTATCAAGAATGGTTTCGCCCTTCGTCAGGGAAGAGGTGCCAGGAGTAAAGGTCAATGTATCAGCAGAAAGGCGTTTAGCCGCCAATTCAAAACTGTTGCGAGTACGAGTGGAAGGTTCAAAAAACAGGTTGGCAACCACCTGTCCTTGCAGAGTGGGCACTTTCTTGGTGCGGCGAGACAATACTTCACGAAAACTAGCCGCTGTTTGCAAAATGATGTCGTATTCTTCAGAGGTAAAATCTGTCAGTGAAATGACATGATGACGATTCCAGGATGCAGTAACCATATAAACTGTAGTATTCCCATTGGATGGTTGAATGAGTTTTCAAACCCAGAAATATGCTGACAATTCAGCATTCAGACATATGTTTAACCAACTTCACAACAACAGGCGAAGCAGTTTCCGGCAGAGGGGCGATCGCATCCTGCAAGGTACTTGGATGGGTTTGTGCATATGGGCAGGCGTTCTCTTTGGATTGGTAGGGTGTCAAGATTCATCTCAATCACCTCAAGTAGAGCAGAAGGATACCCCCTCTGCCCAGTCCTCCCCCTCGGAATTTGCCTCTCGTGCTCCCACTGCTTTAGAAAATTCAGAAAAGCCTGATGAAGATGACATCCAACTACCCGTGGCATCCTCTCCCATTTACTCTCCTACAGTTTCGCCAACGAGGGCTACGAATTCACTTATAACTGTGACGATTTATAAAGCTGATCGAGATTGCGTTCGGTTCCTTCCCCAATCTGTGCAGGTAGAGCGCGATCGCCCAATTGCAGGGGCAGTGGCTCAAGTTCTCCAGGAATTCAGCTATCCCAACTTTCAACTCTCTGGCTATCAAATCCAGTTGGATCGAAGCGGCACAGCCACAATCGACTTGCAACCTACCGCCACCTCAAGGACACTTGCTGCGTTGTCTGCGTGTGAACAACTGGCACTGTTCGGCAGCCTGCGTGAGACATTAACTCAAAATACCGATTGGCAGATTAAAACATTGCGCTTTACCCAAGACGGCAAAGAGCTTTCCCTCTGATACAGCTTGATTGGCAGCTTAACTGCAAATTCGACAGTCACCCTTTGAGTTTGAGGGTCGAACTCACGTTAATTTAATTTTGATTTGCGGGATACCCCGCAAATCAAAATTGCCAGAGCACTAGAGCTTGGTAACAAGAAAACTCCTTCAAGCAGGATCGCAGCGAATCTCAATCAAAAATCCATCTGGATCGTAGAAATAAATGCCACGTCCGGTTGGGCGAGTCACTGGCCCGTGGTCAATGAGAATCTGATGATGTTGAATGATCTCGACTGCGCGATCGAACTGATCGGGTGCAATATCAAATGCCAGATGTCCAGCACCTGTAAATTCCTGTTTTGGATCAGCAGCAGCAGGGGACAAATCAGGTTTCCAGAATAGATCGAGAATTGTGCCATCTGGAGTTATGAAATTTGCCACTTCTCCGGCAGCCACGGCCGCCTTCAACGTTTCAGGCACTTCATCGCCCGTCAATTCGTGCAACCCCAAAATATTGCCATAGAACTGGCAAGAGGCTTGCATATCTTTGACATGCAAGGCAATGTGGTGAACTCGCCGGAGTTGACCTTTAGCTAAGCAGAGAAAAGTTGGAGCAGTAACCATTGTTTAGTTTTTTTCAGATTGTATAGCTTGTATCGCGTTATTGCTTGTGCTCCCAATTTGAGGCGGCGAGGAAAAGTTGGAGATACGGAAATTCGTTCTTGCCAACTTATTATGTTTTGCGCCCTTGATTTGTTAAAGATGAATAGCTTCATCCTAGTGGAATGAGGCGATCGCTCAAACATCAAGATAGCGATCGCGCTTTGGTGATTTTGTCCAAGAAAAACCAGAGGGAACCATAGCTACTTTCCTCGCTTCTTAAGGAGGAGTTTGAGATTACGAAATCAATCGCCGCGAATTCTGATTCGGTTATCTTCTACAATCCAGAGCTTTCCTTTAACTGTCTCTCGTGCTAGCAACGAAATCAGAGAAGACAGAATTGCAAGCAAATAGGGTTTGTCTTGACGAGCCGTTCGCATAACAATAATTCCAGCAAAGTTTTGTGGAGGATAGGTATGAATATCTGAAAAATCCAGATCGAGGCTCACTAAAATTCGCTGTTCTTGTTGGCAAATCTCCAAAACAGTTGCATCTGCTTCACCTCCTAAACCCTGTTGCTTGACAGTCAAGGCATCATAGCCAGCTTGCTGGAGCAAGTTATACCATTTTGGATTATAGATTTCCGATTTTGGATTGCAGAATGCTTGACCAGCTAACCGTTCTGGCAATTGAAATCATGCACATATCACCCAAAATGGTATTAGCAACTTCTAGAGGCAAGTTTTCATCAACTTTAAACTTCATGCCGAGGCTGCTAAATCAATTGGAATGATGCGTTCACGGGTTAATTCTGCCGCATAAGCGATCGCAGCAGAGACATCGGACGGGGTTAGGGAGGGGTAGCTTTGTACAATTTCTGCTGTGCTTAATCCGGCAGCAAGATTATCCAGAATGACAGAAATCATGATCCGAGTGCCTTTGATACAAGCCCGACCATGACAGACTGATGGATCTACAGAAATTCGTTCTCGCCAACTTATCATGTTTTGCGCCCTTGATTTGTTAAAGATGAATAGCTCCATCTTAATGGCATGAGGCGATCGCTCAAACATCAAGATAGCGATCGCGCTTTGGTGATTTTGTCCAAGCAAAACCAGAGAGGATTGTAGCTGCTTTCCCACCCCACCCCTCGCTCCCAGAGCTTCCAGCTTGGAGCGCCTTACCTCAGAGCTTCCAGCTTGGCAACATCAGGCAGGGAAGCGGGAAGCTCTCCCACATGGCATTACCAAGCGGGAGCTTGGTAACGAGGAAAAATGAAGAGTAATATAAGAGCACTGACTGTGGAGTGAAAATTGCGATGACGATTGCGTTTCAAGCCAGAATTGAGCACGGCGTGATTGCTGTGCCAGAAGAATACAAGCAAGCTTTGACAGATGGGAATTGGGTAAGAGTGATTGTCTTGCACCAATCCCAAAGCACTTCCAGAACCAGACCTGACATCATCGATCAACTGACGAACAACCCCATCAAAGTAGATCGATTTTTAACCAGAGATGAGATCCACAATCCTCGTTTATGAGCAGCCCGCCTTACTTTGTAGACTCTAATGTCTGGCTCTATCGATTACTAGACAATCAATCTCTAGAAGAAGTGGAAAGTCAGAGGAAATGCAATATTGCTCGTTCTTTGACTGAAGCTGAAATTGTGATTGTTAGCGTTCAAGTTATCAATGAAATTTGCGTTAATGTCTTGAGAAAAGCTGCGTTCACTGAAGCTCAAATCAAACTGCTCCTGCAATCATTTGAAGATCGGTGCGCCATCGTGCCGCTAGATATGGCAATTCTTCACAAAGCGTCTGATTTGCGAGTGCAGTATCACCTTTCATTTTGGGACAGTTTAATTGTTGCAAGCGCTTTGTCTGCAAATGCAGAGATTCTCTATTCTGAAGATATGCAGGATGGTTTAGTTGTTGAGCAGCAACTCATGATAGTGAATCCCTTCAAAATTGAAGCTTGATGGCATCGATCGCGCTTTAGTGATTTTGTCGAAGAAAAGCCAGAGAGAATTGTAGCTGTTCTACCACTCACCACCCTGCGCTCCCAGAGCTTCCAGCTTGGGAGCGCCTTACCTCAGAGCTTCCAGCTTGGCAGCGTCAGGCAAATTTTGGATTTTAGATTTTGGATTTTGGATTGGGAATGATAGGTAGGTTGGTTTTGGATTTTGGATTTTGGATGAGCAGGTATTTCAGCAGAGAACGAAAAAAATGGCGCTGCGGGTGATTCGTCTAGTTGAGGTGTTGCCGCCTGGTGTAACAACGGGAATGATCGGCAGACAATTAGTCCGTTGTGCGACTTCGGTTGGCGCAAACTATCGGGCTGCCTGTCGAGCGAAATCGATCGCTGATTTGATTGCTAAGCTTTGTATTGTGGAGGAGGAAGCGGATGAATGCCTGTATTGGATGGAATTGCTAATTGAGGCTAACTTTATCCCGGAAGCTAAACTCAAGAACTTGATGGCAGAGATGAACGAGATTGTGGCAATGACTGTTGCTTCTATCAAAACCCTACGAGCTAAATCTCAAAAGACTGCTAGGACGAGAAGAAGTTAGATTTTGGATTTTGGATTTTGGATTTTGGATTGGGGGGTGGGGGGTGGATGGGTTTGGGCTGAAATCTCGGTTTTTGGGATGAGGGTTCCAAAATAGAATTAAATCTGTTGGGAAATAGTAAGAAAAAGCACTGAGATGATTGCACAAACTAAGTTTCAAGCGGTTTTGACAAAAATCATTGATATGCTTGCCTAAAGCGGCTTCCGAGAATTTTTGAGCTTATTACCCAACAAGCCTGTTATGCGAATGCTTCAAACCTCCTCCAAAATCGCCCCATTGCCAATCGTTCCCCCAAAGCCCCTAGAGGCAGCCTCCAAAATCCAAAATCTAAAATCCAAAATCGCAAGAAACGGCTGGATTGACTACAGGTTACACTTTACAAGTCTCGATGCGAGAGAAGAGTAGCCCCACCCCCACCAACGCCGACGATCCCCACCATCACTACGCCACGAATGACACTACAAGGAAGGTATCCACTGGGTGCTTTGGTATCAAAAGTTATGTCACTGTAGCTAATCCACTCTCCTTTCACTCGCCAGCCTACGCGATCGCCAAACTCCTTCCAAATTTTATCACCTGGATAGTTGCCATCGGGTTGACCGCCGCACTCCAGGTAGATTTGCTTTTGCACACTAAAGCCAAATTTGCCCTGACTGTATTTCACCCAGAGGCGATCGATCGTGCGTAGTTCCTCACAAGGGAAATTGAGTAGATCTTCCCTATCAAAATATTGCCCCTCTTCTTTGCCCACAGTAGTAATCATCAGGCGATAGGTTTCTTGGTCTGCGGCTTGCCATTGCCCAGTGCTGAGATAGGTTTCAAGTTGCTGGTAGCGAGATGTCGTTATGGTTTGTTGAAGTGTTTGTAATTCGGCTTGCAGGGTTGGATCAAGGCGCTTGGTCGTTTCTTGCAAGCAAGCATAAGCCAAATCAATTTCTCCTTGCCGCATGGCTTCTCGAATTAAGGTGGTGGGATTGACTTGAGCAGCATAGAGGCGAATCGTTGGTTTCCACCAGTCATCGCCCAGTTTTGAGTGGAGTAGGCTTTCTTGTTTGGTTTGAGCAATTTGAGTCGCAGCCAGGTATTCTTGAAAACTCAGGTGGGCAAATTCATATTCATCTTCCTGCTGAATCAGCAATTCACTAATGTCTGCCACTTGATCCAGAAAATCGCTGGCTGGAATTTCTTCACCTTGTTGCTTGAGCAGTTTGGTCAAACCTTTGAGGAGGCTGGTTCGGGGAATGCGTTCCATACGGTTTTGCATCATGGCTAACGCTACTTGCTGCAAAATGGTTTGGGCATCGCATTGAGTTAATAGCGTTTCGAGGGTGCGTGCTTTGGGGCGATCGCGTAACTGTAACCGACAAATTTCTTGATAAAGTTCAACTCTGCGTTTTGGCAAATCTGCACCTGGACAGCGCCGATGAAACGCGACGACCATGTTGAGCAGCAAAGGATTTTTCGCCAGGGCTTTTAATTCGGGTCGCGCTTCAATTTCAGCCAGCAGGCGAGTGGCTGCCTGGTTCGCTGCTTTTCGCACATCAGGGGTATCCCGTCCACCGCTAGCATAGCGTTCCTGACAGAGATACCACTGCTCAACAAAGTCTTGGCGTTGTTTGACACCAAAGTCTTTGATCCAGAGCGGGGTTGATAGGTCGAGGCGATCGGTAACGTCTTGGTCACGATATGCCTTGGGGCGTGAAGTGACAATAAAAACCGATTTGGAATATTGCCGCATCTGTTCATTGATCCACCGGGACACAGCCGGACGTTTGTCCTTGGGAACTTCATCAAAGCCGTCTAGCATAACAATAGCATTGCCCCGTTTCAACATTTCTTTTGCCCAATGTGCTGGAATTTGCAAATCGGCGGCTCCTGGTAAACTGGGGATGTGATGGTGAGTGATTAATTCTGGTAAGCCAAGCGGCTTGTCCTGAGCCAACATGTCCCGATATTTCCGCAATATCAATAACACGGGAATGAATTGAGGGGCGGAATGGAGCGGCTCTTTGATGCCATACCGATAGGCAATGTGTTTCAGCAGCGTGGTTTTACCTGATCCACCCCAGGCCAGGATAATCATTTGGCGAAACGGAGGAAGGGTTCTGACTTTTGCCAAAAACTGCCAAATATTCTGTTCTTCACGGGTAAATTCCTCTCCGGGCAACGCTTTATATCCTGGTAAATTCGCGTTTGTATCTAATGCCAACGGGACAAATACTTCTTTCAAAAGCGGTGTAAAAAGACCTTCGTGTTGCCTGATCCCATCTGATCGAACCGTCTCACAATCTGATGCTTGACACAACAAATATTTATTTTCAAATCCACTAGCGGCAGCAATGACGCTTCCGGTAATCGCATCGAACCCAGCATCTATGGCTTTGCCTGCGCTTACTAGCCGTCGTTGATTGCCCTGGTGAATCGGTTCCAGCAGTTTGGCTGCGTAGGAGAGTCCCACCCCAATCAGGGCAGAGGCGATCGCCTTCGGCACATCACTATCAGCAAATAAAAACCAAAACGCTCCAATCCCGCCACAGGTGACCCCTCCTGGTTTGAGCACTTTGAGCACAAGATCAGCAATCTGTTCACTGAATGGCGGCTTTTCGGGCGATGGCTCCGGCGGCGGTGATTCCTGAGTCATGGCGGGGCTAACCAAAAATGGAGAAGTGTCGCTTAGATCTTAGCCCAGGTTTCTCTCTCCTTAAATTTTCAGCCAAGTCACATTGCTGTTCAATCTTCGTCGATCTCGTCTAGTCGGTGGCGATCGATCGTCTCTTGTTGTTCAGGTTGTTCCAGCCACAACTCGATTGCTTCATTGATTAAGGCATTGATGGAAGTATCCCGCAAGGCAGCAATCGTTTTAATCAAACGGTCAACATCTGTCTCAAGATAAACCCTAACTTCTGGCTTCTTTTTCCTGGCATTCATGTACCTATTGTCGGATGTCATTGCAACAGCTTGCGGTATTGCGGTAAATGCCGTAGATTTATATCACATGCAAAAAATATCCAGACCCCTTTGCAGTCTGGAATCGTTTCTCATGGAGTGCAAGCTATGATTACCCTGACCGAAGATGAAGTTGCTCTGATTCGCTCTCTGTTGATTGCGCTGCGATCGCTCAAACACCGCGACA